>ENA-UONU01002188-UONU01002188.1-human-gut-metagenome-genome-assembly--contig:-CS51-NODE-2188-length-11988-cov-5.067292_pt1 | contig 11988 bp, 9 predicted proteins | sample MGYA00242462_ERZ724009 | MGnify/ENA metagenome assembly ERZ724009 | reverse complement strand
ATGGCAGAAGAAGCCCCGATGCTTTTCTTTGATAACCTTTATGACTATCTGAAAAAGAATTCAGTATTCCATTGTTCCATCGCGGTGGGACTAACAGTCAATAACCTGAATGATTACGCGTCCAGTTTTTCCTCCGCAAAATCGGCCTTCCGCTATGCATCCAGCCAGAGCGCCTCACAGAAAAACATTTATTTTGTAACGGCCTTTCTTGCAGAGCACCTGATCTATCAGCTTCCGGAAAACCTGTTTGAGCACTTCTTCCAAGCAGAACTGTCCTTCCTTGAAAACAACGCGACAGCTGTAAAAACCATTCAGGCTCTGGTCGAAAACAACATGGATCTTGTATCCTCTGCGGAAGATCTCTTTATTCACAGAAATACCATGGTATTTCGTTTGAATCAGCTTAAAAAAAACCTGAATCTCAATCCGCTTCACAAAGATAATGACCGTTTTAAACTGATTCTTCTGTATCATTACTATAGAAAAATACATTCTGCAAACACATCTGCAAAGGAGGCTTTATGAACAAACCCTACTCTTTTCCATATGGAAAAACAACTCAGACTGCAGTTCTTCCAGAAACCTGTATTCAGGCTGTCATCGAATCTGATCTGTCCTCTTACAGGCCACCTCTGGGACCGGAGGAAACCGTCAAATATGCACTGGAAAATCCACATGATACCGCCGAGCTTTCTGTTCTCGCCAAGGGCTGCAAAACCATTACGGTCATCACCTCTGACCACACTCGCCCCATGCCCAGCCAGATCACGATGCCGCTTCTTCTACAGGAAATCCGAAAAGGCAATCCGGATGCACAAATTACCATTCTGATTGCTACCGGCTGTCACAGAAAAACTACACAGAAAGAACTGACAGAACGATTTGGTGAGACCATTGTCAAGCAGGAACACATTGTTGTCCATAATTGTGATGAAGGCCCATTCTGCCAGATTGGCACCAGTCCCAGCGGCAACCATATCGAACTAAACCAGATTGCCTGTGAAGCAGATCTGCTGATTGCTGAGGGATTTATTGAGCCGCATTTCTTTGCAGGTTTCTCTGGCGACCGAAAAAGCATCCTTCCTGGTGTTGCCTCCAGAAAAACCATTATGTACAATCATGCGGCCTGCAATATTCATGATCCTCATTCCGTCTCAGGCATTCTGGAAGGAAATCCAGTTCATGAAGATATGCTCTTTGCTGCAAAAGCTTCTGGAATCCGCTTTATCCTGAATGTGATCCTGAACCAGAATAAAGAAATTATCGGCGCAGTAGCCGGTGACATTGATACTGCCCATAAAGCCGGCGTTGCCTTTTTATCTTCTATGTGCCGCCGCAAACCAGTTTTTTCAGATATTGTAATCACTTCCAACAGCGGCTATCCTCTTGATCAGAATATCTACCAGAGTGTCAAGGGAATGACCACTGCTGCTGCCTCCTGCAAAAAGGGTGGTATCATTATTATGCTTTCCAGCTGCTGTGACGGACATGGCGGTCAGGATTTCTTCCAGACCTTTGCCCGAGAGCCAGATACCAAAAAAATTCTCGATGGCATCCTTTCGCGCGCGCAGACTAAAACGATTCCAGATCAGTGGCAGTCCCAGATTTTCTGTCAGATTCTTCTGGACCACACTGTAATTCTGGTAAGCGATGCACCCAGAGAGATGGTAGAAGCCCTGCACCTTATTTATAGCAATTCCCTTTCCGATGCCTTTTGCCAGGCCATCGAAATTCTGCATAAACCGGAACCTTCCATCACCCTGATTCCTGATGGTGTTTCTGTCATTTTAACCTGATTATCTTTTTTCATCAAAAACCATTTCTAACTGAAACGAAAAATCCCACAGTATCTGGGCAGTTTGCCCAGATACTGTGGGATTTTTTATATCTTTGTTTTAACTCAAATCAGATTTTACACAATACCCTGTGCGATCATAGCATTTGCAACCTTTTCGAAGCCTGCAATGTTTGCGCCTGCCACATAGTTGCCCTCTGCGCCATAGCGTTTTGCAGCATCATCAACCTTTGCGAAAATGCCAACCATGATGTCATGCAGCTTTGCGTCAACCTCCTCAAAGGTCCAGGACAGTCTCATGCTGTTCTGGCTCTGCTCCAGACCGGATACTGCAACACCGCCTGCGTTTGCAGCCTTACCAGGCATGAAGAGGATCTTCTTCTCTACGAACAGGTCGGTAGCTTCTCTGGTGGACGGCATGTTTGCACCCTCTGCTACTGCGAAGCAGCCGTTTGCGATCAGAGCCTTTGCGTCATCCAGATTCAGCTCGTTCTGGGTTGCGCACGGAAGAGCGATGTCACACGGAATGGTCCAGATGCCCTTGCCCTCCGTATATTTTGCAGTCGGAACAGCGTCAACGTACTCTTTGATTCTGCCGCGACGACCTTCCTTGATCTCTTTTACAACATCCAGCTTGATGCCGTCCGGATCATATACATAGCCGTTGGAATCACTCATAGCAACAACCTTAGCACCAAGTGCCTGAGCCTTCTGTACTGCGTAGATTGCTACATTACCGGAACCGGATACCAGAACAGTCTTGCCGGCCAGCTCTTTGCCATTGTGCTTTAACATCTCATCCAGCATGTAGATCAGGCCGTAACCAGTTGCCTCAGTTCTTGCCAGGGAACCGCCGAAGGTCAGACCTTTACCGGTCAGAACGCCCTCGTACAGACCGGTGATTCTCTTATACTGTCCGAACAGGAAGCCAACCTCTCTTGCGCCTACGCCGATATCACCAGCCGGGCAGTCAGTATCTTTGCCGATGTGACGGTACAGCTCAGTCATAAAGCTCTGGCAGAATGCCATAACCTCACGGTCAGATTTGCCCTTCGGATCAAAGTTGGAACCACCTTTACCGCCGCCCATAGGAAGACCGGTCAGGGAGTTTTTCAGAGTCTGCTCGAAACCTAAGAATTTTAAGATGCTCTGGTTTACGGACGGATGGAGACGAAGACCTCCCTTGTACGGTCCGATTGCGCTGTTGAACTGTACACGATAGCCCTTGTTTACCTGTACATTGCCCTTATCATCTACCCACGGATCCTTGAAGGAGACAATTCTCTCCGGCTATACAAAACGATCCAGGATACGATCCTTGCTGTATTTCTCCTCGTTTGCGTCAATCACCAGTTTTAAGGAATCCAGAACCTCTTTTACTGCCTGATGGAATTCCGGCTCGCCCGGGTTCTGTGCTACTACTCTCTCATAGACTTCATCTACATAAGACATAACTTTTCTCCTCCTTGAGTTATCATCTTTTTCTGAAAAATGACAATAGGGCACCGCCAATATCAGCGGAGCCCCATTGCTCTTTACGTATCGTAGAGATTATAACAATTTAAATTACTAAAGTCAATCCCTTCATTTTGAAACTTTCATTGTAAAAAATCATGGCAGATATACCCTGGATTTATATTTTCATTAAGCGGTCATAACAAAATTAAGACTGTGCGGCGATTTTTTCGGCTAATTCCTGTAAGTACATCCACCGGTCCATTTTCTCTTCCAGAAGTGCTTCCTTCTCCGCCTTCTCAGTCATGAGCTGATTTAACCTGCCGTAATTGGTAGCGGACTCCGCGATCTGGCCATCCAGTGCTTCCAGATCCGCTTCCAGTCCGGCGATTTCATCCTCAATAGTGTCCCACTCCCGCTGCTCCTTGAAGGAGAATTTCAGCTTCTTCTGGTGGGCTCTGCCGTCCTGGGAGGATTTCTTTGCAGCGGTTCCGGATGCTTCATCGACTCCGGTCTCACCTGCCGCTCCCTGCGCACTTCCGCCTGCATTTCCAGCACTGCTGTTTCCGGCTCCGCTCCGGTTTCCGCCAGCGCTGCCCCGGCCTGCACCATTTCCGCCTGACAGTTCCGGATGCTTCATCAGATAAGCTGCCTGGTAATCCGTAAAGCCTCCCTCATACTGCACCACATTTCCATCGCCCTCAAAAGCAAAGATCCGGCGCACCATACGGTCCAGGAAATACCGGTCATGGGATACAGTAATGACAATACCCTGGAAGCTGTCCAGATAATCCTCCAGAATAGTCAGAGTGCGGATATCCAGATCATTCGTCGGCTCATCCAAAAGCAGTACATTCGGAGCGTCCATCAGAATGCGCAGCAGATACAGACGCCGCTTCTCACCTCCGGAAAGACGGCTGATGGTGGTGTACTGCACACTGCCCGGGAACAGAAAACGCTCCAGCATCTGGGACGCGCTGATGCTTCCATCCTTTGTCTGCACATACTCTGCTACGTTGCGGATATAGTCGATGACCTTCAGATTCTCATCCATAGCCTCATTCTCCTGGGAGAAATAGCCGATCTTAACGGTCTGTCCGATCTCAATGGTTCCGGAATCCGGCTGAACCCATCCGGCGATCATCTTCATGAGGGTGGACTTTCCGCTTCCGTTCGGCCCGATGATGCCGACCCGGTCATTCTTTAAAAAGATATAGGTGAAATCCTTTAACAGTACCTTATTGCCATAGGCCTTGCAGAGATCCTTTACCTCCACGGTAGTCCGGCCCAGACGGCTGGAGATGGACTCCATCTCCACTTCCTTGTCAAACTCCGGCGCATCCATATCCCGCAGTGCCTCGTAGCGCTGGATATGGGCCTTCTGCTTGGTGGAACGGGCTCTGGCACCGCGCTGCATCCAGGCAAGCTCAGTCCGCAGAATGGTCTGGCGCTTGCGCTCGGAAGCCACCGCCATGTCGATGCGCTCTGCCTTTAACTTGACAAAGCCTTCATAGTTGGTCTGATAGCTGTAGAGCTTTCCCTTGTCCAGCTCCACAATGCGGTTGGTCACGCTGTCCAGAAAATACCGGTCATGGGTGATCATCAGCAGGGCGCCCCGGAATTTCTTTAAATACTCCTCTAGCCAGTCTGCCATTTCACTGTCTAAGTGGTTGGTCGGCTCGTCCAGGATCAGAAGGTCGGCCGTGGAGAGCAGCACACTGGTCAGCGCCACACGTTTTCTCTGGCCGCCGGACAGATGCTCCACCTTCTCATCAAAGTCATAAATGCCAAGTCTTGTCAGAATATTCTTGGCACTGGCCTCAATTTCTTCCCGGGAAGAAAAATGCGGCTCGTCCTGATTGTCCCGCACAATAGCATCCAGAACTGTATCACCGGCAGTAAATACCGGAATCTGGGGCAGATAGCGGACGTAAAGATTTCTGCGGCGCACTACAGAGCCATCGTCTGGCTCCTCCAGTCCGGCCACAATTTTCAGAAGGGTAGACTTTCCGGTACCGTTGATGCCGATGAGGCCCACCTTCTCGCCCTCATTGATGCTGAACGCTGTATCATCAAACAGCAGGCGCTCAGTATAAGATTTTGTCAGATGTTCGATTGTAATTAAACTCATAAGTCCTCCATGACATGTCAGTCAGAATGTGTCCGGGGATGCCGCCTTTGCCCACAAGGCAAACCGCGCAGCTTCCACCAGACGCACCATGGAAAAAGGGCAGTCCCCTTCGATCCCCTCCGGGTCTCTTTCAGGACTGCCCTATAACTATTTTTAGTCTTCGTCTTTCTCCTCAACAGAGAATACAAAACGTTTTCTTGCCATCTCATCGCTCTCAAGGTACTCGTCGTAGGTAGTGATCTTATCGATCAGCTTACCATTTACGATCTCCATGATGCGGTTTGCGGTGGTCTGCACGATCTGATGGTCACGGGAAGAGAAAATCAGCACGCCCGGGAATTTGATCAGGCCGTTGTTCAGCGCAGTGATGGACTCCATATCCAGATGGTCAGTCGGCTCATCTAACATCAGCACGTTTGCGCCGGAGATCATCAGCTTGGAAAGCATGCAGCGGACTTTCTCACCACCGGAAAGAACACGGACCTTCTTCACACCATCCTCGCCTGCGAACAGCATACGGCCAAGGAAGCCACGTACATAGGTTACATCCTTCTCCGGAGAGTACTGGGTCAGCCAGTCTACGATAGTGTCATCGCTGTCGAACTCTGCGGTATTGTCCTTCGGGAAGTAGGACTGGGTGGTGGTCAGGCCCCACTTGTAGGAACCCTCATCCGGCTCCATCTGACCAGACAGGATCTGGAACAGAACGGTCTTCGCGCGCTCGTTCGGTCCTACCAGGGCAACCTTGTTGTCACGGGTCAGGGTGAAGCTGATGCCATCTAAGATCTTCTCGCCGTCGATAGTCTTGGATAAGTTCTCAACGGTAAGAACCTCGTTTCCGATCTCGCGGAACGGGCGGAAGTCGATGTACGGATACTTACGGCTGGACGGACGGATGTCATCTAACTCGATCTTCTCCAGGGCACGCTTTCTGGAAGTAGCCTGCTTGGACTTGGAAGCGTTTGCGGAGAATCGCTGAATGAACTCCTGCAGCTCTTTGATCTTCTCCTCTTTCTTGCGGTTTGCTTCCTTCATCTGTTTTACCATTAACTGGCTGGACTCATACCAGAAGTCGTAGTTACCAGCGTACAGCTGAATCTTGCCGTAGTCGATATCCGCGATGTTGGTGCAGACCTTGTTCAGGAAGTAACGGTCATGGGATACCACGATAACGGTATTCTCAAAGTTAATTAAGAACTCCTCCAGCCATGCGATCGCGTCCAGATCCAGATGGTTGGTCGGCTCGTCGAGGAGCAGGATGTCCGGGTTTCCGAACAGTGCCTGTGCCAGCAGGACTTTGACCTTTAACGCACCGGTTAAATCCTTCATGAGGCTGTAGTGATACTCGGTATCAACGCCCAGGCCATTTAACAGGTTGGCTGCGTCAGACTCTGCCTCCCAGCCGTTCATCTCTGCGAACTCGCCCTCTAACTCTGCTGCCTTGATTCCGTCCTCATCGGAGAAATCCGGCTTCATGTAGATGGCATCTTTCTCTTTCATCACATCGTACAGGCGCTTGTTGCCCATGATCACGGTATCCAGTACGGTGTACTCGTCGTATTTAAAGTGGTCCTGCTGCAGGAAAGAAAGACGCTGCCCCTGGGTAATGACTACATCACCGTTGGTCGGCTCTAACTGTCCGGATAAGATTTTTAAGAAGGTAGACTTTCCGGCACCATTCGCGCCGATGAGTCCGTAACAGTTTCCCTCGGTAAATTTGATATTTACATCTTCAAATAATGCTTTTTTCCCCACACGCAGGGTAACACCATTTGCACTAATCATTCTTTCTAACACCTTTCATAAAAAAGAGGGGCATAATCATGTCCCTCGTCTTTTGCATCATTTATATTTTACAGGAATTTCCGTATTTTGCAAGCGCTATTTCTACGGTTTTTGCAGGAATTTAGCGGTTTTTCCACTCAACAGCAGCCGCAAGCAGTGCTTTCAGGCAAAACTCCTCCCTTTTCACCAGTTCATCCTCTAAAAGGCCCCGGTTTTCATCCGAGTGTTCCACCTCTCTGGAGAAGCAGTGCACCAGATCCACAATCTGCGTTTCTGGCAATGCCGCTGCTGCCACTTTGCCTCTGATTCCGGTCGGAGCTGCTGTCGCAGGCCCTCCATGCGTTTTCTCCTGCAGCCACTCCGCCATCAGCATCTCCTCCACCAGAATCGTGGCTGCCACAGCCAGCTTCATCTTGCCGTACGGGTTGTCATTGTAAACGGCTCCGCAGAAGTAGCCGAACACAAAGTACACCATGATCTGCTCCCGGAGAAGCTCCAGGCGTGTGCCGTTTGCCACAAGGAATGCCCAGCGGTTCGCCTCGTAGACTTCTTTTCCTGCTCCGTAAAGGATTTCGTCCATACCATCCCGGCGATCAGGCCATGCAGGATCCAGGGGCTCCATCTTCTCAAACACCGTGTAGAGTTCACTGGCCGTCTCAAAGCGGCTGTACTGCTCCAGACTAGCAGATGCCAGACGGCGGCAGAACCGCGTCACAGTCGCTCCAGCTCCGGCATGTCCAGCCTGACCGGCATCTTTCACAGACATACCATCCGCGCCCTGTGCCGCCTTGCACATATTTCCTACCCGATACCGCTCCAGCAGCTCATCCACCTCATACAGCTTCTCATTCCACACCCTGCGCTGCAGATCATGTGCCAGAGCCAGGCACAGTGCCATGCGAAGTTCACTGGACAATTCCCGGTTTTCCAGAATCTCAAAGATCACATCCCGCGCTTCCCCAAGCTTGGTATACAGGAAGAAATCAAAATCCTCGTCCTCGCAGCTCTCTTCTTTGTCGTTCTCACTGGAAAGGAACCGCACCGGCTCCTTTGTCCCCAGAATGATCCGTGCCGCCTCAATACAGGACAGACACAGTGACACTTCCCGCACACCATCAAACACCTCGATATGGCGCGGATACGTCTTACAGGTCCAGCACATACTGTCTGATCCCATACCCGTATAAAGGTCGCAAAGGTTTTCCTCATTCAGAAAAGCGCAGCGGTGCTCCTTCTGCTTGAAACACTTCTGTTTCCAGTCCACCGACTTCTTTAAACGCGCTTTCATCCCGCCTTTCGCATGATGGTATTTTTCCAAAGACTTCGGATCGATCGTGATCGCCCACCCCGCGCAGCAGGTATCCTCACACTCCGAAGCAATACACCGGAATTTTTTATAATAATGCGGATATGTATACAGCATAGCCGTCCCCTCTTTCTAGCAGACAATTTTTCTCACTTCTGCCCCATTATATCAAGTTCCCACAGTAAATACAACAGGCCCGGAAAGCTGTCAAAATGGCTTTCCGGGCCCTACTCTTACAATAACAATTATTTTAACATATCTCCGTAGCGTCCCAGGAAGTTCTTCGTCCTCTCATTCTCAGACGCGAATACCTGTGCCGGGGTTCCTTCCTCAACAATGACTCCATCCGCCACAAAGATCACGCGGTCGGAGATATCTCTCGCGAAGGCCATCTCATGGGTTACGATCACCATGGCGATATGCAGGTCCGCCAGAGATTTGATGACCTTAAGTACCTCACCGGTCAGCTCTGGATCCAGTGCGGAGGTCGGTTCATCGAAGAACAGGATCTTCGGATTTAATGCCAGGGCGCGGGCAATGGCAACACGCTGGCACTGTCCGCCGGACAGCTGGCACGGATAAGCATCTGCCTTGTCGGCCAGGCCCATCTTCTCCAGAAGCTCCATCGCCACCTTGCGTACCTCTTCCTTATCCCGCTTCTGCACAGCCACCGGCGCGTCCATCACATTGCGGAGCACCGAGTAGTGCGGAAACAGGTTAAAGTTCTGAAACACCAGGCCATAATTCTGCTGGATCTTCTTTAACTCTGCCTTCGATGCGTAAACTGCATTGCCCTTTTCATCGTTCCATGCGGCCTTCTCTCCCAGGTAAATGAGCTCGCCGCTGTCCATGGTTTCCAGCATGGTAGCACAGCGCAGCAGCGTAGATTTACCGGAGCCGGACGGTCCGATGATGGAGACGATCTCGCCCTCTCCTACATGCAGAGAAATATCCTGAATGACCTTAAGGTCTCCAAATGATTTTTTCACATGATTCATTTCCAGTAAGTTCATGATATTCCTCCGGTTTTATTCATAATAGGACAGTTTCTTCTCAATCCACTCCATGACAACCGCCACCACAAGGTTAAAGATGTAGTAGAATAATCCGGCTGCCACAAACGGGATCATGCTAGTCTGGGAAGATGCCAGCGCTTTCGCGATGGAGAACATCTCCAGAACGCTGATGGTAAATGCCAGGGATGTATCCTTGACCAGGGTAATGACCTCGTTGGTCACAGACGGCAGGATCCGCTTGATTACCTGGGGCAGGATGATGCGGAAAAATGTCTGGCTGCGGCTGTAGCCCAGAAGCTTTGCTGCCTCATACTGACCGGCCGGCATGGACTGGATGCCGCTGCGGTAAATCTCCGCGAAGTACGCCGCGTAGTTGATGACAAAGCCGATCATCGCCGCGATCAGTCGGTAATTATTGCTCTTAATCTTAATGCCAAACAGATAATACGGTCCAAAATAAACGACCATCAGCTGCAGCATCAGTGGAGTGCCGCGCATGATGGAAATGTAAGTTTTCACAATTGCCTGCAAAACCTTATTCTTCGACATTCTGCCGAAGGCGATCAGAAGACCAAGGGGCAGGGAAAAGACCAGTGTCACCACAAAAATCTCTGTGCTGACCAGCATTCCTCCCGCTAATTGTGATATCATGGTATTAATCTGCATAACTTCTGCTCCTTCGTCTTCTGATTCATGTAAACTTTATTTTCCGATGGTAGTTACATCACGGCCAAACCATTTCTCAGAAATCTCTGCCATGGTGCCGTCTGCTGCCATCTCGTCCAGTGCGCCCTGAACTTTATCTCTTAACTCTTCGTTGCCCTTCTTAAAGCCAATGCCGTACTCCTCGGAAGAAAGGGTCTCATCCAGGATCACGTACTTGTCAGACTCGCCTCTCTGCTCGATCTGATAACCGGCTACGATGACATCCATTGCGATGGCATCCACACTGCCCATTTCCAGATCCATGAATGCGGTGTTGTAATCCGGGGTAGTCTGCAGGGTTCCGAAGGTTGCGCTTAACTCTGCGTTGTCCTTTAACGCTGCCTCTGCGGAAGAATCGGTCTGAACCTCAACAACCTTGCCAGCCAGATCAGCCAGAGAGCTGATGCCAGAATCTGCTGCTACAACGAATACCTGGCTGTTGTCCATATATGGCTCACTCCAGGTGTATGCATCTTCACGTCCATTCATGGTGAAACCATTCCAGATGCAGTCGATGGTGCCGGAGCTTAATTCCATATCCTTTGCGTCCCATGCGATCGGCTGCGGAACAAACTCAAGGCCCAGTCTGTCAGCAACTTCCTTTGCCAGCTCCAGGTCGAAGCCGGTGTACTCACCATCATCGCCAACAAAACCCATCGGCGGGAAATCCTGGTCAAAACCTACGGTAAAGGTACCGCCCAGCTCGCCAGCCTCATCTGCTGCCTCTGCGGTGGTTTCCTCTGCAGTGCTCTCTTCAGCAGAAGTCTCTGCCTCAGTTGCTGCTGCGGTGGTCTCTGCCGGTTTGCTGCCTCCGCATGCGGTCATGGATACGACCATCATACCTGCCATTGCTGCGCTTAACATTCTCTTTCTCATAATATTCCTCCTCACGAACAATACTCATTTCGCCATGACGCTTTCCTTGTACACGTTCCGCGAACACGTTACCATGGTAGCATACTAAAGTGTTTCTGTCTACCCTTTTTTCGCAAACTTAGCGCAAAACTGGAATTCTTATTACAAAAGAGCGGCTATGGTACACATTTTCTCATCATTCCCAGCCATTTACCGCCGGACTCACCAACATTCTATTTTGCTCTGCCCACTGCGCCAATTCCTTGTTTTTCCTGTTCCCGCTTCCAAACTCCTGCACGCATAAGATCACCTTTCCACACACCTTCATCACCCGAAGTGCCTCCTCATACGTTTCCTCCCGTATCACTTCATACGGCTGTTCTGAAACAACCTGCACCGCCAGTGCCTTCGCCACCGGATAGTCCAGATCATTCTCATGGAGTACTCCTGCTGCGAAAGGAATGCCCTGGCGCTGCAGCTGCCGGTAAACCGGGATTCCACTTCCGTTTCCGCCAATCACAAAGACCTCCGGCGTCCCGGCAGCTGCCGGAAGCTCCACTGATCCGTACTCCGCACAGTAGCTTCCGCCCGGAATTCCAAACAGCTCCTCCATGCACGTTTCCGTAAAAATTTCCTCCGGCGTCCCGCACTTCCAGATTTTATTTTCCCCCACGCATACAATGTAATCCGACACCTTCTGGGCCAGATCCAGTTCATGCATAGACATCAGCACCGCCACCTGCTTTTCACGCACCAGCGTCTTTAAAATAGTCAGTAGCTCCATCTTATGGCGGATGTCCAGAAATGAGGTCGGCTCATCCAGAAGAATGATCTGCGGCTGCTGGCAGATAGCCCTGGCCAGCAGGATCCGCTGTTTCAGACCATCACTGATCCGGGAAAACTCCCGGTCTTCCAGTTCTTCTGCGTGCACCATGGCAAG
>ENA-UONU01002187-UONU01002187.1-human-gut-metagenome-genome-assembly--contig:-CS51-NODE-2187-length-11995-cov-3.123869_pt1 | contig 11995 bp, 4 predicted proteins | sample MGYA00242462_ERZ724009 | MGnify/ENA metagenome assembly ERZ724009 | reverse complement strand
TTTTTCATTGATATTTTAACAGTATTCTTATCCCATGAACCCACAATCTGAGCTTCTTTATTGCTTTCAACTACAATTACAGGAACCAGCATTTCTTCTGGTGTTGCGCCACCATGAACCTCACCATAGATAGCATTTTCATCATCCGCACCGGCGGCAAATCCAGACTGCTTAAAGTGGTCATAATTGCTGAACACCGCATATCTGTCCCCTCGGGCATCCTTGACGATTTCCACATTGGGAAGGGATAGCGTTGAATTCTGTGGCAATTTGCAGTATCTTCCATGACTATACACAATGGCATCTTGCGGAACATCGACACCATCTCTGCAATGGAAAAAGCGAGCTGCGAGACGACTGGTGCCGTGATCTCCTGTAATCACCACACGACGATACTCTGCCAGTAACGAAGAGACTTGGTTGCTAATTCCTGTCACGAAATCCATCTGTTCTTCGATGCAAGTATAGTAATCCGGCTCATCAATTACGCCTTTATGTGCCAACTTGTCAAGCTTATTCAGCTTCTTATACGGCATCGACATACTATTCCATTGCTCGTTAAAGCTTGTCTCTGTAGGTAATGTCGCTTGTGCTAACGCAACATTTGTGATGGTGCCGTCGCAATTATTGGCAATCCCCCAATATAAGAGAGGAAGCCATTCGATACCAAGGGCGTCCACCCAAAGGATAATCGTATCGTCATCTTCATATTCTGAAAGAACTGCATAACGATAGTCAAAGGACGATGTATTTGCCCCGCTAAAGTACAGCATTTCGTCGCTTGGCAGGGTGTTTTCAAGCTTGTGCGCTTTGTATCTTGACATGTACGCACCGATGTCGCTTTGAAATACATCCAAATCGTGCGACAAATATGCGGAAAGCGCAGGAAATGTTTCTTTCAACTTGACGCTTCCATTGACCTGCTCTGCATCTTTACGCATCCACTGGCCGACCATTTTGAGAAGGTAAATTCTTTCTTCGCGTATGGCGTTTGTGATATAATCCAGCCGTTTCTCAAACTCAGGTATTGCGTCAACAGCCTCAAAATAGTCAGGATCGGGCTTTATTGTCATAACCGAAGCAAGTGCCTTGAACTCATCAACCCAATCCGGCTTTTCAATGCGCTTCTCAAATATCTCATGAGAGATGACTGAAGGAATATCGGTAATGGAACGAGCAACAGTAAAACAGTAGCTCAGGTAACTGTTGTCCGGGTGAATTTGAAACCAGAGTTTAACGAATTTCTTGTGGCTAATGGACAACGCATTCCATTTACCCATAATATCAACACCGGAAAACGACGATACATTCAGTATTTTGAGAAGCGAGTCATCCAATGATACGCCTTGCAAAGCATATGCAAAGAGCACCGACCGCATTTCATCAGAACAGTTTTCTTTTGTCAGGCACTGACCTCCGGGCATATTTTCTTGAATAAATGACAAGGTATCATTCACTACATGAACATTAATTTTCCCACTGATCGAGGTAATACTATTAAACCGTTTGGTCAGTAACACAAATTTTGTGTTTGAAACAGAAGGATTTTCCCAATACTCGAACCACTCCTGAAGGCCAACACACAAGGTGCCAGAGCCCTGCTTAAATTCCGATATGTGTTGCTCAAACATGCCAGACAATACAAGTAGATTCATTTCCTGATCTTGCTGTTCGTCATGGCAGAATCAAACCACTGTGCTTCACATCCCCATAGAGGAATAATGATCCGTCCAAGGCTGCTTGCCGGGACTTGACTGCTCCAAAGAGCAGCAAATCTCCTGTCAGTAGCTTCCTTTTTGGAGAAAAGACGTAGATATTCGCTCACACCGGTCAGAATAACCCATTCGTCACGGTATGCGGCGGCAGAAAGGTTAGAGTATTTGGGCATAACATCGGCACTTGAAAAAATCTCATTTGTCTTAACGACCCGAATATCACTGATCTTCTTTAACTCTGAGAGCAGCTGGCAATACTGCTCAACGGTGTTGACCATGATGGCACGACAAGGAAAGCGGGAAGGTAGGTTGTTCAGTTTTTCCTTCTGAAGTATGGATACAACTTCTTTAATTGTCATGCTGCTTGCCTCCTTCCCTTATTCAGAAAATTCGTCGCAGAATTCAGGGTGCGCATCAAGAAATGCTGTAACCCGGTCCCTCAAAACAGATTCCTGCATGGTGCGGACATTGTTCTTTGTTCCGACCAGTTTTTCTTTTTTAGCCTTTTCCTGCTGCATCCGCTTGAGAATACCTTGCAGCGTAGTAAGATCGGCTGCTGTCCATGTGCTCATGTCGTTCCCAATTTTAATTTTTGCCTCAGTAATAATGGCAACGCGATTTACATCCCACAAAAGGGAATACTCGGAACCGATCAAAGCCATAAAAGCTTTTTCAATACGGCTGTTATCCGTCAAAATGCTCGTATCCATCTTCTGTAAAGAATGAATTGCACTTGTAACGGCAGCGTCAACCGTATAGTTGCCGTTTTGAACATCCAGCAATGTGCTAAATGCTTTGGTCAGTTCTTTTGGGACAATCCACATCAAAGGTACATCGTGCGTGTTGCACCATGTCTTTATGGAATCTTCTCCGGTTATTAAACGCCAAGTCTCCAAAAGCGTAGACTTATTTCGTGCAAAGCTAATTTTATTGATCTGCGCGTCCAGCTCTCTATTAAACTGAGTCAGAGTCGTGTTACAATTCAGATCTTTCATACCGGCATATACAGCCGTGAGCTCATCTTGTGTGCATTCGATGTTGCGACTGTTCAGTATGTCTTCAAGCACAGGCTTTCCATTCTGCAAACAGTCTTTAGCCAGCACACCATGCTGCTCAAGAGTTAGGATGGCGGCATTTCGATCTTCTGCACTTAAATGGACTACATCAGTATAAGCCACATTGTATAAGACTTGTAGCGCAGAGAACCACGGCTTGTTAAGTTCGGCAATTGCGCTCATCGGGATTCTCAGGAAGTTAAAGAGATTTTCCAAGTCCTTTCTGGCAGCCTCTATGCTATGATAGGTCGTTCCCTGAACCTTGCCGATTGCTTCCAGGTATTTATATTGCTCTGCGACATCCGCAAGCTTATCCTTGACTTGTTCCTCTGTCCAGGTATAGATTGCTCCCTGCATAACAGAGTGCAGGCGATCGCTTAATTCCTCCGGCTGAATAGCAAGTCTCGTTGCCACATCTTTCAGTTCAGGGGAAGCTGCAAAGAGGAAAGAGCGGAAGGCAGCTGCCATTGCATTCTTATCCTGAAATGCTTTTGCCAGAACAATACGGATTTTTCCGCGACCGGTAAGAAGTTGCAATGTTTCGCTCATTGCGCCCTCAATATCACCCTCTTGAGCTATGAAGGTCTGAATATGGTCGATTACTTTGTCAGCCGTATTTCTAAGGTCCTTGCTACTCCATTCAGTTTCCGGAAGGTACTTTAAAACCCAGAATGGCGAGCCACTTTTCACAACCGCTTCACGCACATTATGATAACCAGAGGTCTGTTCTGCGAGCTGGGCTACAGAAAGGTTAAAAATCTTGGAAAGGTACTCGCTGAAGTTCTGCCATGTAAGAGAGCCGGCAGACAGATAATCGGTGGTCATTTTTCCTCCACACATGGAAGACACCATTTTCCCTATGGTTGCTTCTGCGAGGACATGGGGAGACTGAACCGAGTCTGTCCAGGTGTATTTGCTGTTCTTATAGCAAGAGAACACAAAGCCGAGCAAAACCCCGCAGGCAATCGTGTTGTAGTAGCCGTAGGGTTCCTTCTGGAGCGTTGCCCACAAGTCACCGAGGTTGACCTTGTGCCCGGATTCCATTTCGTTTTTTATGAGTTCTGCCAGTGCTGCAACACACTCGGCCTGTTTATTACCGCTGTTCTTTGCATCAACAATCTCCCCGATCGTAGTGAGGTCGAGAATACCGGCAAACTTCAGAGCGTTTAACACATTGGTGAGCTGGCTGTTTCCGCTTTTACGCTGGATACCAGCAGTAGGAGCTCCGTCGTTGCAAGCTTTATAGGCGGTATTGGTTACAACGATGTTCTCCGGCGCATACTTAAAAATCACGTCCTGAACATTGGAACGAATTATTTTCCGGAGATGTGCCATTCCGTATATGCTATTAAAGACACTATTCCCATTGTAGGCAATGATCTTTCCACCGCTGACAGCCCCACCAACCCAGGAACTGATGATGGTAGATTCTTCAATGCGATACTGCTGAACAGAACCGGTCTGACCAGATTCAGCGGCCATTTCCTGCTTTGTTATAGCCGCCAGCCATTTGGTGCGGTTTTCATCGGTGAGCGGTGTCTTTACCAAAGCGATTGTAAGGCGGGGTTCGTTAGCTTCAGCAGATTTCGCCTGCAAAGTAGACTGGATTGATACGGCCTGTGCGTCGCTCTGTACTGTCACGATAAGTAAGCCCAACTTATAGGGGTACTTTTCAAGTTCCTTTGTGATCTCACCTAAGCGGGTATTGATAGAATTGGTTTCAGCGCAGCAGACAGCAATCTTCATACGACGCAGAGTGGCATCATTTGCGTCCCAAGCCTGCTTTTCAAATGCCTGAGCAAATGCGCCTTCTTTGGAGAACATCTTATATCTGGTGTATCTCCTATCGTTTGCCGCAAGCCGTGCGGCGAAGTCAGTGTCACCGGCACCGCGGAAAGGCAGCTGAATACGGACAATGTTATTAGAACCTTTATCCAGAACAAGGATCTTGCCATCGACCATTGTCTGAAGCATATCTTCGATTTGTGTCTTGCCCATAACACCGGCCAAACAAGTTTCAAGGCAGTCTTTTGTGGCGGCAATGCCGTCCTTTGCCCTTCGACCACTGTAAATCCCCTTCGTAGAAGACATAAGAGCCAGCAGGAGCATAGCAGTCTTGAATACGCGATGGGCGTTCTCATCGTTTTCGACCAAGTGACGACTTTCTTCGTAATGCCGAATGTATTCCGCAGCCTTCGTATCCTTATCGGAGAAATCACTTTCGCGAGTGAAGAAGTAATCCCAGAGCCATTCGGGTGTCAGCCAACAAGCCTGAGAATCCGGGCCTTCCTTGTTGATATAGCCCACGAAGCCATGCTCACTGTTGGATTGATCTTTCATAAACCGGAACATTGTGCGCTGGGAAGCTGCATAGTTCTCGGCTACGCGAGAAAGGAGCTTGATCGTCATGGGGTGCATCGGGCAAAGGTGCTCGATCTGCTCGCTGATTTTGTCATCCAAACCAGACATATCGGGGAGGAAGGCCTGAATATTTTGGATAACTCTCTTGCGTTCCTCTTTCCAGTGCTCACTCATGCCGTTGCGAATGTTGATGGAGCCAGCAATCAGGTCGAAAGCAGCATCTGTGCTGATATGGAACTCCACATGATGGAAACGGTGTGTAATCAGCTGATACCGTTCCGGCGTAATGCGCTCTACCATTGCGGTGGTGCGATGAACTACAAAAAGCATGAAGAACGGCTGTACCTTGCAGAACTCGGAGAGCTGCTGGAGAATCGTCTGCTCATCGCTGTTTGCGACATACTCAGTGAACTCATCCCAGATGAAGAATATGCCGGACTTTGAAAGTCCGTTGTTCTCAATAACGGCAGAGATCCATTTTTTGAAGGTATCAAGGCTATCAACCAGCCCCCAATTATACTGACGGATAACGGCAGCTGTCTTCTGAAGAGCAAGGAGATCACCAGCTTCAAGGCTTTCTCGCAACTCCTCGACGCTGCTGTAATCGTCACCCAGAACGGAGTTTTCCAGTATGTATTCCCAATTATGTACGGGGCTGTTGACCTGCTGCATGACGGCATCTTGCAACGAAGACTCGCCGTAGTCTGCCTTATCACCGAACTTGGCGGCAAGTGCTTCACGGACAGCTTTCTCAGCCTCCATAAGCATGGCATTTCCGTCACGGATGCCGGTACAGCCTGTTTTCCAGATAACGAGGTAATCTCCCTTATCTTTCGCACGGCATTTCATGAAGCGGTTGCGATAAGGCACCAGGCGACTGTTCCCTGCAAGGTAGGAATCCACAACATCAGACGGATCTTCCATCAAATGTTTAATCAAGATAGCAGCATAGCTTTTGCCGGTGCCGTATGTACCTTCTATCCAGAAGGAGCGGCGGCTGTCAGGTTCCTCTTTGTTGAGGGACTGACACAGCACCTCCATCATCTTTTCCATGTCTTCACCGACAATGTACTCACGCCACAGGTTTTTATTACGAGTATCAGCGTCAATGTCAACGACAGATTCGAATGTTGGGCTGATTTCAATAAAATCCGAGTACTTCTTGTTCGGCATGACTGCTACCTCCTCATTTATTCATTCTCAGCAAGATCGAGAATGTCGATACTTGTATAGTCTTCAAGAATAATGTTATCCAGGTTTGCGACAAAGGAAACGCGGATGTACTGTGGATAGGTCATTGCAAGACCCTGAACTTTTTCACGGAAGTCTTTGACATCAATGCCGTATATATCATGCGGAGAAATGCCCTGTGCCTCAGGGTTCGCATGAGCGTTGGCAAGCTCTGTGAAAGTAAATGTTTTTCGACCGGTGTGCTCTGCATAAAGGTAAAGTGCATAGAGGAGTGCAACCGCGTCAGGATAATCCCAGCCTTCACGGAAGTAAGCGAAGGTGTTTTTGGTAAGTTCAATAGGTAAGCCTTGCTTTAGAGCGGAGCCGATGGGTGACTGTCTCAGCGTCTCAGTAAGTGCCGTAATTGCATTTTCACGATTTGACTTTGAGTAGTTTTCGCCAATCATTACTACAAGGTCAGCTTTTTCATAGGTTGCCCCCGGCTCAGCGTTGAGGCAATACCACCGCGTGATTACCGAATTATAGGCCAGGTTTGCCCAAATGATAGCCCATGTAAAAGGGTTATAAGGTCCGAAAGATTTAAGTTTATCAAATAGCACTGTCGTGGATAGTGTTTTGTCCTTGTTTGCAACTAAGAGGTTGCTTTCTTTGAGCCAGGCTTTTAAACCATCGTATTGGCGAGTGCCCAAAACACCTTGTGAGAAGCAATTTGTTCCTTCTGCCATATAGTGCTCAAGCCACGCTTGCCTCAGGCCAAAATGCTGATATGGATTCATTCCCTTCATTTCCATAGAGGTTCCTCCTGTTATGCTTAGAGATTTTGCCAATAGACAGCTTTTCTCAACAAATGACAAGCAATTTGAACAATGACAGCAAAGCGCTTCTCTAATAAGAATCTTTCCATCAGGTTGAATGGTAAAGGCTCCAGTCGGGCATTGTACCATACACGCTTTGCATCCTTTGCAAAAAGCGGTTTTGTTTGCAACACCTCTTAAATGGCTGATCGTGAAACGATCCATTTGGGAGAATGGAGAATAGGACACAAATATCTTGTCATCATCTTTTTGAATGGTAAATTTAAAATTAATGCCAGATATTTTTTGAGTGCCTCGCTTACCATCAAACTCGGTTACGGCCCCCAATACTGGAGCACAGCTTAACCACTCTTGCGTTGGTTGCTTAATCGAAAAATGAATGGTATTCTCTTGTATTTTTTCCTCGACCCGATTCCCACCATTTGGAAGACCGCGGCCACCCATTCTTGCTTTCCAACCGCCGCCTTCTATGTACTTTACGACTTCAGTCTCAACCTTTGTGCGCTTCGCGTACTGTTCTACTCTATTGAGCAGAGGCCTCATTTCATCAGCATAGTAATGGTTTGCTATGCCATCCCACCAGTCCGACGAAAGAGGACACACCATACATCCAACTCTAAATAATCCAAGCTTGTATGCGTCATTGAGTAGGATTTTCTCATGTAAAAGGTAGCAATAGAGTTCAGCAGTATTCCACTTGTGGATTGGGCTGACATTGACTTGACTAATATTTTTTGCTCCCTCGCTCACTTCGTCATATTTTGCTCTGCGAGCACTTTCCTCGGCTCTTACACCATCAAAAACAACTGCTTTCGCATTATAGTTTCCTGTGATTTCACGCAACTTTAAAATTGTTGGCACAGACTTATGCACGGCACAACACCAGCGCATTCTTCTACCTGGAGGGCCGAACTCATCCCAACTTTCAGTAGGCTCCATGTGGCACTTTGCTTCAACGAAACGCAGATGAGGCCAATGCAGCTTTGCTCGCTCAACGGCTTTCAAAGTGGCTGACAATTCCATTCCTGTATTACTAAATACCACCAAGAACTCACTTGGTGCCAGGGCTTTAGAAACCAAATCTAATAAAACCAGCGAATCTTTTCCGCCAGAAAATGCACAAATAAAGGAATATCCCAGTTTGGAATATTTCTCATATTGTTTTTGGATAAGCCCAACCGCTTTCTGCTTCATGTTGACCAAAAGGGCGTGGTTGACTTCAATTAAGCGTTTGATATTAATTTCTTCCAACTTTATCCGTTCTGCGGTATTCAACTTAATTTTAGGAACGGTGAAAAAACCTCCACCTTCCGCTTCGGCTACACACACACCATTCATTACATATCTGCGGATTCCTTCTGCCCACAGAAGTGGAGCATCTGTGTCCTTCGGGTAATCCCAATACTTGTCCATCCCAAAGAAGTCAAGTTCTTCATGGAAGACCGGGCGGATTTCCTTTTGTATTTTCGCATCAATCGTCAGACGAAATATGCCATATTCGTCTGTCCACTCATATCCATACATCTAATCTAATCTCCTGTCAGCGGAGTACGTCTCCACAGTTTTCTTTCGTCAGCCAAGGCCTGTAGCGATGCAGCGCTGCGTGGCAGGTTGGGCATACGGTCAAAAAACTATCGGCTGTATATTTTTCCGAGTAATCCATAAGTGTCGGAGCGACTACCAAATGGGTCTGGAGTAATTGACCAACATTACGATAGCAGAGAGCAGGACTGCTGTTGCATATCTCGCAGTGATCTTTCATTGCCAACTTTGCACCGTCACGCTGTTCGATAATGTTGTGAAGGTGTCCCAAAAGAATTCCTTCTGGGAAGCCATTGTCCTCAAGGGGAGAACCGAACAGAGAAACAAATGCCTCCTTATTCTTTCGTATTGCTCTTGCAATAGAGTGAAGTTCATTTACTCTATCTTCGTATTCAAAAGCAACATGAAAGAACAATTCGCCAACATTTTGGCCTTTTTTACCAGATATACAGCTTGAACGAAATCTTATTAGTTGAGTAGTAATGCCGGCTGGACTCCTAAAGTCAGCCCGTCTATTTTCTACCGGATGAATCGGCAAGCGGTTCAGCAGCAGGCTGAGTTCCTTGATCTCATCGGAGTCCGCTGTTACTCTGCCTTTTGGGGAGGAATAGAACACATCCAGAGCCAGTATTACTTCATCCCGCGTAAAGCTTGCACTTGCCATCTCATCACACCCTTACAATAACATTCTCACCCTTCGCATCCCACGCAAAACGCTCGTCCTTTGCCAAGGCTTTCGGCATATTCCAGATCAGCTCATTGCCTTGAATCATACCTGTTTTTACAAGAAGCTGTCGCAGCTCCTCAGCCTGAAAGGAACGCTGATCTGTCTCGCTTTCAAGTAGATAAGAAATCACGGCATCGCCAAAGTTCTGTATCGGGCTGTCAGCTTTCACCAGCATGGCATGGAGGGTATCCATGCTCTGAGAGTGCATGGCCATGATTGTCTTTGCACCGAACTCTTTGCCATAGAAGTGCAGAATAAATTGGAGCAGCAACGGCGTCCAGCGTCTGTGCCCAGGCAGACCAGGAAGCGATTCGTACCAAACCGGCTGAATCTGCCGAAGAACGATATGGTCATCCGCATCGTTCAGGAGATTATTCAATGCTCGCCCAACGCTTTCTTTCCAGAAGTCGTCGATTCGCATGCTTTTAGCGGAGATGATCGTACCCGGCTCATAGAAGAAGAACTCCGCTTCCTTACCAATGTGCATTTGATTTCTGAGATTTCCGGTCTTTATTCCGATACCGGACAGATACTCCTTCAGGTCATCTTCTCGGAATACGCCGCCTTGATCCTCTGCAAACTTGCTGATAACATCGAAATTGCTGCTTATCACATCCTCGGACTTTGAAATATGAGCCTTGCCGGTAAATGAATAGTGATTACCTTCAAAGCAGTTCTTTTCAAACAGGTGCTGGGCAATCTCATAAACGGAGCGTTCATCATTCACGTCGTTATCATTGAGAAACATATTCATCTCTACTCGTGCGTAGTCATACAACTGCACGGCGGAAATATAGCCGTTGTTCTTTTGCATCAGCTTTTCCATGATGAGGCACATCTGCTTGGCACCGTCGTCCCAATCAACAAAGGCATCCTCGTGGTAAAGCTTACCCTTGATTTCCACAATGCGCTTGCATTTCTGGACAAGAGCTTTTGTCGCTACCATAGTCAGTCTCAGAGTATTATATAAGCTGTCGTAAGTAACACCATCCATATCGGCATCGAGTACGATTTTTTCAACCATTGCAATTTGCTCAGGATCCGCGCTTTCGCTTTCCTGTGAAGAAACTGAGCGTACAGAGGTCACTTGGATGTTGCTGTATTCCGTTTGCGGCGTTTCTGCATGGGAAGATTGTGCCAAAAGAGGTTTCGGCTCTTTGATTGAGACGGGCATCTTTAAACACACACATCGCTGCATAATCCATTCGACAGCGGCAACGACAGAATCCTTTGTTAAATCTGTGCTGATATAGCAAGTGGGATTTTCCATTCTGATGAAATTCCCGTTTTCCGGAGAACGACATATCTTAATATCGGAAGTACCACCGATTGCTTTGTCCAAAAGCGATCTGAACAGCAGAGGGTATTTTTTAGCGGTGTCCTCGCAAAAATGCATAAATGTTTTTGCAAGCGTATCCCCAGAGTAAACAACTGCTCCACAATGAAGCTCATAAAGAAGCTCCGGGTTTTCTGCTATTTCTGGTTCTAAAAGCTGACGCACTTTAGTAAGAACAGTCTGGCGCATTGAAATAGAATAGAGATTCTTCTGATTCATAAACGCCCAAAGCTTTAAGGCTTTGAGTTCTTCTATCGTGCGGATATTCTCTTTTGCCAGAGCAATCTTGAGCGGTGAGAAAACTTCTTCGCTCAGTAACATCTCTATTTCAGATACAGTCGGTATAGTCGTTCCGATGGAAGGTTCCACTCCTGTCTCCGGTTCGGCGATGACTTCAGCTATCGGAGGGGTTAGTTGCTCATCAAAAAACTCCAAATAAAGATTTAGCGCATTGGTAAACTGATCCCCTCTGCAGCGCTCAGCATTGATAAAGTCCTTGTCTGCAAGCAAAAAAGAGCAAATAGCCTCCATCGTTTCTGCTGATATGACATGGTAGATGTCATCGTTAATAATCTGTTCTGCTTTCACTCGTTCTGCGCAGCGTTTTAGAGAAGACAGAACAACGAATATGTCACTGGATGAAACGCCACGCTTGTCGAGCCACTCAATAAACTTCAGTCGATTATTTTTATCAAATGAGGCTGTTGGGGACGACTTGTCTTCGGAAACATTATCTGCATCTGCAACCGAAACAGTGGGTTCTCTTTTCGTAGAGTTATTGAAGTCATCGGTTGTCCACCACGCAGGAGAATGTTTTGTTGTTTTTGCACCATCCGCTTTGAAATGGAATGTCACTCCATAAGCGGAGCATTTGTCGGCAAATTCTTTTAGTTCTTCGCCGCCAATCATCCAAAGACAGCCATTCTTTTGGCGATTGTCTATAAAGGAGATATTGTTTGCCACCAGAAAATCAAGAAGCGAATTGCTTGCGGATATCTCCTGTTCCGAGTTTTTGGACTTATCCATCCGTATAGGTTCAATCAAACTGCTTTTATCTTTTGTTTCCTTGATAAAGCGATAATAATGTTGCATTGCCGCTGTCATAGTACTTTTCTGTTTTCTATAAATAAACGCAAAAATCTTGTTGCTTTCAACGGTCTCACGAACCTTAGAGAGCGTCACCAAATCATCTGTTTCAAATAAGGGCTTTTTAAGAATCTTTCGGCTCAAGCAAAAACTATTGATGTTTGTGA
>ENA-UONU01002183-UONU01002183.1-human-gut-metagenome-genome-assembly--contig:-CS51-NODE-2183-length-12020-cov-4.307146_pt1 | contig 12020 bp, 7 predicted proteins | sample MGYA00242462_ERZ724009 | MGnify/ENA metagenome assembly ERZ724009 | reverse complement strand
GCTTTTTTTTATCGCCGGATTTTAAACGGATATTTTTAAAAAACGATCCGGTACAGACCAATATTTATGATGTGGTAAAAGGCGCTAAAAACGGCAGTGACGCCAACGTTTATGCAGCAATGGAAGAATTTTTAATTGCCGTGCGGAAAAAATCACCGGTTGGCATAGATGTTTTTCCGCAGACAAAGACATTTGCGGATTTTACGGAAAGCGTGAAAGAGCGTATAACGATTACCAGGAGCGGCTGGGGGTATACGGAGCTTACGGTTGAAACGGATGTACCGTTTATCTGTCCGAAGATAACACGCATTACGTCTGAGAATTTTACGGGCAATAAGTATGAACTGGAATATGTCATTGATGCGGACAAGCTGCACGCGGGCAGGAACTGGGGCAGAATGACAATCTGTTCTTTTACGCAGAAATATACGGTTGAAATTGAAGTAGACTGCGCCGGACAGGAAAATACGCACCGTGAGAAAAAGCAGGCGGTGCTTGCACTGGTTCAGGAATATTTAAAGTTCAGAATGAAGCGGGAAGACAAGCGGGCATGGCAGGACAAATCTTTACAGATTATAGAACGCATGCGCGGTATCTGCGATGACGATATTTTTTTCAAGCTGGCACAGGCACAGATTCTGCTGGTGCAGAACCGCAGTGATGAAGCCGGCTGGCTGATTGACAATGTCAGGGATTTTCTTGAAGAAAATAAGGACAGCCATGTGGAATTGTACTGTTATTACCTGTATGTCAGTGCAATGTATTATAAAGATAAGTCCTATACCTTTGCGGCAGTTAAGGTAATCCGGGATTATTATGAAAACGGCTATGATACGTGGCGCGTTCTGTGGGTTTTATTTTATCTGGATGCTGCGGAAGATGCAAATAAGAGCATTAAGCTTTTACGGATTAAGGATGCATACCACAATGGCTGTGTAAGTCCTGTGATGTATTATGAAGCGTTACAGATTTTAAATGCACAGCCGGAGCTTTTGCGTGTGTTAAACGATTTTGAACTGCACATTTTACAGTTCGGTTGTAAGTACGGCATAATTTCCACGAAACTGACTTTGTATGTGTGTGAAATGATTGCAAACGGTAAAGTGGCAGATATGCAGTATTTAAGACTGCTTAAAGCATTAAACGACTTTTTTGACAAGGATGAAATCTTAACCGTACTTGTTACACATATGATCCGCAATGAGCTGGTTGGACCGGAATACGCAGGACTGTACGAGAAGGGAATTCTGCGTGGACTCCGCATTACGCGTCTGTATGAATTTTATATAGAAAGTTTAGATAAAAAAGAATTAAAACGCCTGCCGCAGATTGTACTGCGTTACTTTACATATGAGAGCAGTTTAAGTACAAAAAGCAAAGCATATCTGTATGCGGACATTTTAAAAAATCACAGCAGCTCCAGAGAAATCATGAACACGTATGCACCGCAGATAGAGCGGTTTGCCTATGGGCAGATGAAAAAGGGATATATTGATCCTTATCTGGAAGTGATTTATGGATGGCTGTTTCAGAATGTCGGTGTCAATGAAGAAACGGCACCATTCTTGTCAAGATACTTATTTACATACCGTATTACCGTATTCAATGACAAGATTGAGTCGGTGCTGGTAAAGCACAAGGAACTGCGCAAGGGACAGCGCTGTACGCTGGTGGGACGGACTGCCTATGTGCAGATGTATACAAGGGACTGCATTCTGATGTTTGAAGATGCAGGCAAACAGGTGCATAAAGGCAGTATCCAGTATGAAATCGAGAGGGTTTATGATAATCCGGCATATTTAAAAGCGCTGGATGATTATTGCAGCAAAGACATTTATCTGCTGCTGAACTGGTTTGAACAAAGCTTAGAACAGCGTAAAAACGATGAAGAAGCCTGCGCAGTCTGTCTTGCATTGATGGCAGACGGCAATGTCAACCAGCTTACAAGAAACCGGTTAAACAGCTGGCAGATACAGTATTATCATGAATATTATCATGGCGAAGATTTTGGAGAACGCTATGAAAAAATTTTAAAAGAAGAATTGCAGATACACGATGCAGCGCTGCTGATTGAAACGTGTATTGCAGAAGGCATGTATGAGGATGCTTTTGATTTGGTATGTGAATACGGTTTTGAAGAAGCCGCACCGGCAAAGCTTTTACGTATGGCAAGAAATATGATTCTGTTAAGACCGCAGGAATACAATGAAAAATTGCTGGCGTGCTGTATTCATGTGTTTGATGAGGGCAAGTATGACGAAAATGTACTGGCATATTTAGAACAGTTTTATCAGGCAAAGTCCGATAAAATGATGAAAGTATGGCGTGCCTGTGCGGGATTTAGGGTGCCGTGCCAGGCACTGGCAGAGCGGATACTGGTGGAACGGCTATTTACAGGAAATTTATCTGGCAGAATTCCGGAAGTTTTTACGTATTACCGTCAGCAGCTGCCGGATGCGGCGGTTGAAATGGCTTATCTGGCAGAAAATGCGTACCGTTATTTTGTGAAACACGAAACGGCAGACGAACAGGTCTTTACCTGTATCGGCGGATATCTGCTGGAAAATAAAAAAATGCCGCCGGTGTGTGGTATGGCATATTTAAAATACCATACGCAGTTTGGACAGGAACAGCTTGGCGGTACACATATGCTGTTACTGCAAAAGCTGATGGATATGCTGTGTGCGGAAAATATTTTCTTTTCATTTTATGAGCAGTATAAGGGGATACTTTCCCTTCCGTATAATGCGGCAGACAAAACAACTGTAGAGTATTATGCACCGGAAAACAGCAAAGTACAGATATTCTACCGTCATGATGATAAGGAAGAATATCAAAGTGAAGTGTTATCCTGTGTGGCAGGCGGTGTTTATGCAAAGAGCTTTTCTTTGTTTTACGTCGAAAGCTTACAGTACTATTTTCTGTAAGATGACGGAAAGAATAAGATAAAAACACAGGATGCCAGCCTGCTTTGTAACAATGTGACACCAAAAGAGCCGCAGGGACGTTTTGATTATTTAAATGATATGCTTGTCAGCATGGAAATGCATGATATGGCAACCATGAAAAAACTCATGCAGGGGTACTGCGTGCAGGATTACGTTGTGGAACAGATGTTTCAGCCTTTTTAAGAATGAAGGAGCTGCGCAGGCGGCAGAAGGAGATTGAATTGATAGTTGGAATAGATATCGGGCAGGAAAGTTCCCAAATCTGCTATTATGATGAACAGCAAAGACAGCCGGTATCGGTAAGCGTTGTAAATTCCGTGGACAACCGGCAGAAGTATCAGTTTGGATTTATGCTATCCGGTGCCAATCAGGATAATTTAAAAGAACTTCTTTGTACGCTGCTTGCGCTGCTTCCAAAAAACGGGCGAAAGGCAGGAGAACGGGATTCTATCTGTGTCACCGTCAGTGATTTTTCAAAGCCGGTGTTAGAAAAACTCTCGGCGGCAGTACAGCTTACAGGGTATGCAAAGGAAAACTGGAGTTTTATCAGCCATGAGGAAGCTTATGCGTATTACGCCTTTTCACAAAAAAAAGAGCTGTATGTCAACGGCGCGGTTTTACTCGATTACAGGGAAGACGGACTGCATACGCATTATATGACGATTGTAAAAAAAAGCGGTCAGGAAATGATACCGGAGGAAAGCCACGTTTACAGCTCCGAAATGATTTGTTCCGTGCCGCAAAGACGGAAAACACTGGCGCAGGCTGAAAAAGAACTGATACACTGTGTGCAGGATGCATTAAAGGATAAAATCGTATCTGCGGTATATCTGACGGGCGCCGGTTTTGAAGCAGAAAATCTGCCCAAGGAACTGACCCATGTGCTGTGCGCGCGCAGAAAAGCATTTGCGGGACAGAATCTGTTTGTAAAAGGTGCTGCATATGCTGCATTAAAGGAAGACACTTCTGCCGGTCATAGTAGCGGCAGACTGCTGGCGTGCAGAAACCGCATTACCACGGGGCTTGAATTAAATATCAAAGAACGCGGCGAGGAAAAGCGGTTCCGCATGGTCAGACCGGGAACGAACTGGTACGAAGCCGGACGCAGTGTAGAACTGATACTGGAAGATATGAGAACGATTCCTGTTATTTTGCACAGGTGTGACACCGGACATGAATGGACACAGGAAATTGACATCAGTGCGATACCGTTCCGCCAGGGCAGGATGACAAGGGTGGCTTTTGAAGTCCGTTTTGACAGTGACAGCCATTGCGTGGTACGGATAGAAGATATGGGCTTTGGCGGATTTGTCAAAAGTTCCGGGGTTGTAGTGGAAGAAGAAATAAATTTGGAAACAGACAAAATTGCACAGAAAGAGGAATGAATATGAGCGGAATCATTTTATGCCGGACCGGGCGGGCATTAAAGCCGCTGGTTTTGGAGGAACCGGGGGTACAAATCTATTCACTGGAAGAATTGTGCTATTATATATACAACAATATCTATATTCTGACCAATGCATTTTTAGATGAAAAACTTATTGCGTTTATCCGGACAGAGATTAAGGAACCGTTGCTGGCAGACAAGCTTGAGCAGTTGAAGTGTGAAAATGCAGGGCTGGCGGAAGCGGTTGTGACCATTTTAAAGTATGTGGATTATTATGATACGGCAGAAATTGAACAGGTAAAGGACCTGCTTGCGATGCTGGATACACAGAATGTCTATGAACGGATGAAAATGCGTGCAGACCGGTTCCTTGAAAAAGGCTGCTATTATAGTGCAATCAGCAATTATGATAAAATTGTAAATGGAGAGCGCGACATCAATCTTTCAGGGCTGTTTTACGCAAAGGTCTATCACAATCTGGGAACTGCCTATGCCAGAATGTTCTTCTTTGAAAAAGCGGCAAAGTATTTTGAAGAAGCGTATAAAATCGGTCAGCATGAAAAGTCCCGGAAATGTTATCTTGCGGCATGCCGTATGGCAGAGGGTGAGGAACAGATACAGGATATGCAGGCACCGGAAGAAGAACAGGTGCTGCAAAGAGAACTGGAACTGCTTACAGACAATGCACGTTACAGCGATGAATACCGTGCGATGCAGAAAATGGAACACTTAAAATCCGACGGTGAAGTAGCACAGTATTATAAGGCGATTGATGACTGCATGGACAGATGGAAAGCGCAGTATAGAAGGTATACGTCATAGACGGATGAAATGAGGAAATATGGGATTATTAAATTATATCAAGGGAACAATTAAAGAAAATTACGATTTGGAAGATATCGAGGACATTGAAGACATTGATGATTTTGTCTATGACGATGAGCAGAATACAGGGGAAGAACAAAATGCGGATAATTCGCGGACAGAAGATTTAACGGGACTTGTCAGCGAATTTGAAAAAAATTATCAGAAGTATGAAAAAAAAGCAAAAGCACCGCAGAAAAAGAACAAAAAGGTCAGTTCCGAAGAAAAAATCCAGGAACAGCGCAGAAAAGCAAAAGAAGAAGAAAAAAAGTATGATGAGCTGTTAAACAGTGTGCAGGCAAAGTCCCTGATTCATGTAGTAGATAAGATGAATCAGGCAGGGACACAGGAAAATTATTCGGGGAAGCTTGCAAAAGAAGAAAAAGAAGAAACGGAATACTTAAAACAGCTTGAAAAAAAAGAAGAAAAAAAGCGGATTCAGGAAGTTTTAAATTATTCGGAAGAAGATAAAGAATTCGATGCCAGTGCCGTACATATCCCGGATGTATCCAGAACACCGCGCCGTCTGGACAATATTAATACGGATTACTACGATAAGGAAGAAACAAAAGCTTATATCCGCAGCCAGTGTGAAATCATGGAAGAAGCCACCGGACACATTGAACTGGCGATGGAAGAATACAATGTCGTTACGGAACATTTTTCGGATATCCAGCTGATTGATACGGCACCGGACAATATCCGCAGAAGGATTACGGAAACGGCAGACCGTGTAGATAATCTGACGGTAGACCGGCGGATTTTTAAATCCGGCGAGCATAAGCTTTCCACCCATACGTATCACCGCATGGAACAGTTTGAAGATGAACTGCCGCGTGGTATGAAGTATCTGGAAAAACAGGAATCGTATTATGAAACCGTCAAACGGGATATGAGGATTCTTGAAGGGGAACGCATGAGTCTGCGCATGGAGGCTGCGGCACTCACAACGCGCCAGCTGCGTATCAGAAGCCTTGCCCTTGCCGCGATTGTCGGGCTGGCATTCGTATTTATGGTATTTTTCATTGCGCTTTCCGTAACGGAAGATACACAAAATACCATGCTTTATATTGTCGTTGCCTTTCTGGGAGCGGTGCTTGCCCTTGGCATGTTTGCCCTGCTAAAATATACGGAACGGCAGGTTCTGGTGACGGAAATCAAACTCAATAAAGCTACGACATTACTGAATAAAACAAAGATTAAGTATATCAACGCGGCCAATACGCTTGATTATGAATATCATAAATATCATGTCAGAAGTTCGTATGAACTGTCAAAGAAATATGAAGTTTATATGGACATGAAAAATGAGCAGCGCAAGATTGTACAGATGACGACCAAATTAAGTGAAGCAGAAGAAGATTTACTGGATTTACTTAAAAAACTCGGACTCTATGATGCCAAATTGTGGCTGTCACAGGTACGTGCCCTTGTATACAGCAAGGATATGGTGGAAGTGCGGCACGATTTGAATACACAGCGCCAGAAACTGCGCAAACAGATAGAATATAACGAAAACAGGATTGAGGAAGCAAAGAAGAATATTAAAGAGGCAGCGGTCCGTAATCCCGACTGTATGGACGAAGCAATCCATATTATTGAGCAGTTTGAGAGTAAAAACGTAAGAAATCAGTAAAAACTGCTTGCCAATTTGTAGTCATATGATAAAATAAAAGTTAGGTTTTGCAATTGGAGGAAAAGAAAATGATGAAAGAAAGACTGCATGAAATCAGAGAAAAGGCATTAGCCCAGATTAATTCCACTGATTCACTTGAAAAATTAAATGAGGTAAGAGTTTCTTTCCTGGGTAAAAAGGGAGAACTTACAGAAGTCTTAAAGGGCATGAAAGACGTTGCACCTCAGGACAGACCGGCAGTTGGACAAATCGTAAATGAAACCAGACAGGCAATTGAGGAAGTACTGGAAAACGCGAAAAAGGAACTTTCCGCAAAAATGCGTGAAGTCCAGTTAAAGAGCGAAGTGATTGATGTAACACTTCCGGCAAAGAAAAACAATGTCGGACACAGACATCCAAACACTGTTGCACTCGATGAAGTAAAGAGAATATTTGTCGGCATGGGTTATGAAGTCGTAGAAGGACCGGAAGTAGAATATGATTATTACAATTTTGAAGCGTTAAATATCCCTGCAAATCATCCGGCGAAAGATGAACAGGATACATTTTATATTAATGATAAAGTTGTACTGAGAACCCAGACTTCACCGGTTCAGGTCCGTGAAATGGAAAAAGGCAAGCTGCCGATCCGTATGATTGCGCCGGGCAGGGTATTCCGTGCAGATGAAGTCGATGCAACCCATTCTCCATGCTTCCATCAGATTGAAGGCATGGTTATTGATGAGGGTATTACATTTGCAGATTTAAAAGGAACACTGGCTGAATTCGCAAGAGAGTTATTCGGACCGGAAACAAAAGTAAAATTCCGTCCTCATCATTTTCCATTTACAGAGCCAAGTGCAGAAATGGACGTGACATGTTTTAAGTGCGGCGGTAAGGGCTGCCGTATGTGTAAGGGCGAAGGCTGGATTGAAATTCTTGGCTGTGGTATGATTCACCCGCATGTATTTGAAATGAGCGGTATTGACCAGAACAAATATACAGGATTTGCATTCGGAATCGGTTTGGAAAGAATTGCGTTGCTGAAGTATGAAATTGATGACATGAGACTTCTCTATGAAAATGACGTAAGATTCTTAAAACAGTTCTAAAAAGAACGACGGCTGTAAGACAGCAAAGAAATTGGATACGAGGAAAGGATATTGAATCATGAATACATCATTAAATTGGATTAAGGCAATGGTTCCGGGACTGGAAGTAACAGATCAGGAATTCAGGGACGCAATGACACTTTCGGGAACAAAGGTGGAAAATTTTACCGCTTTTGACAAAAATCTTGATAAAATCGTTGTCGGACAGATTGAATCGGTCGAAAAGCACCCGGATGCAGATAAGCTGGTAATCTGCCAGGTGAATGTCGGCAGTGAAACTGTTCAGATTGTAACAGGCGCACCGAATATTCCGGTGGGTTCATCAGGACAGAAAGTACCGGTTGTATTAGATGGCGGACGTGTGGCAGGTGGTCATGACGGCGGCGCACTTCCGGAAGACGGCATTAAGATTAAAAAGGGTAAGTTAAGAGGTGTAGAAAGCTTCGGTATGATGTGTGCCATTGAAGAACTCGGTTCTTCCCGTGAATTTTATCCGGATGCACCGGAAAACGGCATTTACATTTTAGGTGATGATGCACAGGTTGGAGAAGATGCCGTTCACTATCTCGGTTTGGATGATACCGTATTTGAATATGAAATTACAAACAACCGTGTAGACTGCTACAGTATTATCGGTATTGCAAGGGAAGCAGCGGCAACCTTCAGAAAGCCGTTTACACCGCCGGTTGTAACAGAAACAGGCAACGCAGAAGACATTAACGATTATGTAAAGGTTGATGTGGAAGCCACAGACCTCTGCAGCCGTTACACCGCAAGACTTGTAAAGAATATCAAGCTTGCTCCGTCACCGAAGTGGATGCAGCGCAGACTGGCATCAGCAGGTATCCGTCCGATTAACAACATCGTGGATATTACAAACTACGTTATGGAAGAATACGGTCAGCCAATGCACGCTTATGATTATGACACCCTTGCAGGCGGTAAGATTGTTGTAAGACGTGCCAAAGACGGTGAGAAGTTCATGACATTGGATGGACAGGAAAGAACACTTGATTCTGATATGCTGATGATCTGTGACGGTGAAAAGGCTGTCGGTCTTGCAGGTATCATGGGCGGTGAAAATTCCAAGATTACGGATGACGTAAAGACCATGTTATTTGAAGCTGCAACCTTTGACGGCACAAATATCAGAAAGGCAACAAAGCGCCTGGGTCTTCGTACAGATGCTTCCGGTAAGTTTGAAAAGGGCTTAGATCCTGAAAATGCACTGGCGGCAATGAACAGAGCATGCCAGTTAATCGAAGAACTTGGAGCCGGTGAAATTGTCGGCGGCGTGGTTGACGTATATCCGAATAAGAAGGAAAGAGTCAGAGTGCCGTTTGAACCGGAAAGAATCAATGCACTACTGGGTACAAATGTTTCCGTGGAAGAAATGCTTGGATACTTTAAGATGCTTGAATTAGACTATGATGAAGCAAAGCAGGAACTGATTATTCCGACGTTCCGTCAGGATTTATTAAGAACAGCGGATATTGCGGAAGAAGTTGCAAGATTTTTCGGATATGCCAATATTCCTACAACACTGCCACACGGAGCTTCTACAATGGGTAAGATTTCCTTCAAGCAGAGAGTGGAAGATGTAGCCGGAGAAATCGCACAGTTCTGCGGATTCTCACAGGCAATGACTTATTCATTTGAAAGTCCGAAGGTATTTGATAAGTTAAAGCTGGCAGCAGATGCAGAGGAAAGAAAGACAGTTGTCATTTCCAATCCGTTGGGAGAAGATTTCTCCATTATGAGAACACTGCCGTTAAACGGAATGCTGAATTCGCTTGCAATCAACTACAACCGTAGAAATAAAGATGTAAAGCTTTATGAACTGGCAAAGGTTTATGTTCCGGTAGAAGGAGAAGACCTTCCGGATGAGAGAGTACAGTTCACACTGGGCTTCTACGGCGACGGCGATTTCTTTACAATGAAGGGTGTTGTTGAAGAATTCTTAGAAAAAATCGGTATGAGTGCAAGACCGGAATATGATCCGGAAGCCGGAAAGACATTTTTACATCCGGGACGTCAGGCAGAGATTCTTTACAAAGATACTGTAATCGGTTATCTCGGTGAAGTACACCCGGATGTTGCAGACACCTATGGACTGGGCGAGAGAACATATATTGCCGTACTTGATTTACCGGAAATTTTACCGTTTGCTTCATTTGACAGAAAGTACGAAGGCATTGCAAAATTCCCTGCTGTTACAAGAGATATCAGTATGGTAATGCCAAAGACGGTACTTGTCGGTGAAGTAGAAAAGATTATTGAAAAGAGAGGCGGAAAGCTTCTTGAAAAATATAACCTGTTTGATATTTATGAAGGTGCACAGATTAAGGAAGGTTTCAAGTCCGTAGCTTATACCATTTCTTTCCGTGCAAAGGACAGAACATTAGAAGATAAAGATATCCAGCCGATTATGGAAAAGATTCTGGGAGACCTTTCCGGCATGGGCATCGAACTTCGTTCTTAATTATAAATAAAAAACAGCCCGTTCTGCGGCAGAAAAGCTAACTGCCGCGAAGCGGAAAAAGATAGGAATGGAGCAGCATATGGAATCAATGAATTTACATGATTTTTATTATGATCTGCCACAGGAGCTGATTGCACAGGATCCGCTGTCAGACCGTTCCAGTTCAAGACTGATGGTACTGGATAAAAAGACAGGGGAAATACAGCACAAAATTTTTAAAGATGTGATTGATTACTTAAATCCGGGAGATTGTCTGGTCATTAACGATACCAAGGTGATTCCGGCTAGACTGATAGGCGAAAAAGTCGGAACGGGCGCGGCAATCGAAGTGCTTTTGCTTACCCGCAAGCAGGATTTAAAAGACACATGGGAAGTGCTTGTAAAGCCGGGTAAAAAGGCAAAAATCGGTACACAGATCAGCTTTGGCGGTGGAAAATTAATCGGAGAGATTGTGGATATTGTAGAAGAAGGCAATCGTATGATACAATTCACTTATGACGGTATTTTTGAAGAAATACTCGATGAACTGGGGCAGATGCCGCTTCCACCGTATATCACACACCGTCTGGAGGATAAGAACCGTTACCAGACCGTTTATGCAAAGCATGAAGGTTCTGCAGCGGCACCGACAGCGGGTCTCCATTTTACAAAAGAACTGCTGGAAAGGATACAGGAGAAGGGTATTGAAATTGCCCGTGTCACGTTGCATGTCGGACTTGGAACGTTCCGTCCGGTAAAGACAGAAAACATTCTGGAGCATCATATGCATTCAGAATTTTATACGGTGACACAGGAAGCAGCAGACAAGATTAATACGGCGCGCAAAAACGGCGGAAAGATTATTGCAGTCGGTACGACAAGTACACGTACACTGGAATCTGTCGGGACAGAAGATGGTACAGTAAAAGCCGGCAGCGGCTGGACCCAGATATTTATTTATCCGGGATATCAGTTTAAGGTTATTGACAGCCTGATTACCAATTTCCATCTGCCGGAATCCACGCTGGTGATGCTGGTTTCAGCACTGGCAGGCAGGGAACACGTTCTTGCGGCTTATGAAGAAGCAGTAAACGAAAAATACAGATTTTTCAGCTTTGGAGACGCTATGTTAATAAAGTAACTTAAAATATTACTTTAGGGATAGTAACAGGGGGAGTACTTATGGGTAATGAAAGAAGAAGAACCAAAAGAATAGATGTAGAAGCGAATTTATCAATTCGTCCGATTACAGATAAGGATACTAAGGGAGAATTTATTGCTGTTCATGCAACGAATGTATCAAGCGGCGGAATTGCATTTAAAACAAAAGACGTTCTGCCATTACATTCTTTTTATGACATGTTGCTTGAAATGAGCGGATGTGATAAAATTGAAACCGTTATTGAAGTTGTGCGGATTGCATCACAGGACGAAGACGGCACGGAGTACGGCTGCCGTTTTGTAGGACTTGGCAAAGAAGCCCAGTTCCGTATTGATGTATTCCGTATGGTAAAAGAAAATACAAACTAAAAAAGACTGAGTAGCACAGATGATTGCGGCTGCAATTGCCGAAAGGCAGCAGGTGAGGAAAGTCCGGGCTTCACAGGGCAGGATGCCGGATAACGTCCGGTGG
>ENA-UONU01002182-UONU01002182.1-human-gut-metagenome-genome-assembly--contig:-CS51-NODE-2182-length-12022-cov-4.344614_pt1 | contig 12022 bp, 10 predicted proteins | sample MGYA00242462_ERZ724009 | MGnify/ENA metagenome assembly ERZ724009 | reverse complement strand
GGAGATGCATGGAATGTGAGACACTGTATGGATTATATGAAAGAAAAATAAAAACAGGATTTATACTGTGTGCATGATTTTGCGCGGAATGAATAAACTAATAATAAAGAATAAAAGAGGTACTGCTAAACAGCGGTGCCTCTTTTCGACATAAGAATGATTACCGGAGTAAGCAGAATGATCATATTATCCAGGAGGGCAGATTTATGTGGGGATTTATAGTGGCATTGATTTCAGGGGCACTGATGAGTATTCAGGGTGTTTTTAACACGGAGGTGACAAAGCAGACCAGTCTCTGGGTATCAACCGGCTGGGTGCAGCTGTCAGCTTTTGTAGTCTGTGTTCTGGCCTGGCTTTTCACAGGACGGGAAAGTGTAGCTGCACTCTGGCAAGTGGACAATAAATATACACTCCTTGGTGGTGTGATCGGAGCGTTTATTACAATTACAGTAATCCAGAGTATGGGAGCACTTGGACCGGCAAAGGCAGCAATGCTGATCGTTATTTCGCAGCTGGCAGTTGCTTATGTAATTGAATTATTTGGATTGTTTGGGGTAGATAAAGAACCCTTTGAATGGCGCAAAATCCTAGGATTGCTGATCGCGATTTCCGGAATTGTTATATTTAAGTGGCAAAAATAAGAGTTTACTATTGTAAAATCATTAAGATTTCGTTACAATAAGGGTGGCATTATGGACAGGGGGACTCTTACTCTGAGAAATAAGAGGAGGACCCTTATGACAAAAATAAAAAACAGGTGTTGTTATACTGTGACACTGATATTATGTGGAACTTTGTTTCTTACAGGACTGACAGGATGTAAGAGCACAGAGGCACAGTTTCTGATAGATGGATTGCAGGAAGCAAAGGCAGAGGTGGATGCGGAGTCATCAGAAGAGAAAACATCAGGACAGAAGTCGAAGAAAGATACAGATGACCGACAGAATGATGATGGCAGTTCTGCAGAGTCCCGGAAAAAACAGGCAGAATCAGATGGTTCAGATGCAGGTAATGGGACGGAGATAAATTCAGCCGGGGAAACACAGCCAGAGATGATCTATGTTGATGTCTGCGGAGCAGTTGCGAATCCGGGAGTTTTTCAGCTGGCAGCCGGGAGCCGGGTGTTTCAGGCGATTGAGGCGGCGGGAGGATATCTTCCCGAGGCAGCTCTAACCTGTGTAAACCGTGCTGGAGTTCTGACAGATGGACAGCAGCTTTATATTCTCACACAGGAAGAGATGGAGCGGCAGGGGCTGGATCCTGCAGAGATGGCCGGAGCATCAGATGGACAGATGAATGGAAGTGCCGGGACAGGACAGAATACAGGGATGACCGCTCAGGTTCAGCAGGATAACAGGATCAACATAAATACAGCAGATGAAGCTCAGCTTACTACGCTGACGGGGATCGGTGCAACACGTGCGCAGGCGATCATTGCCTACAGAGAAGAGAACGGGCCATTTGCTGCGATAGAGGATATTATGAATGTACAGGGTATCAAAGAAGGTACTTTTGCAAAGATAAAAGATGAGATAGTAGTAGGATAAGGAGAACCGAATGAGCAGGAAAGTTTTGGTAGTAGATGATGAGAAACTGATCGTAAAAGGAATCCGTTTTAGTCTGGAACAGGATGGTATGGAGGTAGACTGCGCTTATGATGGAGAAGAGGCAGTAGAGAAAGCAAAAGATAAAAAATATGATATTATCCTTCTGGATCTGATGCTGCCGAAGATGGACGGGCTGGAAGTATGCCAGCAGATCCGGGAATTTTCCAATGTGCCGATCGTGATGCTGACAGCTAAGGGCGAGGATATGGATAAGATCCTTGGTCTTGAATATGGTGCGGATGATTATATCACCAAACCGTTCAATATCCTGGAAGTTAAGGCACGTATCAAAGCGATCATGCGCCGTGCGGGAAGCGACCACGAGGAGAAAGAAAAGGCAAAGAGCATTCAGGTGGGCGATCTTCGTATGGACTGTGAAGGCAGACGTGTATTTATTGCAGGTAGAGAGATTAATCTGACAGCAAAGGAATTTGATGTACTGGAGCTTCTGGTATTTAATCCGAATAAGGTTTACAGTCGTGAGAACCTGCTGAACATTGTGTGGGGATATGAGTATCCGGGTGATGTACGTACTGTGGATGTACATATCCGCCGTCTCCGTGAGAAGATTGAAACCAATCCAAGTGAACCGAAATATGTACACACCAAATGGGGCGTTGGATATTATTTCCAGGCTCAATAAAAAGAACATGTGAAACAGACAGACCGCATTTTATGAAACAAAGATCATAAAATGCGGTCTGTTTTTTGTTAGGACTGATTGTGACGCACATCTTGCAGAAAGCCTTTTTCAGACACGCTCTAGAGAAAGAATGGCAGTTCAGTTTGATTTAGTTTAGTTTGGTTTACATCTGAGATGGTTTAGTATTGAACAAAGCTGATAAAAATTAGACAAACAAAACAAACATCTATAGAGGAAAATGATAAAAAATTAGAAAATTTCTATAAATGCGCTTGTGAAAATGACGAAAAAGGCATATAATTAACGTTACAATATGTAAAGAGTGCAATAAAAAGAGAAAAAACAGGTATAAGGAGGGTGCGAAATGCTAGATCAGTCATTTTATCAGAAAGCGGATGAGATCATTGCTTTCTATGGTAAAAAGCCGGCATCACTGATTCCGATCATGCAGGATATCCAGGGGGTGTACAGATATCTCCCGGAAGAATTGCTTACATATGTTGCGGAGCAGATCGGTGTGACAGAAGCGAAAGCGTTCAGTGTTGCCACATTTTATGAGAATTTCTCATTTGATGCGAAAGGTAAATATGTGATCAAGGTCTGTGACGGAACAGCCTGTCATGTAAGAAAATCAATACCGGTTCTGGAGGAACTTTATAAGAAACTGGGGCTGTCAAAGACAAAGAAGACGACAGACGATATGATGTTTACTGTGGAAACAGTTTCCTGTCTTGGTGCCTGCGGACTTGCACCGACTATGATGGTCAATGAAGAGGTATATCCGAGAATGACTCCGGAGAAGGCAGATGAGCTGATTGATAAACTGAGAGGGGGCGAACAGGGATGATCCAGAATAAGGAAGTATTGGAGCAGATCAGAGAAGAAGCTGTGAAAGAACTTAATTCTTATGACTGTCGTATTCTTGTCTGTTCAGGTACCGGATGTGTGGCAACCGGTTCTCAGAAAATCTATGAGAAATTCATGGAGATTGCCAAAGATGCTCCGGGAGAAAACAGGATGTCAGGGTGTCTGTGAGCTTGGACCACTTGTTCGTATCCAGAAAGGCGACGATGTGATCCAGTATACGAAGGTTCAGATCGAAGACTGCCAGGAGATTTTTGAGAAGAGTGTTCAGGGTAATGAGACTATCGAGAGACTGCTTTATCAGAAAGGCGGTAAAGTAAGCCGCGGACCGGAAGATATTCCGTTTATCGCGAAACAGACCCGTATTGTTTTGAAGAACTGTGGTAAGTTTGATGCAGAATCTCTGAATGAGTACATAGCAAGCGGCGGTTTCCAGGCTCTGGAGAAAGCAATGTTTGAGATGGATCCGGATCTGGTTATTGATCAGGTTGATAAATCCGGTATCCGCGGACGTGGTGGCGGCGGCTTCCCGGCAGGTAAGAAATGGATTCAGGTAGCACGCCAGGCTGATCCTGTTCATTATGTGGTTTGTAACGGTGATGAGGGTGACCCGGGAGCATTTATGGATGGTTCTGTAATGGAAGGTGATCCTTACCGTCTGATCGAGGGTATGATGCTTGCAGCTTACGCAGTAAGAGCACAGCATGGTTATATTTATGTACGTGCGGAGTATCCTCAGTCTGTAGCACGACTGAAACACGCTATCGCAGTTCTGGAAGAAGTGGGACTGTTAGGTGATGACATCCTTGGAACAGGATTCTCCTTCCATATGCATATCAACCGTGGTGCAGGTGCTTTCGTATGTGGTGAAGGTTCTGCCCTGACTGCATCTATCGAAGGAAACAGAGGTATGCCCCGTGTAAAACCGCCCCGTACAGTTGAACAGGGATTATGGGCGAAACCTACTGGTCTGAATAACGTAGAAACTTATGCAAATATTCCGGAGATCATTCTCAAAGGTGCAGACTGGTACAGAAGTATCGGTACAGAGGGATCACCTGGAACAAAAACTTTCTCACTGACAGGTTCTATTGAGAATACAGGTCTGATCGAGGTCCCGATGGGAACAACCTTAAGAGAAATCATTTTTGATATCGGCGGAGGACTGAAATCCGGTGCTGCGTTTAAGGCTGTTCAGATCGGTGGACCATCCGGTGGATGTCTGACAGAAGAACATTTGGATGTACCTCTTGATTTCGACTCTGTTAAGAAATACGGTGCGATCGTTGGTTCCGGTGGTCTGGTAGTTATGGATGAACATACCTGTATGGTAGAGGTTGCACGTTTCTTTATGGGCTTCACTCAGAGAGAATCCTGCGGTAAATGTGGTCCCTGCCGTATTGGCACTAAGCGTATGCTTGAAATCCTTGAGAGGATCGTAGACGGAAAGGGTGAAGTAGAGGATCTGGATAAACTGGAGCATCTTGGAAACTTCATCAAGGACCGTTCACTCTGCGGACTTGGAAAGAGTGCACCGCTTCCTGTACTTTCCACATTAAGGAACTTCAGAGATGAATATGTAGAGCATATTGTTGATAAAAAGTGCGCGGCTCATGTATGTAAGGCAATGCGTTCTTATGTGATCGATCCTGAGAAATGTAAAGGATGTACCAAGTGTGCGAGAAACTGTCCGGTTGGTGCGATCACAGGCAATAAGAAAGAGCCTCACAGCATTGATACCTCCAAGTGTATTAAGTGCGGAACATGTCTGGAAAATTGTGTATTCGGCGCAATTTCTGTGAATTAAGGAGGGTGAAAAGATGATTCATTTGACAATAGATGGAATTCCTGTAGAAGTGGAAAAAGGTACGACCATTCTGCAGGCTGCCAGACAGATCGGAGTGGAGATTCCTACACTCTGCTATCTGGAAGATGTATTGCCGGATGGTTCCTGTCGTTTGTGCGTGGTAGAAGTAACAAACAATGGAAGAACCAAATTTGATACGGCATGTACACTTCGCTGCTCAGAGGGGGATGAAGTACAGACAATGTCAGAGAAGGTAGTTGCATATCGTAAAGATACCCTTGACCTCCTTCTTTCCGATCATCGTGTACACTGCTTCTCCTGTGAGGCAAACGGTGACTGTAAATTACAGGACTACTGTTTTGAATATGGTGTGACTGAGACAAGCTATCCCGGTGAAATGAAGGATATGCCGATAGATGATACCAATAAATTCTTTACCTATGATCCAAGCCTGTGTATTCTCTGCCATCGCTGCGTGAATACATGTAAGGAGATTGTGGGAAGAGGTGCCATCGACACTATGAATCGTGGTTTCCAGTCAGTGATCGGTGCACATTACAAACATAAATGGAACGAAGGTATCTGTGAATCCTGCGGTAACTGTGTACAGGCCTGTCCGACAGGTGCACTGACCATGAAGCGCAGAAAGAAATACCGTCCGTACCAGATTGACAAGAAGGTTCTGACTACCTGTCCTCACTGTGCAACAGGCTGCCAGTATTATCTCCTTGTAAAAGACGGAAAGATCGTAGATACAGAAGCTGTAAACGGACCGTCCAACAAAGGGCTGCTCTGTGTTAAGGGACGCAGCGGATGTTTCGATTTCGTACAGTCACCGGAGCGTATTAAATATCCGCTGATCAAGAATAAAGAAACAGGTGAATTCGAACGTGCAACATGGGATGAGGCGCTGGATCTTGTTGCTTCCAAATTTATGGAGATCAGGAAACAGTACGGCTCTGATTCTCTTGCAGGTTTTGCATGCTCCAGATCACCGAATGAAGATATTTACATGGTACAGAAGATGGTTCGCTGCTGCTTCGGCACCAACAATACAGACAACTGTGCACGTGTATGTCATTCTGCATCTGTATCAGGTCTTGCGATGACTCTTGGCTCAGGTGCCATGACAAACCCAATTGAGGATATCACAAAGAATGCAGATCTGATCATGCTGGTTGGTTCCAACCCTGAGGAAGCACATCCTGTAGTCGGCATGCAGATCCGTCAGGCTATCAAGAGAGGCTGCAAGCTGATCGTAGTTGATCCTCGTGATATTGGTCTGGCTAAGAAAGCAGATATCCATCTGAAACTGAAACCTGGTACAAATGTTGCTTTTGCAAACGGCATCATGAATGTGATCCTTTCTGAAGGTCTTCAGGATGACAAGTTCATTGCAGAGCGTACCGAAGGTTTTGAAGAATTAAAGGAAATCGTAAAAGATTACACACCTGAGAAGGTAGCTGAAATCTGCCACATTGACGCAGACGATCTGAGAAAAGCAGCGATCATGTATGCAAAAGCAGACCGCGCTCCAATCATCTACTGCCTTGGTGTAACCGAACATTCCACAGGTACAGAGGGCGTTATGTCCATGTCCAATATGGCAATGATGGTTGGCAAGCTTGGACGTGAAGGCTGTGGTGTTAACCCGCTTCGTGGACAGAATAACGTACAGGGTGCCTGCGATATGGGCGCTCAGCCGAATGTATATCCCGGATATCAGAAGGTTACTGATCCTGCAGTTCGTGAGAAATTCGAGAAAGCATGGGGTGTAAAACTTGATCCGAATATCGGAACTCATGCAACTGATGTATTCCCGAAAGCAATCACAGGCGAGATCAAAGGTCTGTATATCTATGGTGAGGACCCGGTAGTTACTGATCCGGATACCACACACATTATCAAAGCATTAAAGAGTCTTGATTTCTTTGTACTTCAGGAACTTTTCATGACAGAGACAGCTCAGTATGCAGATGTTATCCTTCCTGGTGTAAGCTATGCAGAGAAAGAGGGTACATTTACCAATACAGAGCGTCGCGTACAGAGAGTACGCAAGGCTGTCACAGTACCTGGAGAGATGAGACTGGATACAGATATTATTATTGATCTGATGAACCGCATGGGATATCCGCAGCCACATCTGACTTCTGCTCAGATCATGGATGAGATCGCATCCCTGACACCGAGCTTCGCAGGTATCAGCCATGAACGTCTTGACAGTGAAGAAGTTCATGGACAGGGACTTCAGTGGCCATGTACCTCCAAGGATCATCCGGGAACACCGATCATGCATGTTGGTAAATTCTCCCGCGGTCTTGGCTGGTTCTACCCTGCAAAATATGTGCCGTCAGCAGAGCTTCCGGATGAGGAATATCCGATCATCCTTATGACAGGACGTATTCTGTATCATTACACAACAAGAGCCATGACAGGAAAGACACCTGAGCTTATGGAGATCGAAGGTAAGTCATTTATCGAAATGAACATCGTAGATGCCGATAAGCTGGGTATCAAAAACGGTGATAAAGTCAGAGTTTCTTCCAGACGAGGATCCATTGAATCTACCGCTCGTGTAGGTACAAAGACCTCACCGGGTGAGAGCTGGATGCCATTCCACTTCCCGGATGGAAATGCAAACTGGCTGACCAACGCCGCACTTGACAAATACGCAAGAATTCCTGAATATAAGGTATGCGCAATTAAGATTGAGAAAGCATAAAACAATATCGGAGACAAAGTTCCGGATCTGATATCGTAAATATTATATGGGGCTGTCGCACATGGATCTGCTGTCCTTGCGGCAGCTCCATATTCCTTTATGGAAAGGCAAAAATAATCATTCGGCAGTACATCATTCTGTGAAAGTACGGAACGGTTACAGATAATTTTTTGTGAAAAATATAGTGTTACATAATAAGGAGTACGAGGCATGCAGAGATTTCAGTCAATCCTTCAGTTTAAAAAAGTCAGTTGTAAAAATTGTTACAAATGTGTCCGGAACTGCCCGGTCAAGGCGATACGTGTTCATGATCATCAGGCCAGGATCATAGAAAGCCAGTGTATTTACTGCGAGAAGTGTATCCTTGTCTGCCCGCAGGATGCCAAGGAAGAGCAGAATATGATTCCTGCAATCTGCAATGCAATGGAGAATAAGACGCAGGTTATAGCCTCTCTTCATCCGGCATATCTGGCACGTTTTGGGGTAACCGGTATCAATGGAATAAGGGAAGCGATGAAGAAGCTGGGATTTGCAGATGCAGCGGATGCAGCAGAAGGTGCAAGCCTGATGATTTCGCAGTACAGAGCACTTTTTGCGGAACAGAAAGAACCGGGAATAATGATCTCTTCTGCCTGCCCTGTAATCGTACAGCTTGTCAAGAAACACTATCCGCATCTTCTGGGAAATCTGGTACAGTCTGCCTCTATGATGCAGTTTCATGCCAGTTATCTGAAAAAAAAATATCCGAAGGCAGAGATTGTCTATGTAAGTCCCTGTATTTCAGCTATGTCAGAGTTGAGAGACTCAGGAAATGAAGTGGATTATGTGATCACATTGGAAGAGCTGGTGCAATGGATGAAAAAAGAAGGGATTTCCATAACTGAGAAAGAACCTGAGCAGATTGCCTACCGTTCCAGAGAAATCGCCATTGCGGATGGTTTAACAGACCTGCTTGGGGCTGTAAAGGGAATCCGCAGGCTTTCTGTAAGTGGGATGGAGCAGTGCAGGGAGGTTCTGGAAGAACTTCATCCGGAGGATTTTGAAAATTGCTTTCTTGAGATGTATGCATGCAGCGGCGGCTGTGTGGCAGGTCCTTCTTTCCAGATGAAGAAGGGACATTATCTGGCAGATGTTCTGGCAGTGAAGAATGCAGCCTTTGGAAAAGATTTTCACAGAGAGCAGGGAGACTATGAACTTCCGGGATTTGAACTGAGAAAGAATTTCGGTTACTGTTCTGCACAGGAACAGGAAGAGGTCTCAGAGGAAGAAATCAGGGATGCTCTGGCGGAAATGGGAAAATTTTCTCCAAAGGATGAATTAAACTGCGGTGCCTGCGGGTACAACACATGCAGGGAAAAGGCAATTGCCATTATCCAGAATAAAGCTGAGGTTGCCATGTGCATTCCATATATGCGGGCAAAACAGGAAAGTTACTCCAATAAAGTCTTTAATGCCATGCCCGGACTTCTGGTAACTGTGGATTATAATCTGAAGATCATTCAGATGAATGAGGCGGCGTCCAAATTGTTCAATATGCCGAAAAAGCGGCGCCTGATCGGGAAACCGGTATCGGAGATCATGGATGATTACAGTCTGGCGAGTATACTGGCTTTTGAACGGAATCTGATGCAGGATGAGATTTATCTGGAGGATCAGAAATGTTATCTGGATCGCGTAATGACGAATGATAAAGAAAATAAAATGATTCTCTGCATTATGAAGGATATTACAAAGGAGCGGAAGCATAAAGATCAGATTCATAATGCCCAGATTGAAGCTGCGCGTATGGCAGATAAGCTGGTAGAAGAACAGCTGAAGATCGTGCAGCAGATCGCCGGACTTCTTGGAGAAACTGCTGCAGACACCAAAGTGGCAGTAGAAAAACTGAAAAATACCATACTTCTGGAGAGTGAAGAAGAGAATGAAAAGAAATAAGCATCATGGACTGAATGTGGAATTTGACGGCTTATGCATGGATTTTGGTCATGTGAGCCTGAATAAAAAGAAAGAATTTCTCTGTGGGGACTGCTATAAGATTGAAGAAAATGATAAAGACCATGTTCTGGTGCTTTCTGACGGACTTGGGAGCGGAGTAAAGGCGAATATCCTTTCCACGCTGACTGCGACCATGCTCAGTACCATGATCATTAATCAGGTGGAACTGGATGAGGCAGTGCGTGCAGTGGCAAAAACGCTTCCTGTGTGCAGTGTGAGAAATCTGGCATATGCCACCTTTACAGTGCTGAATTTTCAGGGGAAACAGGTAAGCCTTTATCAGTTTGATAATCCGGATGCAATTCTGATCCGGGATGGCAAGCTCTTTGATTATCCGGTGGAGACAAGTATGATCGAAGAGAAGGAAATCCATAAAAGCTGTTTTGAACTGAAAGATGAGGATATGCTGATCGTTATGTCCGACGGTGTCACCAATGCAGGAATGGGAAAAACTACCAACGGCGGCTGGGGAAGAGATGATGTAATGGCTTTCTGCAGGGCAAAGTACCATAAAGGGATGAGCGCACAGGAGATGGCAGGCTATCTGGCAGAGGCCAGCCTGGATCTGAATCTGAATGAAACGGATGATGATATTACAGCCATTGTCCTGCGGATGCGGCATAAACAGGTGGTAAACCTTATGATCGGCCCGCCAAGTAAGGAGGAGCATGATGAGCGATATCTGAAGTCCTTTTTCGATTCAGAGGGATATCATGTAATCTGCGGCGGAACTACTGCACAGTGTGCTGCCAGATATCTGGATAAAGAGCTGATCTCTCTTAGTGAAACTGCCTGCGGAGACGTTCCTGCCTATTATAAGCTGGAAGGTACAGAGCTGGTGACAGAGGGATTTCTTACGATTGAGCATTTGCTTGAATATTGTGAAGAATGGATGGAGGACAGGCTGTCCTTTAACAGGCTGAAACGAAAAAAAGATGCGGCAGCATTGCTTGGTGTGATGCTGTTTGAGCAGGCAACGGATATTAATTTCTACTTCGGTGGTGCTATCAATAAGAGTAACGTGGAACTGGGAATCACAGAAAAAAGGAAAGAACAGGCAGCAGAAGAACTTGTGGAGCATCTGCAGAATGCAGGAAAGAATGTGAATATTGCATTCTGGGCGATCTGAGAAAGCAGGAAAAACAACAGTACATGGTTTTATAAAGAGACATCAGGAAGGATGAGACAGAAAATGGCGAAGATATTATGTGTATGCATCAGTAAGGAACGCAAGACCTGCTCGCAGAATATTCATGAATGCGAAGCTGATCTGCAGGGACTTGTGGGAGATGTGCATTATGGAATGGGCGGAAGAAAGCAGGTCAGTCTTCTTCCTTATGAGAAGGTAAAAGAATATTTCGAACAGTCCGAAGAAGAATTCAGATATGGCCGGTTTGGAGAAAATCTCCTTGTGGAAGGGATTGACTGGAACAGTATTGCGGAGGGGAACAGATTTCGTTGTGGAGATGTACTTCTGGAAGCAGTCAGGATCGGTGCTGGCGGTCCTGCATCAGATGCTTATAAGGGAGAAAAGGTATGCACGCCCATGGAACCCTGGTTTGTATTCTGTCAGATTCTGGAGGCAGGGAGGCTGAGAGAAGGAGAAATCATTCTCCAACAGAGATGAAAAATATGTAATTCTTCAGCAGTGGGCTGAATATTATGATGTTATAGCAATTTCCGAAATACTGAAGACAATCTGGTTTATGAAAAATAAGGCTCTAATGGAGTATCTTAGTGATATTATTCTCTGAAATTGCTATAGAGTTCAAAAGGTAAAACTAATATATCCGTCAATTGACCCGGTGGTTATAAAGGCATTGAAAAGACTATAAAAATGTAATATACAAGAGGAGGAATTAGTGCGTGGAGGGAATCAGTGTAGAACAGGCAGTGGAACAGATTCTGCAGCATACGCCTGTAATAAACGAGACAGAAGAAACAGAACTGAATAAAGCAGGGGGAAGAATCCTGGCGCAGGATATGGTGGCAGGGTTTGACAATCCTCCTTTTGACCGCTCTCCGGTAGATGGCTATGCGTGTAAGGCAGAGGACCTTGCAGGTGCCGCTAAAGAGCATCCGGTGAGGCTGAAAGTCATGGAAGAGATTGATGCAGGACAGTATTCGGAAAGAGAAATCCAGCAGGGACAGGCAGTGCGCATTATGACAGGTGCTGCAATACCCAATGGCTGCAATTGCTGTATTTATCAGGAGGATACCGATTATGGCGAAGATACGGTAGAAGTTTACAGCGAACAGAAGCGATGGAGTAATTATTGCTTCGCAGGAGAGGATTTTAAAAAGGGAACTACACTTCTGAAAAAAGGAACACATATCGGATATGTGGAGGCAGCAATTCTGGCCGGAATGGGAGTGGCGAAAGT
>ENA-UONU01002181-UONU01002181.1-human-gut-metagenome-genome-assembly--contig:-CS51-NODE-2181-length-12039-cov-3.034880_pt1 | contig 12039 bp, 11 predicted proteins | sample MGYA00242462_ERZ724009 | MGnify/ENA metagenome assembly ERZ724009 | reverse complement strand
TGAAAATCTGTAATATATGGAACCATTTTTCTACCATTACAAGGCACAGAAACCTGGTCAGGAAGCATTGTTTTCAGATTGGCCTGTACTGGCAGGGACTTACCCATGATCTCTCCAAGTACAGTCCGGAGGAGTTCTGGACCGGGGTAAGGTATTATCAGGGAAACCGCAGTCCCAATGCAGCGGAGCGTGAGACCGTGGGGTATTCCAGGGCCTGGCTTCACCATAAGGGCAGGAACAAGCATCATTATGAGTATTGGATTGACATTTCCAACCATAAGGAGGAGGGCCTGGTGGGAAATAAGATGCCTCTGCGGTATGTGGCCGAGATGGTCTGCGACCGGATAGCTGCCTGCGAAGTGTATAAGGGCAAAGCCTATACCAGCGCGGCCCCGTTAGAATATTACGAGTATACAAAGAATTACATCACCATCCATCCCAGGACCAGAGCGCTTTTGGAGAAGCTTCTCCACATGCTGAAGGACCAGGGGGAGGAAGCCACCTTTGCCTATCTGCGCAAACTTTTGAAAAAGGGAACGTATTAAGGAAAGAGGGCATGGAAGAAGCCGCCTTGGGTCTGGCAGGATACCGGACAAAGGCGGCTTTTTGAATGACTGAAAATCCGCATGACAGAAAATCTGCATGACAGAAAGTCGGAATGTCTGAATGGATGGCTGGAGGCGGGCCGCGGCGGAAACCGTCAGAACGGTTAGCGGGGAAACAGCCGGCCCAGGGACAGGTGGCAGATAAAGCCTCCCAAAACCATGGCTGCCAGGTACAGTAGGTTTCCTGCGGCCGTACCTATGGTGAGGGCAATCTGGTGGAAAACAATCTGTCCGTTTGGATAATAGGGGCTGATATAAAACATATCGGCATTGCCGTAGGGATGGGAAGCCACATTTATGAACGTGGCTATGCATATGCAGGCCAAAAACAGGGGGAGCATGGATACAAAGTCGCCTGGGGTTCTGCCCCCCAGTCCGGTCATGGCGCAGTACAGGCCGATGAAGATGAGCATGAAATGCCACAGGAACCCATGGAGGGTCAAAAGCAGATAGGGGTGCATGAGGCCGCTGGGTTCAGCCAGGGCCATGACGCCTCCCAAAAGTGCAAAATCCTGCATGAAGGTGCAAATGCATTTCTCCATCCGGCAATGGGGCGTATGCTTGAATAACGGAAGAATCAGACACAGGTACATGGGAACGCTGCACAGCTGGAAGGGAAAATACCACCAGTTGTACCGGCCCTGGCCTGCGACAAAATATAGGAAGCCCTGTTTATACAGTTCACTGACAGCTAAAACCAGGCCGCAGATAAACAGCACACCGCAAGGGTGAGTACCGGTGCGTGCCAGGCGCCGGGCCAGAAAGACGGCAAGCGGTATGCCGGCGGCGCAGAGCAGGATGTGAAAGGCGGAGTATGGCTCAGGTGTCTGGATGGGCCATGCGCTGGCCTGTAATAATGTTTTTATAAATGATAGCATAGCTGTGCCTCCTGACGGAACGATTATACATCATATGCAGAGAGAATGCCAGAATAAAATAGAAACCTGTGGGAATGCTAAGATAACGGTAAAATGAATGGAAAGGCAGGAAAATAATACATGGGATTTATCATAGCATTGCTGTCAGGCGCCTTAATGAGCATACAGGGCGTATTTAACACGGAAGTGACAAAGCAGACCAGCGTCTGGGTGGCTGCGGGCTGGGTACAGCTTACGGCCTTTATTACCTGTTTGGTCATTTGGCTGTTTACAGGCAGGGAGCCTGTGGCCGGCCTCATGCAGGTTACGCCCAAATATGTGCTTGTGGGCGGTATCATGGGAGCCCTTATCACCTACACGGTTATCCGGAGCATGGGAAGCCTGGGACCGGCCAAGGCGGCTCTTCTGATTGTGGTCTCTCAGATAATCATAGCTTATGCCATTGAGCTGTTCGGGCTGTTTGGCGTGGAGAAAGCCCCTTTTGCGTGGAACAAGATAATCGGGGCGGTCATTGCCATAGGCGGAATTGTAATTTTTGAAAGATAAAATTTGGAAATTAACGCTTGTAATTGCAGGGGGTTTCCGATAGAATAGGAGTACAGGCTGGGACGGTGCTCTCTGGAAGGAGGGATACCGCCCAAGATGAAACTTACATCTTTCAAAGTAATAAAACTGGCAGTGATTGTCATATGTATGTTGGCTGCAGGCATATGCTATAGCTGCAGTGTGAGGAACCGGGATACTGGACCGGAAAATATGGTTATGGCATTGGAGTCTGACAGTGGTTTCGCTGTTGGGGAACGTGGGGGGATTGAAGGCCTGCGGTACCGGGACGAACCGGAAGGCGGGGCCATGTCCGGGGACGCGGATGGAGAGCGTCTGCGTGTACAGGACAGTGTGCCGGGACAGGATGGCATGCCGGGACAGGAAGGTACGCCGGGACAGGATGGCATGCTGCCCCAGGAAGGCAGCCGGTCCGGGGAAGATACGCTGCCCCGGGAGGATACATTGTCCGGGGAAGATATGCCTCTGGTATATATTCATGTATGCGGCCTGGTGAGTACGCCGGGCGTATATGGACTTCCCGCAGGCAGCCGGGTATATGAGGCCATTGAGGCGGCGGGAGGATTCTCAGAAGCAGCAGTGCCGGATTATCTGAATCTGGCCCAGGTGTTAGAGGACGGCATGAAGATACAGGTGCCGGACCGTGATCAGGCAGAGGAGTGGAAGGCCCGGGGGCTGACCCAGTCAGGTATATCCATGGGCGGCGGAACAGCAGGCGTTCAGACGTCCGGCAGGACAGGGAGCGGCGAAGGCGGTTCAAAGGCCAGGGTGAATCTTAACACGGCTACCAGGGAGGAACTGATGACCCTCAGGGGAATCGGAGCGTCCAGGGCAGATGTCATTATCCATTACCGCCAGGAGTTTGGCGGATTTAAGTCCATTGAGGATATTATGAATGTATCCGGTATCAAGGATGCTGCGTTTGAAAAGATTAAGGACAGTATTACAGTGTAAATGACGGCAGGCGGCCTTGGTTATCGGGCCGCCGTTTAATAATAGATAAGGGGAATGGAACATGGCAAGAGTATTAGTGGTTGACGATGAGAAATTAATTGTAAAAGGAATCCGCTTCAGTCTGGAACAGGACGGGATGGAAGTGGACTGTGCATATGACGGCGAGGAGGCCATTGAACTGGCAAAAAAGACAGAGTACGATATTGTGCTTCTGGACGTGATGCTGCCCAAGTATGACGGCTATGAGGTGTGTCAGGCCATACGTGAGTTTTCGGATATGCCCATCATCATGCTGACGGCCAAGGGCGGCGATATGGATAAGATTCTGGGGCTGGAGTACGGCGCCGATGATTATATCAGCAAGCCCTTCAACATACTGGAGGTCAAGGCCAGAATCAAGGCCATCATACGAAGAAGTGGGAAGAGCAAACGTCAGAAGCGGGAGGAGCCGGAATCCGGTGTGATTGGCGCAGGGGACCTTAAGATGGATACAGAGAGCCGCAGGGTATTTATCGGCGAGCGGGAAATCAATCTCACGGCCAAGGAATTTGACCTTCTGGAGCTTCTGGTGCGCAATCCCAACAAGGTATACAGCAGGGAAGCGCTTCTGACCTATGTATGGGGAAATAAGGCCATGGACAGCGGGGATGTGCGTACTGTGGATGTCCATGTGAGGAGGCTGCGCGAGAAAATCGAACCCAGTCCCAGCGACCCGAGGTATGTACATACGAAGTGGGGTGTGGGATACTATTTCAGGGTAAAGGCTTAAGAACAGCAAAGGATACGAAAAGAGGACAGAAGATGGATGGTATTACCATAAGGACAGCGGTACCGGCTGATTTGGACGCAGTGGTGCAGGTGGAGGCAGCCTGCTTTCCGGCAGCGGAGGCAGCAGACAGAAAAAGTTTGAAGGAGCGTCTGGATGTATTTCCTCAGAGCTTTTTGGTAGCTGAAGATGGAAACAGAATCATCGGGTTTATCAATGGCGCTGTTACAAATAAGAGGACCATTGGTGACGAGATGTTTGAGGATACTTCACTCCATGAGCCGCAGGGCGCCTACCAGAGCATATTCGGCCTGGATGTGATTGAGGAATACCGGCACCGTGGGGTGGCTTCCCGTCTGATGAAGGCCATGATTGAACGGGCCAGGAGCCAGGGGCGCAGGGGACTTATTCTTACCTGTAAAGACCGGCTGATTGGGTATTATGAAACCTTTGGATATGTGAATATGGGCATTTCCAAATCCGTTCACGGCGGGGCTGTGTGGTACGATATGATACTGGAGTTTTAGCAGATGAAGATTACCCTTGTAACGGTTGGAAAGATTAAGGAACGATATTTTGAGGATGCCATCAGGGAGTATGCCAAGCGCCTGAGCCGCTACTGTAAACTGGATATCCGCCAGGCAGCGGATCCACAGACGCCGGACGGGGCCGGCGAGGCCATTGAGCGGCAGATTAAGGAAAAGGAAGGACAGCGTATCCTTTCTAATATTAAAGATGGGGCTTACGTCATTGCCCTGGCCATTGAGGGGAAGATGCTGACCAGCGAGGAGCTGGCAGGCAGGATTCAGAGGCTGGGAGTGGATGGGGTAGGCCATATTGTGTTTGTCATAGGCGGTTCGCTGGGATTGTCCGGGGATGTTATGAAGCGGGCGGACTTTGCCCTGAGCTTTTCTAAGATGACATTTCCGCATCAGCTGATGCGGGTGGTGCTGTTGGAACAGGTTTACAGGAGTTACAGGATTATTTCGGGGGAGCCGTATCATAAATAACAGGAGAAGTATGTTTGTTTAAAGAAACAGGCTGCATTTATCCTGGCTTTAAAACTATAAAATATTGCCCTTCCACACTATCAATATCTTGCGGCTATGTCTTATTTCTTATAGGACATGGCCCATTTTTTGTAGTTCAATTTGAAGCGGAAAAGTTTATAATCTTCCTGTAAAGAAAACGTTAAGAATCCCAAAGGGGAGAACAGGAGAAAGATTATGATGAAAAAGGCATTAACATTGGTATTGGCCGGGGTAACCGCGTTGTCATTGACTGCATGCGGGGGAGGCGCGTCCGCGTCCGCAACCACAGCAGCACCGGCCGCAGGCGGAGAGACTAAGGCAGGCGAGGCCAAGGCACCTGAAAAGGACGTAAAGACAACTACATTAAAACTGGCTTTTAACCAGTCGGAGAAGCATCCCCAGTATCTGGCGCTGTCCGAGATGAGCGATGCTTTCTATGAGGCAACCGGCGGCGCATATAGAATTGAAATCAGCCCCAACGAGCTTCTGGGCTCACAGAAGGATGCCTTTGAGCTGGTACAGAGCGGTACCATCCAGATGGCCATGGTGGCAAACTCCATTGTGGAAAATGTAAATCCTGATTTTGCCGTGTTGGGCCTTCCTTACGCCTATGACAGTGTGGAGCATCAGAAAAAGGTATTTACCAGCGGAGCCCTGGACGATATCTTTGCAAGTACAGAAGCCAACAATTTCAGCGTTATGGCGGCATTTACAGCAGGAGCGCGCTGCATCTATACAGACAAGCCGGTTCAGACCCCGGCTGATTTAAAGGGCTACAAGATCCGCGTTATGGAATCCCAGACCTGTATCGCTATGCTGGATGCAATGGGCGGAGTGGGAACACCTATGGCCCAGGGAGAGGTTTATACCGCGATTCAGCAGGGTGTAATCAACGGCGGCGAAAATAATGAGATTACCTATGCAGATTTAAAACACTATGAAGTGGCTCCTTACTTCTCTTACACACGTCATCTGATGATTCCGGATCTCCTGGTTATGAATACAGCCACCTTAAAGGGTATGAGCGAAGAGGACCAGCAGACCTTAAAGGATCTCTGCAAGGAATACACAGAGCGTGAATTCCAGCTGTGGGACGAAAACCTTGAGGGTGCAATAAAGACAGCAGAGGAAGCTGGCGCCCAGTTTATTGATGTGGATATCGCTCCGTTCCAGGAAGCATGCCAGCCTGTTATCGACAATGTGACAATGAAGAGCGAGGGCGCAAAGGCATTATACGAAGAAATTCGCAGCCTTGCCAACTAACAGGGATTAGCAGAAAGCGGGGTCATGACTCATGGAATCAGCAAAGAGAATCCTGGACAGGATTATCGAATGGGTATGTGTGGTACTATTGGCTGTCATGACAATCCTGGTAACCTTCCAGGTTGTTGTGAGATACTTCTTTAACAGTCCCAACGCATATACGGAATCACTTTCCAAGTATATGTTTGTCTGGATGGTTATGTATGGTTCGGCCTATGTGTTTGGACTGCGGGAGCATATGAATATCGGCTTTGTCCGTGACCATATGCCTCCAAAGACAAGAGTGGTTGTTGAAATGCTGGGTGAACTGACGGTTGCCTTATTCGCGGCAGGCGTCATGATATTCGGGGGCTATAAGCAGGTTACAAGCCAAATGATCCAGATGGATGCGGCGCTTCAGATTCCCATGGGAATTATCTATTCGGCAGTGCCTGTAAGCGCATGTTTCATCCTCTTCTATTTTGTCTACAATGAGATGAAGCTGGCAAAAAAACTGAGAGAAATCTAAGAACAAAGGAGATAGAATTATGGATCAGGCAATACTTGTAGCACTGGTTATGCTGGTCTGCGTGCTGACCATGCTGGTTTTGGGAATTCCCATCAGTATCAGCATCGGTCTGGCCTCCACCATCGCCATGCTGTTCGTGCTTCCCTTTGAGAATGCCATGGGAACAGCGGCACAGAAGGTATTTACAGGCGTCAATTCCTTCTCATTGCTGGCAATACCCTTTTTCATACTGGCGGGGAATATCATGAATAACGGCGGTATCGCCATACGGCTGGTGAACTGCGCGAAAATTTTAAGCGGCAGGATGCCGGGAGCCCTGGCAGAGACCAATGTGGTGGCCAACATGCTGTTCGGAGCCATCAGCGGTTCCGGCGTGGCGGCAGCTGCGGCTATCGGCGGAACCATCGGGCCGCTGGAGGAAAAAGAGGGTTATTCAAAGGATTATATGGCGGCTGTCAATATTGCATCCGCACCCACGGGAATGCTGATTCCTCCCAGCAATACCCTGATTGTGTACTCCACGGTTGCGGGCAGCGTGTCAATCTCCGCGCTGTTCATGGCAGGATATCTACCAGGCCGTTTATGGGGAATCGGAGTAATGGTGATTGCGGGTATTATGGCATCCAAACGCGGATACAGAAACCGGGATGAAATCACCCTGGCTATTGTGTTGAAAACCGTATGGGCGGCCATACCCAGCCTGCTTTTAATCGTGATTGTTATTGGCGGTATTCTAATAGGTGCTTTTACGGCCACGGAAGGTTCCGCTATCGCGGTTGTATATTCCCTGCTGCTGAGTTTTATCTACCGCAGCATTAAGATAAGGGATTTAAGAAAGATTCTGTTAGACAGCGTAAAGATGACCGCAATTGTAATATTCATGATTGGCGTATCGTCCATCATGAGCTGGATTATGAGCTTTACCAATATACCCGCCATTATTGCGGATGTACTGTTGGGACTTACCAACAGCAAGATTGCCATTCTTCTGATTATGAACCTGCTGCTTCTGGTGGTGGGAACCTTCATGGACCCGACCCCGGCAATCCTTATATTCACACCTATCTTCCTTCCGATTTGCACCAGTTTTGGTATGCACCCCATCCATTTCGGAATCATGATTGTATTCAACCTGTGCATCGGTACAATTACGCCGCCGGTAGGACCTATCCTGTTTACAGGCTGCAAGGTGGCAAATGTAAAAATTGAAGAAGTATTTAAGACACTTCTTCCATATTTTGCAGTGACAGCGGCCATACTGTTACTGGTGACCTATGTGCCGGCCATTTCCATGACCATCCCTAATGTACTGGGGCTTGTAAAATAAAATCATATGGCATCCAATATCCCTCAGCTTCGGTTGAGGGTATTTGGTGTTGTGGAAAGGAGGGAGTTATGATACAATGTCCGCAAAATTTATTTTCCTGAAAGGAAGGTCTCACGTGACTTTGAATATGCATCCACGTATCCCCGCGCAGACATCAGCAGCCCTGACAAAGGCCCTGGCAGCGGTTCTTATGGCGGCATCCGTCCTTCTTACCGGCTGCGTTTTTGACGGCGGACCGGAGAGTCCGTCCCTTCCCCGGAGCCAGGCCGTAATCCTGAGGCTGGCGGAAACCATGCCGGAGAATCATCCCTCCGCCCAGGCCATGGCGTATTTTGCGGAAATGGTGAACCGTGAAACCCAGGGCAGGGTAACGGTCAAGATTTACTATAACGGAAGCCTGGGAACCCCCACGGAAATCATTGAACAGGTAAAGTTCGGCGGTATTGCCATGGCCCGCGTCAATGTCCTGGAGCTGTCGGAGGAGGTGGAATCCATCCGAAAATACTTTGTCCCTTCCAACTTTGCAGGCGGAGACGCACAGACAGAGTGGATACACAGCAATGAGGAAACCCTGAGGGATGAATGCCAGATGGACCGCATCACGCCACTGGTCTGGTATTACCCTGATTTTCGGTGCTTCTACGGCACAGACTCAACGTTCCTGGATAAAAAGGATTTGGAGGGCAAGAAGATTGAGAGCAGCGAGTCCGCTCTGATGGCGGAGATTTTCCGGGATATGGGAATCGAGCTGGCAGGCTCCGTCAATACCAACACATACAAATCACTGATATCAGGCAATATCGACGGGGCTGAGTCCTCATTTTCTGAATTTATATGCAATAATTACGACCAGTATATTCATTTTGTCACCAAAAATGATGCGTGGTGCCTTCCGGATGTGATGATTATTAACACGGAAAACCTGACCTCGCTCTCCAAGGAGGACAGGGAGGCCGTGGAAAAGTGCGCGCAAAGTACGTACCAATACCAGAAACAGAGCATGGAGCAATTCCATGAGATTTGGGTGGAAGCACTTACGGAGGAACCGGAGGTCAGCTTCGGCGAAGGAGCATTCAGATGAACATTCAGATGAAGAAACTAACATCCTGGTGGAAACAGTTCTGTTTTTCAGTGGGCGCCCAAATCAATGCGGTGCTGCTTCTGATGCTGATACTGTTTCTCTCATTTTCCATTTACAACCACTCCCTGTTTAACCAGTTTAATGCCAGATATCAAAAGGAAATCGACCAGTACTACTCCATCCTGGAGCTGAAAAACCATTTCCTCCAGAGCGGCATCCTGTTTGAGGAGTACATGAAGACGGGAAACCGCACCACCCTGGCTGAGTTTAATGATACCTATGAAAAAGCCAGGTCTGTCATAGACATCCTGTATACAGAGAGCACCAATGAGGAATCCTGGTATCTTCTGCGGGGAATTGACCAGTCCTTTGAGTCATATTACAGTGAATGCTGCAATGCCTCCTTTCTGTTTAACGGCAATGATTACCGGTACTATGACAGCTTTTACTACAGCCAGACCATCGGAGAATATCTGGAGAAATACACCAATGAACTGCTCCAGAATGCGCTGGAGTCCAGTGTGGACAGCAACCGGGAGCTGACCTACAGACGGAAGGTGATGACCGCATTCAACATGGGAGCCGTGGCAGCTGCCTGTGTCCTCATTGCGGCGTCAGCCAGCTATATATTCGTGAGGGTGACGCGGCCCTTAAATGAGCTTAAAAAACAGGTGGAGGAGATCGGCAGGGGAAATCTGGACGCGCATGTTAAGGAGAGCTCCGGGGAAAATACAGTGAGCATGCTCTCGCGGGCATTTAACCATATGGCCTTCAGCCTGAAGGAAAAAATAGAGAGCGAAAAGCAGCTGCTGGTGGAACAGCGCAAAAACGAGGAGTATGAAAAGCTGCTGAGCCAGGCCCGCTTCCTTGCGCTTCAAACCCAGATTAATCCACACTTCCTCTTTAATACCTTAAACAGCATTAACAGGACCGTCATGCTGGGGCGCCGGGAACAGGCGCTGACCATGCTGGATTCATTGTCAGTGCTGCTGCGCTATAACCTGGCGGACGCTCAGATGCCGGCCCTTTTGGGAGAGGAGCTGGGAATTACAGAGGAATACCTGAAGATCCAGAAAATGCGTTTTTCATCCAGGCTGAACGTGGATGTCAGGCATGACAGGAAGCTGGAACAGGCTGTGACGCTTCCCAGGTTCACCCTGCAGCCCCTTGTGGAAAATGCGGTAATCCATGGCCTGGAGCCCAAGGAAGAAGGGGGAACCCTTATTCTGGATGTCAGAAAGACGGGGAATTATATAAGGATACGGATTTGCGACAATGGAATGGGTATGGAAAAGGAACGCCTGGAGAAGATCAGGAGGCGTCTTTCGGAGAAACAGCCGGAACGGATTGGAGTCTGGAATATATGGCAGAGGCTTTCCTTATATACGGGCAGGGATGACAGCCTTAAAATCATGAGCAAAAAAGGTGCAGGCACCATTGTCAGTATTTACCTGCACAGGGGAGAAGAAGATGTATAAAATATTGATTGCAGATGACGAGGAACTGGAGCGGGAGGCACTGCGCTTCTTTATCAATGAATCCTCCCTGGATATAGACCAGGTTATAGAATGTGCTTCGGGAACAGAGGTTATCAAGCGGGTGATGCTGGACAGGCCGGATATCATTGTGCTGGACATCAACATGCCCGGCCTGAACGGCCTCCAGGCTCTGGAAAAAATAAAGAGCCAGGATTACAGGTTCAGGGCCGTCTTTTCCACTGCTTATGACTATTTTGAGTATGCAGTGGAGGCACTGCGCCTGGGGGCGGTGGATTTTATTGTAAAGCCTGTGAAAAAGGAGGCGTTTATAAAAGTAATCATGCGGGCCATTGACGAGCTGGACGCGGAGGCGGAGAAGGAGTACCGTGAAACAAAGCTGTTAAAGACCCTGGATATGATGGAGAGCAAGATGGTTCATGATATGGTTCTGGGCAATATGCCGGAGGAGGTGCTCTACTATCTGGATTTGAAAAACATCAGAACTGAGTGCAGCGGAAACTGTTTCTGTATCCGCCTTCAGGGCTCCCTGGATAAATGCGCCAGGCAGAAGCTGTTTCAGGCTGTCAGGAAGGAGTTTGATTATCTGGACCTGACCGTCATGTTCAGCGAGACAAACCACATGGTTACGGCTGTTGTTTTCTGCCGTGAGCCGGATGTGCTTCCGGGAATTTTCAGGAGGATGGAAGAATTCCTGGCTTCGATTTTAAGACAGCAGCAGATTGCCTTTATGATGGGAAGCGGAACCCCCTTTGTGGATGTCAGCCAGATAGAGGAAAGCTATGAGAAAGCCCGGGAGCGGGTGGGGGACATGGTGGCCCGGACCCGGTGCGGGGAGGAGGGCGCGGAACAGGACAGGGACATGCCCAGGGAGGTGGAGGGCATCTGTTCCTTCATACAGGAACATTACCAGAAACGCCTGACCCTGGATACCATTGCCTCGGAGGCCGGGTTCAGCAAATACTATGTAAACCGCCTTTTCAAGCAGTATATGGGAACCACGGTGGTGGATTACCTGATTCAGATCCGGATGAAGAAGGCAAAGGAACTGCTGAGAAACGAGACCTACAGCATCAAGCAGATAAGCGGTATGGTGGGATATTCGGAGCCGAATTACTTCACATGGACATTTAAGAAAATGGAAGGTATGTCTCCGTTAAAGTTCCGCTATGAGCAGGCGGAAGGCATCAGAGAGGAGAATGACGGGGAATGAGAACAATATACAGGGCAGGGATTCTGACAGCGGCTCTGATGGTGCTGGTGCTGGGAGGCTGCAGCAGTTTTGACAGAGGGGGAGAGGAGATGGCATCCGCTGCAGGCCGGGGCGCGGATGCGCGTCTGGGGCTGGATGCAGGTCAGGGGCCAAATGCAGTATTAAAAGAAGGCGGCCAGGGGAAGGATGGTTTGGAAAAAAAACCTGAAAAGATATATTCCATGCAGATTGGCCATTCCCAGCCTGTGGACAACCCGCGCCACCAGTCCTTCCTGCTGTTTAAGAAGCTGCTGGAGGAGAAAACAGACGGCGGAATCCAGGTGGATATCTACCCGGCCGGCCAGCTGGGCAGC
>ENA-UONU01002179-UONU01002179.1-human-gut-metagenome-genome-assembly--contig:-CS51-NODE-2179-length-12043-cov-5.266433_pt1 | contig 12043 bp, 8 predicted proteins | sample MGYA00242462_ERZ724009 | MGnify/ENA metagenome assembly ERZ724009 | reverse complement strand
CTGCGGCTCTTTCCCACCGCATAGCTCTGGAACCATTCTCCCACCTGGTAAAACAGCATAACCGCGATGGCTTCCGTATAATCCCCGCTTCGCTCCAGAAGGGCCAGCGCGATGGCGCCGACAGTGGCGACGGCCATCAGGAAGTTCTCATCAAATACCTGGCGGTTTCTGATTCCCTTTCCTGCCTTCAGCAGAATATCATAACCGATCACCAGGTAAGGCACCAGATACAGAAGGAACCGGATCCAGCCCGTAACCGGGATAAAGTTCAGGGCGATCAGAAGGACCGCCGCTATGATGATGCGGACCAGCATGGTCCTTTGCTTTTTATTCATGGTCTTTTACCTCTTTCATCTGCTTTTCCTGTTTGTCCCCGGCTCATTTCTTCGAATCAGGTATCTGTCGGGAACTAAAATGCCCGCCGCATCCGGCAGGCATTCATCCGCAGGGTCATTTCCCAATCAGAGGAAAATTTCGCAGTCGTCCTCCACCTTCTTGCAGTTTTTGCGTACCTCCGGCATAACGGCCTTCGGATCCTGCCCCTCTTCAAATTCCACGATCATCTTCAGCATCATGAAATTCACGGTCGCATCCTTCACGCCTTCCGTTTTCTTCGCGGCTTCCTCCATCTTATTTGCGCAGTTGGCGCAGTCCACGTCGATTTTATAAGTCTTTTTCATTTTCCCGTTCTCCTTGTTTTTTCATTTAACAATTAAACAAGTATTTAATTGATGGTTTTATCATATGCATTTTTTTCTCTCTCGTCAATACCTTTTCCCGCTCTTTTTCCGAATGGGCAAAAAGAATTTCCAAACGGGCCATATAGTTGATAAGGATTCTCTTTTACGCCCGTTTCCCGCCGCTGCACAGACAATTTCCTGCCGCCGGCAATCCCTGCTTTACTCGCTTTCCGGCCATATGATACAATAACTACGATAGGAAAGCATTCCAAGGCACTTCGCCAGGCGGAAAAAAAGGAGAAAAGCTTATGACGAACAGCAGATTGCCCCATGATCACGGGCAGGAAATGGAACAGCGGCTGGAAGAGATGCCCAGCACGGAAGATTTTCAGACGGTCGCCGATATTTTCAAACAGCTTGGAGACGGAAGCCGTATCCGGATCTTCTGGCTTCTGTGTCACTGCGAAGAATGCGTGATCAACATTTCCGCTCTGGTTGATATGAGCAGCCCTGCGGTATCCCATCATCTGCGGCAGCTGAAGGCGGCCGGACTGATCACAAGCCGCCGGGACGGCAAGGAAGTTTATTATAAGGCGGCTGAGACCGACCGGGCACAGCTCCTTCACCATATGATCGAGGACCTGGTGGAGATCGCCTGTCCTTCCGCCCCGGAACATTCCGCTGAAAAGGAGATTTCATGAAAAGAGAAGCTCTTACACTGCCGGAGGAGGCGCTGCAGTCCCTGCCGGCTTCCTCTGTTCTAATGGAAACCCATCCGGCGGACGGCAGCGGCACTCCCTTTTACGATCATTTGAAAGTTACCACAGATGGCCGGAGCAAAATTTCCATCTATCCGGTATTTCCGGGAATCGAACTTTCCTGGCTTCTGTTTCAGGCCGGACAGGCTTCCTTCCACCATGCCGCCTCTCCCCATGTTCTGGAGATCAGCTACTGTTACCACGGCCGCGTGGGCTGGGACCTGAAGGAAGGGATGTCCGTCTATCTGGGAGCAGGAGATCTCACGCTGCACAGCACCGACTGCTGCGCGGATTCCGTTATGCGGTTTCCGCTGGGCTGTTATGAGGGAATCACCCTGTCCGTCGATTTGGACCGACTTTCCGGAAACTGCCCCTGCATCCTGCGGGAAGCCGGACTGAAGCCGGAAGCCCTTTATGAGAAATTCTGCGTTCCCAGAGAGTCCTGCGCGCTGCCTGCCTGTGAGGAAACGGAATGGATCTTCGCGCCGCTCTGCGGGCTGCCGGAACCGCTGCGTCTTCCTTATTTTAAACTGAAAGCGCAGGAACTGCTTCTCTATCTGGACCGTCTGGATCCGTCCGCTGCCCGCGAAAAAAGCATCGCCAGATACAGCAGCAGCCAGACGGAGCTGATCCGGGAAATCCATGACCGCCTGACCCGGCATCCGGAACAGCGTTTTACCATTGAAGAGCTTTCCAGAGAGTACCTGATCAATACCTCCTCTCTGAAATCCCTCTTCAAGGCTGTATACGGCCAGCCCATCGCGGCCTACATGAAGGAATACCGGATTCACAGGGCTATGGAGCTGCTCCGCCAGTCCGAAGACCCCATCTCTCAGATTGCTGCCGCCCTCGGTTATGAATCCGCAGGGAAATTCACCAGAGCTTTTCAGGATGTTGCGCACGTTCTTCCTTCGGAATACAGAAAACAGGTGCGCGGCCAGAAGCTGCTGCGCACCTGAGCGTTTCCTTTCAAAATAAAATGTTTTTCTCCTCACTCTCCGAGGATAAAGTGAATCACGCCGCAGTCATACTGTGCCCAGATTCCATGTCTTGCTTCATCACCGGAACGCTTCCGGTCAACGACGAATACACCTTCCTCAAAATGCCCCTCTTCAATGGCAAGCAGTTCCATATTGTAGGACTGGTGCGGAATGTTCAGCTGGTTGGCCGGAATGGAGCCGTCCATGCGAAGTCTTTGCCAATACAGTCTCACTTTATGGCCGACCAGGTAAAATTCCTTCTCTCCGGCCTGAAACAGAAGTCCTCTCGCCAGTTCCTCTTCCAAGCTCTGCGGCACACGATTAATCCCGGGAAGGTCCCTACCGTGGCGGCAGTCCATCGCCACCCAGCCGGCATAATCCGCTCCCGCTCCTACAAATGATACCCGGCAGACCAGGTCGCCCAGAGCCAGTCTGCAGGAATCCTGTCCCACACGCTGGAGCAGCGTATAAACGTTTCCGGTTCCCGCGTACCGCTGCAGAAGCTCCTTTGCGTGATCCAGCATGACAAAGGAATGCTGGATTCCTTCTGCCCTTTCCTTCAGCTTTCCGTTCTCATCCAGAAAGCTGTCCACACCAAAGACATGATATCCGGCCGCATTGTGCCTTCCTGCCGCCGCAATCATCAGGGATGCGTTCACATTCGACATACCGGATTCCGGCACATAAAACGCATATCCTTCCCGGTCATAAAGCGCCTGTATTCTTTGGACGCTCACCGGGTCACCCTCATAAATATCCGGCGCAATACAGTCCAGGCTGGAACATGCCGCATACCATACGGGAAGCGCCTTGGAGACCGCACCGCCGGAAGGATAATCCAGCCCTGCCAGGCTCCAGCCTTTTTCTCCGTTTCCATCCAGCCATACATTCACATACATGAAAATATCATAGATCCGCTTCCCGGCCTCCGCAATTTCATCAATGTAGCGCGCCGTTCCCCAGGCCATGCACAGCTCCGCGCCGAAGCTTCCGAATACTTCTTCCCAGCTTCCGCTCTCTCTGCAGCCATTCCTTTCCCAGGCCTCTCGCAGCCATCCTGAGACAGCATGTGTCTCATCCTGCCAGTCCAGCGTTCCAGCCATCCTTCCGGCCCCTGCTTTTTCCCGGCATTCCTTCGCAGCCTGTATCACCGCTTCCGGAACCGCTCCTTCGAATGCTTCCGTCCCTTTTTCACTGAAATCGCGAACAGAAGCCGCATTCATGCCCGGCTCATTCTCCACCTGCACCGCAAGCACTGTTCCCACCTGCTCATCGTAATCCCGGATAACCTCCATCAGACGGCAGAACGCCCTCTTATCCTGCTCCTTCGTCGTTTCATAAAAAGGAGAAAGCACCGCCGTTTCGGTTCCGTCCTTGCAAAGCGCCCTGGGGAACCGTTTCCTGTCCGTTTTCACCCACGTTGGCGTATATTCCATCTGCCCGTTCTTCCAGGTCCCAAACCACAAAAGAATCACATGCATATCATGCGCTCTCACCTGGTCGATGATGCGCCGTACATAGTCACAGTCAAAGCTGCCTTCCTCCGGTTCAAACGCATCCCAGGAGACCGGAACGGCAGCGGTATTCGCTCCGACCGCTTTCAGAGAAGCAAATGCTGCCTCCATATCCAGCGCATACTTCTCTCCCCCCGCTGCTCCCAGCGCATACCCGGTCGAATTGTGAAGCTGTCCCCCAATCGAAAAGAACGGTTTCCCCTGAACCGTAAAACAGGTATGTCTTTTCATAACCCAATAACCTCCTCCTGTCGGTTTTTTATAGAGAAATTATACTACGTATAATCATTGTACCACAGAAGGACACTATATGAGCACATCGGAAGAAATTATTTCTCATTCTAGTTGAAATTCACACCATTCATGACCATATTGCCCTCTAAAAAATACCCTGGCAGCACTCTTCCTTCTGCATCGTGCTGCCAGGGTATCCTTTATTTCTTTTTCATCTTCATCCGTTGACTTTCAGATCCGACTTTCCTACACCGTCATTCCTGTGCAGTTTTATTTTCGTAAAATTCGCTGAACTGCCTCTGATATTCCTCTAAAAATCTGTCAATCCCTGCCTCTTCCAGCTTTTTAAGCGCCTCGTCGATTGCTTCGTCATAATCGACAAGCCCGTTTGTGATCGGGTTGAAATATTCCTGTTCAACAGCCTGCATCTGCGCATATTCCGTCTGAACCGGAGTCATGTCAAAGGAGAAACCCAGGTCCTTCTGCGGAATACAGCCTTCATTCCAGTTTTCATAGGTTTCAATCTGGTCTTCCGTAACGTAGGACGAATAACGTTTGAAATTGATATTATCCGGAAGCCACGTCTCAAAAAATGTATCCGTGTTAATTCTCTCAACCTGTCCGTCTTCCGTAAGAGTCCAGTCTGTGCCTTCCACGCCATAAGTAATGAAATCCACCCATTCCTGGCTGCTCTGAAGCAGATCGATCAGCTTCACATATCCTTCCAGTTCTTTTCCTTCCACATTTGCGCTCACCGCAAAGGCCGTCGAATAGGTTCCTCTTGACATAAGAGGCTTCCTGGACTGATCGCCAAGATAGTAATTCTTAAATTTCGCATTCGGATCGGATTTTCTCACCGCATCTTCGTATTCAAATACCCGATAGCTTGCCCCTGCCGCAAACAGCGCCTTACCTGCCATAAATTCCGCATCGATCTGGGAACCGTTTGACAGAACATAACTCGGGATAAGCCCCTTCTGATACCAGTCTCTGAAAATTTCACATGCCTGCCTATATTCTTCCGACGCATAGTAATTATAAACCGTCGGATCGTCAAGCTTGTTTCCGTCTGTGGACACAAAATTGTTCAGCCGGAACACATTCATATCGGATTCGATCACTCCGTTTACCATCTGCGGAAGGATTCCTCCACGTCCAAAGGCGATGATATCCGGATATTTTTCTTTTGCAAGATTGTAGAATTTCTCCACATCCTCCAGTGTCTTAAGTTCCGTCATTCCTACCTCTTCAAGGATATCCTGACGTGTTGTGATCACATAATTTTCTCCGGCATTTGGCTTATTTCCAAAAGGAAGAGCATACAGCTTCCCGTCCACCTTCCAGATGTCAAACGCCTCTTCCCCGCCGCAGTATTCTTTCAGATGATCCGTATATAATTCTGCTGCTTCCGTAAGATCCGCATAATATCCTTTGGAAACACATTTGGACAAAAAGGCCGTATCCGTATAGGTCACAAACTTTTCCCCGGAAGAGAGCATCAGTTCTGTCTTCCCTCCCGCATACTCCGACCAAGGCAGATACTGGATGGTCACATCCACATTAATGGCCTCCAAAACCTTATCATGAAATTCATTCTCCGCAAATTCCGTCATACGCGGTGATTCCTCCCCGTACAGAACCAGCGTTGCCTGCGTAGGCTCCTCGGTCACAGCCTCCGCCGCTTCGGATGAGGCGGAACCATTCTCCGCCGTGCCGCTGTCTCCGCTTCCCGAACAGCCTGCAGCCAGTACGGAAACAGCCATAATTGCCGCTGTCAGAAGTGCCGTTACCTTTTTCCTTTTCATTCTCATTTCCTCCTTGTATATGTATTTTTTATTACCCCTTTAACGCCCCTACCGTTACTCCTTTTACAAAATGCTTCTGAATAAACGGATAGAACAGGATGATCGGCCCGATGGCGATACAGGTGATCGCCATTTTGATCGTCTGGGCGGGCAGCACGATATGGGAAGCCACGCTGCTGGACGGATTGGCCGCCAGGTACTGTATGTTCGACATCATTTTATAAAGGATGTACTGTATGGTGTAATATTTTTCGTCATTGATCAGCATAAGCGGCAGGTAAAAATCATTCCAGTACTGAAGAGCGTAAAACAGCGTGATCGTTACGATCCCCGCTTTGGACAGCGGAAGTATGATCTGCATAAGAATCCGGAAATGCCCTGCGCCATCCATCTGCGCGCTTTCTACGAGTTCATAGGGAAGTCCCCGGAAAAAATTGCGCATCAGATACATATTAAACACATTCATCGCATACGGCAGGAACATGGCCGCATAATTATCCTTCATTCCCAGATATTTGGTACATACCAGATACCAGGCAAGCATTCCGCCATTAAACAGCATCGTAAAATACGCGAAGAAAGCGAGCTTATTTCCAAAACGAAAGCCTCTGACCGACAGCACATAGGCATAGCATACGGTGATCAAAACTGAAATGGCTGTTCCGCACACGGTGGTGATGATGCTGTTCTTATACGCATTTAACAGCTTGCCTCCCTGCGACTGAAATACATACTGGTAAGTTTCCAGGGATAATTCTTTTGGAAAAAGCTGAAAACCTGAGACGGCCACTTCGCTTTCCGGTGTAAAAGAACCGATTACCGCAAATAAAATCGGAAAAATGCACAGAAGGGCGATTCCTGCCAGTAAGAAATAAAAAACAGCCAGCAAAACCACATCTGAATTGAGTCTTCTCCTTTTCATGCTCTTTCCTCCTAAAATAAGGTCGTATCCTTATCAAATTTTCCGGCTATCTTATTCGCCGCAAGTACCAGCACAAATCCAAACAGAGACTGGTAAAGGGAAATTGCCGAGGCAAACGCCATTTCTCCGTTTCTCACACCGCTTCTATAGACAAATACATCGATCAGGTCTGTGGTAGGGAACAGCACCGGATTCAGATTTGTGAGGCCGATGATCATATTCAGATTTCCTTTCAGCATATTTCCAACCGAAAGCAGGAAAAGGATCGTAACCGTTGGCCGCAGTAAGGGAAGCGTGATCTTACGGATACACTGCAGCTTCGTCGCGCCATCCACCCTGGCGGCTTCATAGAGCGAGGAATCAATGCCCGTCAGTACGCCATAATAAATGATCGAAGTATATCCGCAGCTTTGCCATGTGTTCACAACTGTCAAAATTGTGATCCACAACCGCGGTTTTGCATAAAAATCTATCGGTTCCATTCCCATGGAAAGCAGGATCTGATTGAGCAATCCGGAGTCCACATTTAATAGAGCGTACAGGATTGCGCCGGATACCATCCATGAAATAAAATAGGGAAGAAACATCAGGCTCTGCGCCGTCTTGATAAACCATTTCGTTTTGATCTCACTCAGCATGATCGCGATCGCTACCGCAAACAGCGTACCCACCACAAAGAAGAGAAGATTGTACATGACCGTCAGTCCTGTTGATCTCATCGCTGTGGAAAGATTATTAAAGAAAAAACGGAAGTTTTTATAAATCGGATCTGCCCATGGGCTTCCGAAGATCCCGCCCTTGAAGTTATAATCCTTAAACACAAGGACAATTCCAGACATAGGAAAGTAGGAAAACAGCAGTAACGCAATAACTCCGGGCAGCGCGAGCAGATACAGCGGAATTTCCTGCCTGAATTTCCTCAACCCATTTTCCTTTCTGCCAGAAGCCCGTTTATGGACACTTTTCTGTTTGAACATTTTGGCTTCCCTCCTATAAATTTGATAGGCTTATTATAGACACAGACAGTTGTTCCTGAAAATAAAAAAGATACGTACTTCTTCTATTTTTCGGCAAAAAGTTTAAGAAATACGTATCATTTTCATATTATTATATCATTTTTATCTATTTATTTCTTACGGATGATGGAGAAATGCCAAATTTCTTTTTAAACTGTTGAGAAAAATAGGAAGTTGTACTAAATCCGCACATCTCCGCAACCCGTTTAATATTGATATCACGGTTCGCCAACAGGAGTTCTTTTGCATAGGTTAACCTCAGATCATTGATGAATTCCGGAAATGTCATCCCCACGTATTCATTAAACAACTTACTGAAATAGGAAACTGACATATGAAACTGTTCCGCCACCTGATCGACACATATGGAATCGTCCCGATAATGTGCTCTGATATATTCCACTGCATCCAGCATATTCATCCTCAATGTTTTTTCCTGATATACGCTGTTCTCCAGGCAAACGTCCTCTGTCAGCCGCTTTAAATAAGCTTCCAAGTCCTGACGGTCATACAAAGCCGTCAGTCTGATATAATACTCGAGACATTTTTCCTGTCGTTGCCTTCCCGCCATCTCCATCCCCCGGATACTTTGTTCCAGCAGCACACAAAACTCTGCCAGGGACATCAGAATTTTATGCACTTCAAACCCGGATAACGTATCCAGAATATATGGCAGAAGTTTTTCCGCCTCATCCACTTTTCCTTTTCTGACCGCATTCAGGTAGTCGTCATATATTTTGGGAGAAATTTCCTCTGTTCTCCGCTTTTCAAACTGCGCCGCTTCCATTCCCGCACTACTCTGTCCGAGTAAATGATATTTCTGTAATGTCTGTAATTCCCTGAAATTTGGACGCAGTTCCTTTTCATTATCCATCGTTTCAGATATGGCATAGTATATCTCTATCCCCTCTTCATTCGGAAGATCCGCAATGACGTCTCGGATCTGTTCTACGGTCCACGCAGTATCTGTAAGCCTGCCTACGCGAATGGGTTCCTTCAAAAGAAGTAGCATCCATGAAGCCCGCGAATCGTAAAAAGAAGCCAACTTGCAGCCCGATAAATTTTCTTCCATTCGTTCGATCAGCCGTTCCATAAGCTTCCTGTTCAGAACGCGCTCGGACGTCCAGAACAGAAGGAATCTGCCCTCCTCCGCCCGGTCCGAAAGCCGCAGCGCCAGGGGAATCTCCTCGTCCTCCTCCCCATTCAGAAAACCCAACACCTCATCCGAATGATACTGCCACGACATCATATGAAACTGACTGATAATTTTTTCACTGGTGATCTCTGCCTGCTTTTTACTGTAATCCTCATCTCCCGGAAGTATTGCTCCCATGCGGAGCTTTGAAAAGAATTCTTCCAACGGATAATAGAATCTGTTTGTTAAAAATACAGCCAAGCTAAGTGCCATAAGCAGACTGCCTATGACACAGATGGCAGAAACTCCCAGGATCCGCTGCATCTGCTGCTGCAGGACCTGATAATCCTGTATCAATACAAAATACATATCCGTCGCGTCGCTATACAGATAATTACACAAATAAGCGGAACCGTTTATGTCTATCGCCTGATTCTGCTCCATCTTTCCATTTCCGATCACCCGTTTCCGAATCCTGTCCAGATCTTTCTCCGCAAGTTTCCCGGTCAGCACCGGATACCCATCTGATGAAAATGCGAGAAATACATAATCTATATTCTCCTGCTCGATCAGCTGCCTTTCCATTCTCTTCAGATTCAACGAATAAACGATCCCACTTTGCGGCTTTGCGCCGACATTGCTTCTCTCTGTCAAAAAAACACATAATTTTCCGCCAGAATCTGACTCTATAAAAAAATGCTGCATATCGCTCACCGTCTCCAAAATCTGGGTCTCGATCTGGCTTCTCTCTTTTTCTTCAGGATAATAAGGGCCATAATACTGAAATTCATTCCCCTTAAACAAACATACGTAATCTGCTATTCCATTATTTACGCACATCTTAACGAAATAATTTCCCATCAGATATTCATTTTTCCAGTTCTTTACTCCTGCATAGATATACTGTCTAACATCAACGTCCTGCCACGCCGTCTGAAGCTGAATACGATACATATTTAAACTATTGCTGACAATCGTATCCAGATTCCGGAGCTGTACCGTAGACATATCATAAATAATCTTGCGGGTATGCGAATTAAACCATGGAAAAATACCGCTTATCAGGGTCATTACAGTCAGGACCGCTATCATAGTATAACTCAACAATAAAACTGATCTGTATTTCTTATCCGCAATATCCAGCTGAAAGTATTGTTTCATATCCGTTTTCTCCAGCAATCCAGTTCTTTCGGTCTACCCGCAAAATATGATCGTCTGTCCGAACAGTATTTCATCACCTCTTCCAGAAACCGGAAGATCTGCTCATAATATTCCTCTCCGTCAAAAAATCCGTGTCCCTGTCCGGGGATCGTGATCAGCCGGACGTCATTTCCGGCCGCTTTCAACGCCTCATACATTCGTCTGCTGTTTTCCAGGCTCACCAGCCTGTCCGCGTCGCCGTGCATCAGCAGAGTGGGCGGATTCGTTCTGGAAGCATAACAGATGGGACTCGCCGCCTCCATCATCCGCTCCCGTTCCTCCGGGTCCGGAAAAGCAAAGAGGTTTTGATAGACGTCGGAGGCTTTCCATTCCTCCTCGTTCATCCGCAGGTCCACCGGCGCATACCAGGGAATCACCGCCTGAATCCGGGAAGAAAAGCCCGGACAGCATTCATCCTGAAATTCCTGGTCCGTGCTGTAGGCCATCAGCTCCACCAGATGCCCGCCCGCCGATTCTCCCCAGGCCGCAATCCGTTCCGGGTCCACATGAAATTCCTCCGCATGGGCGCGCAGGAACCGCACGGCCGCCTTGCAGTCCTCAATCTGTGCCGGAAACGGTGCCTCCTGGCTCAGGCGGTAATCCACGCTCACCGTCACAAATCCCCGTCCGGCAAGCCGCGCCAGTTCCGTACTCGGCAGATATTTCCGGGTCAGATTCTCATCCGACCATCCGCCTCCATGCACCCAGACTACAGTCGGAAGCGCTTTCTTTGCATCAGCAGGATAAACAATATCCATCCGATACGCTTTTCCGCTATGCGTGGTATATACCACGCCCTCCTTCTGAACCAGCCCTTCCGCCTCGAAATCAATCTCCGGCGGAGTGATGACCTTTGCAAGCGGCTCTTCCTGCTGTTCCACGACAAACCTCCCAAGCACTTCATCTGCAACCGTTTCCAGCCCTTTATCCGTATCTCCTTCCAGTATAAAATAGCCGCGTCCCATCACGGAATGGCCGGTGGTCACCCTCTCCAGCCTGTCTCCCGGACGGATTTCACAATTCCAGGCGCGTAAGCAGACTCCTTTCGGCAGCGCCAGCTCTTCCTTTTTCGGAACAGATTTCACAACACCCTCCGGCAGGGCGAAATAGCGGATCAGAAGCCTGCGCACATCCAGCGGCGCATAAGTATAGGAAAGCCCGCACTGCCTGCGGATGTATGCCTCCGCCATATCCACGCCCGTCGCCAGGGGGGTGAAGAGATCATGAAGGTGATGGCCGGATGGCCGGGCGGAAAGCTCGATGGCAAAAATCCGCTCATCCAAAATCATCAGATCCGCATGGAGCAGGCATTCCTGGAGCTCCAGAACCGCCGTCACCCGCTCCAGATAATCCCGAACCAGAGAAATCAGACGCGCCTCCCGCTCTTCCCTGCCCGTCACGGAAAAATACCCCACCGCCTGTCTCGCAGGAGGAGGCGTCAGCAGCTTTCTCCGAAGCAGAATCTGGCAGTATTTTTTCCCGTCCATTGCCGCGTCCACGCCGTATTCCTCGCCGGACACAGCTTCCTCCAGCACATAATCCTCATCGGAAGCAGCATGGATTTTCGCGTCTTTCTCACAATTCTCTCCGGACAGCTCTCCAAGCGCCGTCCGCAGCTCCTCCAGGCTGTTTAAAAAGAAAATGCCTCTGCTGCCCGAGCCGTATCGCGGCTTCAGAATCGCGGGAAAGGAAAACTCCTCCTCCGCCTTTTTCATCAGATGATCCACAGTCTGCCGCACCCCGGCCGCATCTTTTCCACAAAAGGCAGGAACCCGTTCACAGTGGCACTCTCTCAATCC
>ENA-UONU01002176-UONU01002176.1-human-gut-metagenome-genome-assembly--contig:-CS51-NODE-2176-length-12067-cov-4.895521_pt1 | contig 12067 bp, 14 predicted proteins | sample MGYA00242462_ERZ724009 | MGnify/ENA metagenome assembly ERZ724009 | reverse complement strand
GGGAATGAGGTATTAAAGACATTTGTCCGCCTTCTGCGGGCAGAGGGCGGACAAATGATATAGAAAAATTTCCTACTTCTTTTTCAGCGTCAGGAGAACAGCGATGAGAATGAGCACCAGGATCAGCAGTGCGGCGGAGGCAACGAGAACGATGATGGTTGTCGGGCTTTTCTGTGCCTGTGAAACCTGGATGGTGTTCAACTGTTCTGCGGAAGCGTCCTCTGAATCGGTATCAGGAAGGCTTCCTTCCGGTTCGGCCGCAGTTTCCGGTTCTGTGGTTTCCTCTTCTGCGGTTTCTTCTTCCGAAGGCTGTGTCTGGCCGCCTGACTGTGTACCCTGCGGACGCTGTACGCCCATGGATTCAGGCGTCGGCGTATAGCTCGGAGAAGACTGAACCGGCGCTGTAATCTGTGGGGTATCGGCAGGCTGCGGAAGCGGCTGGGTGAGAGCTGCATTGATGGTTTTATACAGGCTGCTCAGGTAGGAAAGCGGATAGTAGACGCGTCCTTCCTCCTTCGCCAGCGCGGTCAGGGCCGGGATGATGACCGGATCGCCCCCGTCCCAGCGCACGATCAGGGCCACATTGGGATTTCGTCTCAGGGCATCCATGACACTTTCCGGCATTCTGTCATAAGTAACCGCGTTCACATTCACAGTTTCTCCTGCCTTCGCCTTCTGAATGAGGGCGCGTACCTCCTCCCAGAACTCCTTTTCGTAATCCGGCACGTAGGTACTTGAATCATCATTTTCCGAATCGTGATCGGAGGAATCGTGGCTGTCGGAATTCTCGTCCCCGGAATTCTGATTCCCGGAATCCTTATTCCCTGAAGAGCCGCTGTCGGAGACTTCCTCCCCGGAAGAACTGCTGTCGGTGGAGCTGTCCTCAGAGGAACTGCTGCTGGACTGGGTTTCAGAAGGTGTTTCTGTTGTACCGGTTTCGGAAGGAATTTCGGTCGTGCCGGTTTCTCCGCCGGGTTTGCTGTCCTGATACAGGAGGGCGAATACTCCGGGGATGGAAGAGGATTCCAGGGTGAGTGCTGTTTGCCCATCCGTCTTCGTTTCCAGCAGCTGTGCTTCCGGTTTCCCGTCGGAACCGTCCTTCAGCGCCGCAATGTGGAAGGTGCGTTCATATCCATCCGCAGGCTGCCCCGCTTTGGAAAAGGAAAAACGAAGCGTAAGCGGCTGTTCTGTTAAGGACCAGTTATAGGTATTGGAGGCGCCGGGAGTCTGTACGGTTTTGCTCACAGAAATACGAAAACTGTCCATGAGAACGGCCTGATCGAGCAGAGAAAGAACCGCTTTCTCTGCTGTTTCACTGATTTCGTACGGAACCGCTTTAAGCTGGAAGGAAATTCGCGTGATTTTTCCATCCAGAAGCTTCTGCGCTTCTTCCTGTGTGAGGGAAGAAAGTACGACAGAGGCATCGGGAATGGAGACGAAGTCCTTCGCTTTCTCATCCACATTTATGCTCAATCTGATGCAGGGCAGATAAGAAAGGCTTTTATAGTAGTTATGAAGGATTCCGTCGTCAAGAGTCAGACCGCTGCTTTTCTTCAGCGCCTGATATTGCACCCAGGCGTTCAGATAGGCGGCTTCGGTGTCTGCGTCACAGTCCGTCCCTTCCGTAAGGGATGGAAGCTCCTTAAAGAGCTGCTGCAGCTCAGTTTTTGACAGCCTTCGGAAGGAAACGGACAGCGTATGTGTGTCGTTGTCTCCGGACAGGGAGTCCGCCTTCAGGGTATAGGAATTCTCCTTAACCTGCGAGGTGATGTCCACATTGTCCAGCTTCATCTCCCCGATGCGGAAACCGGGATCAGGAGAGAAGCTGAAAGTAATTCTGGAATCTTCTTCAATGGAAATCCTGCCTTTTGGATCCATAGTGCCTCCGGAACCGCAGGAAATTTCAAGCTGACGGATAAAATCGGAGGAATCATCGGAACCGGACGGTTCTGCCACATCTTCAGATTCGGAGGGAATCTCGGGTTCTGTGGATTCTGTCGGTTCAGAGGGCTCCGGCGTTTCCGTGGGCTCCGATGTTTCGGGCTCGGTAATCTGAACCTTCCAGGTATGAGATTCCTGCGAAAGGACGGTGTTGTTTTCGCCCGAAGCCGCTTTTACCTGAGCCTCTACCTGTACGGAAACAGATATCCCGCAGGCCTCGGTAAAGGACAGAGAGGACAGATCGTACCCTTTCTGTTCATGCTGACGGCCGTTTTCCTCCCAGGACCAGGTATAGTAAAAGAGAACATTTCCTTCGCTGGCCGTGTCTGCGGCGCTGTAGAGCGGGTGGGAAGCGGTGACGGACAGCGTATGCGCCTTTCCGTCATATGTGACATTGATATCCTCGCTGAAGCTGATTTCAGGAGAGACGATATCTCTTACGGCATAGAGGGCATCTCCCGTCACAGGAGTGCTTTCGCTCACGCCTTTTGAGTCGGAGGAAGGATCAAAGACCCATCTGCAGGAAGAATAGCCTGCTTCATCGGGAATTTCAGGAAGCTTCCAGGACGCGTCCTTCACCCATGCGCCCCGGGTATTCCTGTGAAAATTAATCGGGAGCTGATACAACACCTGACGCTCTGTAATACTGTCGTTCACATTCTGAAAGGTCAGATTAATGGGATAGCCGGCACGCTTCCAGTCCGTCGTAATGCCGGCTGAAGCAAACTGCTCAAAAAGCCCCTTGTTTGGGAAGACCAGAACAGGGCCGGCATCAAAAGCAGAGGAACCGCAGGAGGAAAGAGAAGCCGGCAGATAAACGGTGGAAAAACCTGTTCCGAAAAACGCCTGTGTTCCAATTGTGGTAACGGTTTCCGGCAGCTTCAGCACGCCCGTCAGACCGCTGCAGCCATAAAAGGCCTCCTGACCGATGGAGGTGAGCGGTGCCTGAGACAGATCCAGATTTCGGAAGGTGAGAGCGGGATAAGCCGAAGCATAGCGGTCCAGACGGAAAGCCTGATCGCCAATTGCCGTGACGGAAACTCCGTCAATCTCGGCAGGGATGGTGAGATCCACGCTGCTGCCGGACTGTGCAAGGCTGTCCAGATAGGCTTCGCTGATTCCGGTGATGGTTCCATTGGAAAAGATGTATTTTTCGGGCGCTTTTGTATCTTCTGATGGAGAATTGGGATCCTGGACGGGATCGGAGGAGTCGACAGTTGCATCGCTCTCCTCAATTGTGGCGGGTTCGCTGCTCTCCACAGCGGTGGAAAGCTCCGTGGAACCAGCCGCAAGAACGCCAACGCTGTCAGTGAAAAGAACGAGCACAGCCAGAATTGCCAGAAGCGGCAGATAGAATGATAGACGCTGCCATTTGTTGTTTGTCATACAAAACTCCTCCCCTCTATATAAACACATAAAAATCCCTTTCTTCTTAATATTATGGAATATTCAGACAGGAAAAACAAGGAAGAAAATCTTAAGAATTATTATTCAGATATATCTGAACAGTAACGTCCAGGGACTTCTTTTTTCCAATCCCTCTGTGGTATTATGGAGAGCGGATGAAGGCAGCCTGCTGATGGCAGGGCAGAAAAATAAGAATATGCCGGAATGCCTTTTTTCATAAGGCCGGCAGTCTGAAATGGAAATGAGCAGATGGAAATGAAAAGTGATGAAGTAAGAAATGAAGAAATAAAAAGCGGAGAAATGAGCGAAGGCTTTGCGGAAACGAACAGCTCCGATAAGGAGCAGGGGGTGCTCATGAAGCAGCTTGCGGAGGCGGAATATCCGGAAAAAATTCTGGAAAGCGCCCAGCCGTTCATGGAGCTGATGAGTCGTTACCGCTGCGCCATGATGGAGGTGGAGACCAAGCTGCGGGTGCTGGATGAGGAATTTTCTCTGACCTACGACAGAAATCCCTTTGAAACCATTAAGAGCAGACTGAAAAGACCTGTCAGCATCATAGGGAAAATGAAGCGCCGGGGTTACCCGCTTACCGTTGAAGAGATTGAAAGACAGCTGAATGATATTGCGGGGATCCGGGTGATCTGTTCCTTTCTCGACGACATTTATACGCTTGCGGATATGCTGGCAGGGCAGGACGATATCCGCCTGCTGGAGAAAAAAGACTATATCGTCTCTCCCAAGCCCAACGGTTACCGGAGTCTGCACCTGATTCTGGAGGTGCCGATTTTTCTTTCCCGGAGCAAGCAGTATATGAAGGTGGAGGTGCAGTTCCGCACCATCGCCATGGATTTCTGGGCGAGCCTGGATCATAAATTGAAGTACAAAAAGGATGTGCAGGATCCGGAAAGGATTGCCGCACAGCTGAAGGAATGCGCGGATATTATCAGCGGTGTGGATGAGAGAATGCAGCAGATCCGGGATCAGATCGAAACAGGAGAAAAGGAGCAGGTATGAAAATGGAAGAACGGATTACCCCGCTGATACAGATTTATCATGACAGGGTTCCAGACCTGCTTCAGGAATTGTTTGAAACGCCTCCCTTCCGCAGGCTCAGCGACGTGGGGATGCACTGCGGCTGTGACTACAGCTCCTTTCCACTTTTCAGGTTTCGGCCCATGGCAGAACAGGCGGAGCGCTACACCAGAGATCTGCACAGTCTGGGGGCGGCTCTGATCGTCCAGCATTTTACCGGGGATCTCAGGCAGAGCACGGCGGGGCTGCTCCATGATATCGCGACGCCCGTGTTCGCACATGTGATAGATTTCCTGAAGGGTGACCATGTGCGTCAGGAGGCGACGGAGGAAGCCACCGGAGAAATGATTGAGACCTCTCCGGACATCATGGCTGCGCTGCAAAAATACGGCATTCAGACGGAAGAGGTATCGGATTATCACCTGTATCCCATTGCGGATAATCCTTCGCCCGGCCTTTCGGCAGACCGGCTGGAATATACGCTTGGGAATTTTTACTGCAGAGGAAGGAAGAGCCTGGAGGAAATCCGCCTGCTGTATGAAAACCTTGTCTGTGTCCGAAATGAAAAAGGGGAACCGGAGCTGGCCTTTGCGTCGGAAAAGGCGGCGGAGGAGTTTGCTCTCGGCGCTCTGGAAAATTCCAGGATGTATACGGCGGACGAGGACCGTTACTGTATGCAGTATCTGGCCGACCTTCTGAAGAAAAGCCTGGAATGGGGCATTCTGAAACCCGAGGACCTGTACAGCACGGAAAAACGGGTGATCGGCCTCCTGCAGACGGATGAAAGGAGCAGAAGGCTCTGGGAGGAATACCGGAAGTTTTCCCGCATCTGCACAACGCGTCAGCGGCCGGAGGACTGCTACAGCGTCCGCGTTCCCTCCAAGCTGCGCTGGATCGATCCCCTTTTCCGGAAGAACGGCGGCGCTGTCCGTATCAGCGAGACGAGCAGCGCGGTGAGGACGGAGATTGAAAAGCTGCGAAGCATGGATTTTGACCTCTGGATATACGTGCCGGAGGGAGCGGAGGCTGCGGCGCGGTTTCTGCAGAATATGTAATAGAGAAAATGCCGTTTCGGCGGCAGAAGGAAAAAACGAAAAATGGAGACGATAACACTGAGACAGGCGTGCCCTGAGGACGCAGAGGCTATCCTGGAAATTTATGCTCCTTATATTAAGAATACGAATATTACCTTTGAATATGAAGTGCCGTCCGTCCCTGAATTTCGGAAACGGATGGAAGGGATCATGGAGGAATACCCTTATCTGGTCTGTGAGATCGACGGCGTGATGGCGGGCTATGCCTATGCACACCGCTACAAAGAGCGGGCAGCCTATCAGTGGGATGCGGAGCTTTCCGTCTATCTGAGAGAGGAATATGCGCGCCGGGGCATCGGACGGGCTTTTTATACCGCTCTCATGGAAATTCTGAAGGAGCAGAACGTGCGGAATGTATATGGCATCGTAACCAGTCCCAATCCTCCCAGTGAGGCGCTGCATACTGCCATGGGCTTTCGTCTGTTCGGCGTTTCCAGAAAGACCGGCTATAAGATGGGAAAATGGATTGACGTATCCGGCTTTGAACGGCCGATCGGGGATCCCGACAGCCCGCCTGGCAGGCTGCTTGCGATCGGCCAGGTGCCCCCGGAGCGGATTGCGGAGATTTTGAATGAGGCGGCGGGGATGATCCGGTGACGGTGGCTCCCGCCGCCTGTAATCAGTCTGTAATCAGTTTCCTGCAAGAGAAGAAAAAGAAGAAGCCCCGTATTTACTGGACTTCTTCCTCTTTCATGAGAGCGATAGACGGGGCTCGAACCAGTTCTTATGTCTGAAAACATGCAGAAAGGAGGGCCTTTGAGGTGTCGTTATTTCTCCTGTATTCCCTTTGTATTCCCATTATACTCCCTTCTTGCTCTTCCGATTCCCCTCATAATTTGATGAATCAGTTCCTGATGAATTTATAAAAAATGCGTTAAAGTCGCATTCAAATATTTTCGTTAAGGCTATGAGCAGGTCAACGCTTGGATTATTCAATCCTAATTCTACTTTACTATAGGTTCCTGTGCTGATTTCTACCCCTAACAACTGTAGCTTTGTTACCACGTCTTTATTACGCAACTTCTTTTCAAGTCGTAATCTCTTAATGTTCGTTCCCACCAATGGATTTTTATGTTGATTTATTCTTTCCATTTAATCACCTGCGTTAAGTGTATCCAAAATGGAAGGAATTTTTATTCCAAAATGGAAGCAAACGTGATATAATGGAACATAGAAAGCGGTCTGAATTTCTATCTTGTATTTACTATAGCATTGTGGTAATTTTATTCAATAAAGGGGGATAAACAAGAAATGAAAAGAAAAACACTATATGCTCTTGGACTTTCTGCTGTTTTGGGATTTTCAACACTTTCCGGTTGTGGATGTGGAGCAGTTCAGACGCCTGAATCAACTCAGCAGGAGACTTCCACCGTAGAAGAAGAAAGTACCTCTGCAATCGAAACCGTAGCGCAGGAGGAAACACCTTCCGTTGCTGAGACCGAAGCTGTTGAAACAGAAAGTGAAACCGCAGATGATGTAACGGTAACAGAAGAAACAGCTTCTCCTGAAGAAATTGGAATCATTGAAATGGATTCGATTATGTACGCCACAACATCTGTAAACGAAAGGAAGGAACCTTCCACAGATTCCGAAAAGATTGGCAGTCTGTCCATAGGAGAAGAAGTTCATGTAACTGGGCAGACCAAAGATGAACAATGGTATAGAATTGAAATTTCAGGAATTGATGAAGGTTTCGTTGCTTCTCAATATTTATCCAATGACAAACCTGTAATAGAACACCCTGAATCTCAAGCACCAGCAGAGACAACACCAGCTCCAGAAACTCCTTCAACCTCAACGGGTGGTAGTACTACCACAGCTCCAAATCCTGGTGCTCAAGCTGTTTACGACCAACTGAATCAAAGTGCAGGTCAAACAACAGACCCCAATACTCCAGCACCTGGAGCAACTCCAGACAACGTTAACGGAGATATGTTTGGAACTCCAAAGGACGGAAATTTCGTAGGTACAGGAACAGATGTAGGTTTGCATGCTGCTCAATAAACTTTTATAAAGTTATAATATGATAATAACATATTAAAGTAATAATGTCAATAATTAATTTAAAAAAATTGGAGAAGTTCATCCAGGGCTTCTCCATTTTAAAAGTATCAATGCCGAGCACATTGTATTAGCCAGCACCAGACTGGTAATTATCATTTAGATAATTACGAAGTATCTATTTATAAAAATAGAGACAGGCATGAGTATGAGAAAGAAGCTCTTAGAAAATAAGGCGGTCACCACAAATGGCCGCCTTATTTATTTTTTAAGAATAGATCAACCATTGCAAAATACCGAATGTTATTTCCTTTAATTCCACATGCATCCAGTTTTTCGCATAACTGGATATATACATTCATAGGAAAAATTACCATCTGATTATTTTTGATTTTTCCCTGTTTGAAATAGGCCCATGTAATGCTCACTTCCGTTATTTCTATATCTATGATTATTTTTAGCAATTCCGTCATAGGAAGCTTCTGCCTGTTTTTCTTAATACTCATTTGGGATACATTTATCAAATTGGGCCCTGTTTTATTATTTTTATAAATACTCTGATTTTTCATTTGAGTTTCCAGATTTTTCCGCATAATTTCCAATTCGTCTAATAATGATGTAGGAAATTTTACAGAACATATAATATCATCTTCTGCATCTGCTTGGATATTCCCATGTTGCTGATTTCGATAAAGATTCCATTTATTTTTCCTTATTAGATTAAAGTAATCATCCCTCTTATATTTCCATCTCGTATAGCCACAAATTGCCAAAAATTTAATCAATTTACTTATGTTCCCCTGCGCTGTGGGCGCTTTCTTAGAAAAAGAGGCATAAAACCCCAGCCTCTGGCAATAGTCCAGCATTCTGCTATATTTTACACTTTCAATTTTTATATTGATAATTTTTGATTCCATACACTTGAAAATATACGATTTTAATAAAAAGTACATTTTTATTGTCAATGATTCCTCTGCTTTAGGCACTGCTACCCTTTAAGGCAATTATAAGCAACATTTCCAGATTTGTTAATATGAAATTGTAAATAAATAATACTTACTGAAGGCGCCCGACGTAAGTCACCAAAGAAAGGCGTGGACTTATGTCAAAAATAATTACAACACAGAAACAGATCAACAATGCTCAGGAAGTAGCCATGAAAAAGGTAGAAGCATGGATAAATTCCTACGTAAAGAGCAGATCAGTTACCAAACAGTATGTCATTGAACATGTATTGGGAACTACTCGCTCTACGTACAAAAGATATGTTCGGGGAGATTCTTACATATCTGTAGAATTTCTGTTGAAAGCGGCCATGCTTATGCATACAACCGTAGAAGATTTGGTGCTGGATACGGATGATGAACCTGACGAAGATGAAGCAGTAAAACTCTGGGCAAAAGCGTTGAGAGCTTCATTTCCTCAAGTTGGGATTCAAGACCGCGAAAAAATAGGAAAACATATTATGGAAATAGTGCAACTGCTGAAATAAGTGGAACAAAATTGGCCCAAACAGGGCCGGAATTGACCCCTTAATAGGGGGTACGATGATATTACCAAAAAGGATTCATTATATTTCCTTTCTGGTAATTAAGAAAAAGGAGGTACTGTAATATGATCAGTACAATCTGCAACATGGAGATTAGCAGGCGGGTTCGTGAGGCGCGACTGCAAAGAGGTTTTTCCCTTCAGGAAGTGGCACGTTTGACGGGAATTTCAGAAAAACGTCTGTCGCTCTGCGAAAGAGGGGAAAGGGCTTTCCGCTTTTTCGAGCTGGAATCCATGCAGGAGGCTTTGGACTGCTCCTATCGCTTTCTGGTATGGGGTGGTACCGTCAGCTGTTTCGACACCTTTGTATGGGCTCAGCTTTATGACGAAGGAAAGGAGGTGAACGAATTATGAGAATCGTTGATGCGCCCTGTGAGTATGCGCTTGGGAAAGATCCTCAGCTTCAGGCAATCAGGATCGAAGATCTCTATGAATATAAGGAAAACGTGAAAACAGAGAAGATCATCGGCCAAACTCTTACGCTCGGCTTGATGAAAACGTTTGAACGCTTTAAGGTAAAGATTTACCATCTGAGGAAAAAATACACCAACGAAACGCTCAGAGCTTCAAGTAGGCCAATTTATATTAAGTTAATAAATTGCCGCGTTTCTGATTATTCTGCAAAGGGCGGACTTGGGCTTACTTTTGTTGCGGATGACTACGAAATCGTCAACAGCCCTGATTCTGAACAGGAGCCGGACATTGACTTAGAAATGGAGGTATAGAAATGCTGAAGAAAATGTTGAAAAATCTGAAAGAGTGTTGGGAGAGGGCTTACCTCTCCCTCCGGAGCCTGATGAGCCGTAAATACGGCCCTCTATATCTGGCCCTGATAATAGCAGGGACGCTCGCCCTGATGGCCTTTTTGATCTGGTTTATGTACAAGTTTTGGTGGCTTCTCTTCCTGATCATCTTGGGGGGAATTATCTGGCATTCCGAACATCCCGCCCCTCAAATATCCGAGGAAGATTCCTGGGGCCTGCGTATCGCTGAGGAAATCGCACGGGCGTTGAAAGAGTACGGACCCCACTTTGGGATCGTTTCCCCTCAAAAAATCGAGGACGTATTCCCTCTGGGCAGGGGGCTGAAGGATAACGCCAAGGGATATACGGAATATCGGTATGTATTCTTTGCGATTGAAGATGGAGTTGACTGCGATGCCATCCGTGACCTTCTTCAACGGGCACTTGACAGAGCGTTTGCCGGGGCCCCGGTGGTAATTGTTGTCACGGAAGTCCGTGAAAGCCTCTTTGACGCCCGCGGTTATGATGTGATTGTTGCCCTGAATCCTCCGGTTCAGCAACGTTTTCCAGCATATGATGACGGTTGGAATGGTCGCGACATCATTTTCGACAGGGAGTTCCGGAAATGACCGGGAGGATCGTGCTTGGACTGGATGCCACATTGCTGGCGTCCGGCGTCCGGGCAGAAATCGGATGGGACTACATCCGCTGTCCGCACGCTGTTGTTTTTGGCGCTACAGGAAGCGGGAAAACCTACTTCACACGCCTCCTGCTGGCAAAAATTGGGAAACGGATTCCTGATGCGGAAATAATGGTTTGCGACTTCAAAGCCGATGCGGATTTTTCCTTTTTGTCCGGACGCCTGAACTTTTTCCGCTTCGATCAGTGCACCGATGGGCTGGATGCCGCTCTGAAGAAGCTGGAAAACCGTCAGGAGGGGCTGGATGCCTCGCGTTCCTTTTTTCTGCTTATGTTCGACGAATGGGCCGCATTTTTAAACTCACTTCCCAAAAAAGAAGCGGAAGAGGCGAAGCGAAAGCTTTCTGTCCTTTTAATGTTGGGACGATCCTTTGGAATTCATGTCCTCATCTCGCAACAGCGGGTAGATGCCGTCTACTTCAACGCGGCAAGGGATAATTTTTCCGTTGTGGTCGGGCTCGGTCGGCTGAGCCGGGAATCCGTCCAGATGATGTTTTCCGATTATAAAGATGAAATCAACCCCGTCAAGCCGCGCGGACAGGGTACCGCTCTGATTGGAAATCGGCTTTTTAACCTCTTTGTTCCGCAGGTCGAAAACCCCAAGGCAATGGAGGAAGCCATTTTATCCGCCGTCCGGCGCGCAGAAGAAAGGAGGGATGAAAATTGACAGAATTTGTAAAATTGATCTCCAAAGTGATCTTTGCATCACAGGATTGGCACGGCGGGGATGCTGTCAGCCTTCTGGAAGCCCCGGAAAGGCATATTCAGCGCTTTGACGGGCAGGAAATCGATGTAACCGTGCCATATCGGTATAGTCGCTGTTGCCCGCCGGATGAGGCGGAAACGCTCTATCTTCTGAATGCTCTGCTGTTCGGCTTTTCCGCCCATACGTGGCGGGGCCGATGCCCTCCGGGATGCTTCATCGGTGTCCGCTGGTCTGGAAATGCCGTCAATTTCAGGGTGTTAAGGCTGGCCTCCGGCCAGCCCGGCGGAGGGAGCGGCGGAGCGGAGCTGTAGCCGTCTCCCGGATGCCGCTTTGGTGGTCTGGGAAAGGACGGAAGGGCCAGCACATACCTTCCGGGGCGGGACGGCATTTTGTAGCATGTAAATGAATTATAGCCGGATGGAAAATGTCCGGAGAAGAGAGGTAATATATGAGAAGAGACGTAGAATTTGACAAGAAGTATCTGTTGAACTTCGTTCAGGCGGCAGGTTGGGATGTAGACCATGCTGAGATCGAAGTGGAAGGCACTGAGGAAGAGCCCCGCTTCATCTACCGCATCCCTTATGATGCAACGGTGGAGGGCTTTGAATGCAGTGAGAAAATTCTTGACACATTCAATGAACATATTCAGGATGAAGCTCATGTTCAGGGATGGGGTGTCAACGGGATTCCGTATTTCTTTACGGAAATTCAGTTGAAACCGGAATGGATCGAGCTGGTTGCCGTTTACTGCATAATCAAATATTGATGTTCTTCGGGGGCGGGTTCATTCCGCCCCCTTCTGGTGCGCGGCCAGTATTACCTTAGCGCACCTCTGTGAATGTGACAAAAGTTGAACAAAAAGAACAAAAATTCAACCTGAAAAGAAGGACGCGAAT
>ENA-UONU01002173-UONU01002173.1-human-gut-metagenome-genome-assembly--contig:-CS51-NODE-2173-length-12090-cov-5.154882_pt1 | contig 12090 bp, 10 predicted proteins | sample MGYA00242462_ERZ724009 | MGnify/ENA metagenome assembly ERZ724009 | reverse complement strand
AAAAGAAATCATCACAGGAATTGTACAAAGAATTGATGAAAAGGGTAATGTTTTGGTAGACATCGGAAGAACACAGACAACCTTAAAGGTCAGTGATCAGGTAAAGGGTGAAACCTTTGAACGCGGCGACAGAATTAAACTTTATGTTGTAAGCGTTTCCAACAAAGAAAAACCGGGGACACTGGTAAGAGTATCAAGAACATCACCACAGCTTGTAGAACGCCTTTTTGAAGAAGAAGTAACGGAAATCAAAGACGGCATTGTTGAAATTATGGGTAATGCAAGAGAAGCCGGTTCAAGAACTAAAATGGCAGTCCGTGCAAAAGTACCGAATGTTGATCCGGTTGGTGCATGTGTCGGTGTAAACGGTGCGAGAGTAAAGGCAATCGTTAATGAACTGGGCAACGAACAGATTGATATTATCGAATGGGATGAAAATCCGGCACAGTTAATTGTCAATGCGTTAAGTCCGGCAAAGGTTGTATCCGCAACAGCAGATGACGAAGAAAAGAAAGCGGAAATCATCGTTTCAGAACAGCAGCTTTCTCTTGCAATCGGCAAATCAGGACAAAACGTAAGACTTGCAGCGAAGCTTACAGGCTTTGGCATTGATATTAAGAGTGAAGCACAGGCAAATGAAGACATCGACGAAACAGCCGGTGACGAAGAAGACGTTGAACTTACATTGAGTGAAGAAGAATAAAAGATCAGGGAGTGATTTATTTGGCCGGAACAAAAAAGATTCCTCAAAGACAGTGCATAGGCTGTCGTGAAATGAAGAATAAAAAAGATTTAATCAGAATCTTAAAAACAGATACGGAAGGCATTATCATTGATGTGACAGGCAAGAAAAACGGCAGAGGTGCATATATATGTCCTAATGCGGATTGTTTTGCAAAGGCTGTGGCATCAAAGGGACTGGAACGTTCCTTTAAAATGCCGATAGAAAAGTCTGTGTATGACAAGTTGGCAAAGGAGCTGGAAAATATTGAAGCAGGATAAGGCATTAGCAATGATCGGACTTGCGCAGAAAGCAGGAAAAATCGTAAGCGGAGAATTTGCAACAGAAAAGGCAGTCAAGACCGGGAAAGCCGCACTGGTTATTGTTGCAGGAGATGCATCGGAAAATACAAAGAAGATGTTTACAAATATGTGTGCATTTTATGAGGTGCCTGTTTACATTTACAGTGACAAAGAAACACTTGGTCATGCAATCGGCAAACAGTTTCGGGCATCACTCGCAGTCGTAGATGAAGGCTTTAGAAATACAATCGAAAAGCATTTAAAAAATGGTTTGGAGCAGCAGATGTAAGCGGTTGTTCGGAAGAGAGGTTAAATGGCAAATATGAGAGTTCATGAATTGGCAAAAGAGTTAAATATATCATCAAAAGAAATTATAGAAACATTGAGTAACGACACAAAGAAGTATACCGCTTCCAACGGTCTGACAGACTCAGAAATCACGTCTATCCGCAGCAAGTTCGGTAAAAAGGCGGCACAGCCGGAAAAACCAAAGACAGAAGCAAAGCAGGAAGATAAAAAGTCCCATATTTCACAGGTGTATTTTCCACAGAATAGTACAAAAGCACCGGGAAATGATACAAGAAAGGGAAATCAGAATCAGACAAAGAACGATAATCAGATGAATAATAGAAATAACAATCAGAATAACAACAGAAAATCAGATACACCAAGAAACGAAAACGGTAGAAATAACTATGCCGGAAACCGTGACAACAACCGTAACGACCGTGACAGAAATGACCGTAGCGGAAACGGAGACAGACATAACGGTTACAGAAATGACCGTAACGGAAACAACGGCTACAGAAACGATCGGAATGACCGCAACGGAAACGGCGGCGGAAATAACGGCTACAGAAACGATCGGAACGACCGCAACGGAAACGGCGACAGAAATAACGGCTATAGAAACGATCGGAATGACCGCAACGGAAACGGTGGCGGAAATAACGGCTATAGAAATGACCGCAACGGAAACGGCGGTGGAAATAACGGCTATAGAAATGACCGCAATGGACAGGGGGGAAACAGCGGACGCAGAAATGACCGTGACAGAAAAGAAAGTCTGCCAAAGAATGATTTTCTGTTTGAAACCAAGCCGGATGCAAGAAAGCCGGAATCCAGAAGGGACAACAAGAAGAACGACAGAAGAAAAGATGAAGAAAAAGAAAATCTGAAGTTCGCAAACAGCCAGGCAAACAAGAAGGTAAACAAGCCGGTAGAAAAAGAAGAAGAAACCATTAAGCAGCTGGTTCTGCCGGACAGCTTAACCATCAAGGAACTGGCAGATAAGATGAAAGTCCAGCCGTCCGTTGTTGTAAAGAAGCTGTTTATGCAGGGAAAAATTGTAACAATCAATCAGGAAGTGGATTATGATACAGCAGAAGAAATCGCACTTGAATTTAACTGTATCTGTGAACACGAAGAAAAGGTTGATGTTATTGCAGAACTGTTAAAGGAAGATGATGAAGCAGAAGATACACAGGTTACAAGACCACCTGTAGTCTGCGTTATGGGTCACGTTGACCACGGTAAGACATCATTACTGGATGCCATCCGTGAAACACACGTAACGGCTAAAGAATCCGGCGGTATTACACAGAAAATCGGTGCGTATACGGTATCAATCAATGATCACCTGATTACATTCCTTGATACACCGGGTCATGAAGCGTTTACAGCCATGAGAATGCGTGGTGCACAGGCAACAGATATTGCCATTCTGGTTGTTGCGGCAGATGACGGTGTCATGCCTCAGACAATTGAAGCCATCAACCATGCAAAGGCAGCAGGTGTTGAAATTATCGTTGCTGTCAACAAGATTGATAAGCCGAGTGCCAATATCGAAAAGGTAAAGCAGGAACTGACAGAATACGAACTGATTCCGGAAGACTGGGGCGGTTCAACCATTTTCGTACCGGTATCCGCACATACAAAGGAAGGTATTGATGACTTACTGGAAATGATTCTTTTAACCGCAGAGGTACAGGAATTAAAGGCAAATCCGAACCGTAAGGCAAGAGGTATTGTAATTGAAGCTGAACTGGATAAGGGACGCGGTCCGGTTGCAACCGTACTTGTGCAGAAGGGTACATTAAAGGTTGGTGACCATGTGGCAGCCGGTGCATGCCATGGTAAAATCAGAGCGATGGTAGATGATAAGGGACACCGTGTAAGAGAAGCAGGACCTTCTATTCCTGTTGAAATTCTCGGTTTAAATGACGTGCCGAATGCCGGTGAAATTCTCGTTGCAATGGATTCTGATAAGGAAGCCAGAAACTTTGCAGAAACCTTTATCAGCGAAGGCAGAAAGAAGCTCTTAGACGATACAAAGCACAAGGTATCCTTAGATGCATTGTTCGAACAGATTCAGGCAGGTAATGTAAAGGAACTTGGTATTATTATCAAAGCCGATGTACAGGGTTCGGTAGAAGCTGTAAAGCAGAGCCTTGTAAAGCTTTCAAACGAAGAAGTTGTGGTTAAGATTATCCACGGCGGTGTTGGTAATATCAACGAATCCGATGTTGTTTTAGCTTCTGCTTCCAATGCAATTATCATTGGCTTTAATGTTAAGCCGGATAATCAGGCAAGAATCGTTGCAGAACGTGAAAAGGTTGATTTAAGATTATACAGCGTTATCTACAATGCAATTGAAGATGTAGAGTCCGCTTTAAAGGGTATGTTAGAGCCGATTTATGAAGAACAGGTTATCGGTCATGTTGAAATCCGCCAGATTTTCAAGGCATCCGGTGTCGGCAACATTGCCGGTTCATTTGTAACAGACGGTAAGATTACAAGAAATGCTTCTGTCCGCATTACAAGAGAAGGCGAAAAGACGTACGAAGGACCGATTGCTTCCTTAAAGAGATTTAAGGATGAAGTCAAGGAGGTAAAGGCCGGATATGAATGTGGTCTTGTATTTGAAAAATTTAACGACATTCAGGAAGGCGACATCATTGAAGCTTATGAAATGGTAGAAGTGCCTAGATAAGTTTTAGAAAGGGCATAAGGTTTTTAGAATGCGTAAAAACAGTGTAAAAAACACCAGAATTAATGGTGAAGTATTAAAGGAACTCAGTAACATTATCAGGGGAGAAATCAAAGACCCGCGGATAAACCCGATGACCTCGGTGGTATCCGTGGAGGTTGCCCCGGATTTAAAAACCTGTAAAGCATATATCAGTGTCCTTGGGGACAAAGAATCCCAGGAAGACACGATGAAAGGGTTGAAAAGTGCAGAAGGATATATCCGCAGGCAGCTTGCAAAGAATATCAATCTGCGCAACACACCGGAAATTACTTTTATTTTGGACCAGTCCATTGAATACGGTGTCAATATGTCAAAACTGATTGACGAAGTAACACAGTATGACAATGAACATCATGTTGAGGAACCTGTACAGGATTCAGAGGACTAAGTATGAATGTTTTAGAAGAATTAAAAGGTGCAGAAACGGTAGGTATTACCGGACATATCAGACCGGACGGGGACTGTATCGGTTCCTGCATGGGATTGTATTCCTATTTAAAGGATAATTGTCCGCAGCTGGATGTAACAGTTTATCTGGAAACACCGGGCAGTGAATTTCATTATATCCGTGATATTGATAAAATTCAGACAATCCCGGATATCAAAAAAGAATATGATGTCTTTTTTGTACTCGATTGCAGCAGCTTAGACAGAATTGAGCCATTCCATAGCTGCTTTGAAAATGCAAAAAAGACTGTCTGCATTGATCATCATATCAGCAACGGAAGCTTTGCTGATGTCAATGTAGTAGACGCGCAGGCCAGCTCTGCCTGTGAAGTGCTTTACCGTACACTGGAAGATGATAAAATCAGTAAAGACACAGCAGCCTGCATTTACACAGGTATTGTGCATGATACGGGCGTGTTTAAGTACAGCTCGACGTCGGCACAGACGATGCTGATTGCCGGAAAGATGATGGAAAAAGGAATTGATTACTCAGATATTATCGATAACAGCTTTTATACAAAGACATATATCCAGAATCAGATTCTTGGCAGGGCATTATTAGAGAGTGTTTTATTCTATGACGGCAAATGTATTTTCTCACTGGTTACACAGGATGAAATGAATTTCTATGGTGTTACCGGCAGGGAGCTGGGCGGCATTGTGGAACAGCTGCGTCTGACGGAGGGCGTGGAAGTTGCCATTTTCCTGTATCAGACCGGTGAGGAAGAATATAAAGTCAGCTTACGTTCCAAGAAAGTCATTGACGTGAGCAAAATTGCAATGCACTATGGCGGCGGTGGACATATCCGTGCGGCGGGCTTTACGGCAAACGGTGCAGTGCATGACATTATTAACAATATTGGTGCCAGAATTGAGGAGCAGTACAATGCACTTTCCGGCGCAGAAAATGTTGAATAAAAACTGTGAAAACAGTATATGAGGAATGTTATGAATGGTATCATAAATGTATATAAAGAAAAAGGATATACTTCGCATGATGTCGTTGCAAAACTCAGAGGAATTCTCCATATGAAAAAAATCGGACATACAGGTACGCTTGACCCGGAAGCGGAAGGCGTGCTGCCGGTATGTCTGGGCAAAGCAACAGGGCTTTGCAGCATGATTACAGACTGGGGAAAAACGTATGAAGCAGTGATGCTTTTGGGAACAACGACAGATACACAGGATACCACCGGTACCGTAACGGCAGAAAATGAAGTCCATGTCACCGAATTAGAGGTGATAGAGGCGTGCAGCAGCTTTGTAGGCGAATATTACCAGACACCGCCGATGTATTCGGCTTTAAAATATAAAGGCCATAAGCTGTATGAACTTGCAAGACAGGGCATTGAGATTGAACGTGCAGCCAGAAAAATTACAATTCATGCACTGCATATCAATGAAATGAATCTGGCAGACGACGAAAAAACCGTTACTTTTACCGTGGAGTGTTCCAAAGGAACTTATATCCGTACTTTATGTGAAGATATCGGAAAAAAACTGGGCTGTGGTGCCTGTATGAAAAAACTGGTGCGGACAAGGGTCGGCTGCTTTGGGCTGGATGACAGTCTTACACTGGAACAGATTGAAGAAATGACACACAATCAGACGGTGGAAGAACATATCGTTCCGATTGATGAGATGTTTCCGGATTACAGGAAGCTCACCGTCTTAGAGGAGTACGAAAAACTGCTCTATAATGGCAATGCTTTTCCTGCGGCGGCAGTGTCCATGCAGGAAGCGGATCTGATGGAGCAGGAGTGTTTCAGAATTTATGACAGCCATGCGGCATTTATCGGGATATTCCGATGGAGTGCGTGTGTATTTAAACCGGTGAAAATGTTTTATTCGCATGAACAGCCGGGAAAATAGCATTTCGCAGCAAGATGCTCAGAAATGGAGATTAATATGAAAGGGGTGTGAACGTTTTGCAGTATATTCAGGGAATCCGTGATTTTAGTCTGGACAGGCCCTCTGCTGTTACGCTGGGAAAGTTTGACGGCGTTCACATGGGACATCAGAAACTGATAGAGATGATTCAGGAAAAAGCAAAACAGGAAAATCTTTTATCGGTTGTTTTTACATTTGATAAAATTCCACTCCGGCTCTGCCCGCAGAAAAACCAGCATTTTATTACAACCAATACAGAACGGCGGATGTTTCTGGAAAAACAGGGTGTCGATGTGGAAATTGAATATCCGTTCACACAAGATTTTATGAATATGGAACCGGAAGCGTTTATTGAGGAAATTCTGATTGGCAGACTGCATGCAAAGTATGTGGTGGTCGGTACGGATTATCACTTTGGCAAAGGCAGAATGGGCAATGCGCAGATGCTTTTGGAACGCGGACCGGAATATGGGTTTGAAACCACGATTGTCGAAAAAGAGCGGTATCAGGAGCGGGAAATCAGTAGTACATATGTCCGTGAAGAGCTGCGTCTCGGACACATGGAAACTGTCAATGTGCTGCTTGGCAGACCCTACAGCATCTATGGTATTGTATCAAAGGGAAAGCAGCTGGGCCGTCAGTTAAATCTTCCGACGTTAAATATTTATCCGCCGGACAGTAAGCTGCTTCCGCCAAACGGTGTGTATGCATCCATTACACGGCTGGACGGTAAAGAATATTTTGGCGTGACCAATTTAGGCGTCCGTCCGACACTCGATGACAGTCCGCTTTTAAGCGTGGAAACCAATCTGTTTGATTATAATGATGACGCCTACGGACATTATATAGAAGTACAGCTTATGCACTTTTTACGGCAGGAAATGAAATTTGATTCCATCGAAACTTTAAAAAAACAGATGGAAAGTGATGCTTCGTTTGCAAGAGAAATGTTTTTACTTAAAAATTAATGAAAATTAGTATGCAAAATCACATGAAAAGCTTGCATAGCAGATGAATTTATGTTATATTTTTAAAGTATGTTAGCCGTTATTCAGATTCAGGACACTCCGACCTGATTCTTAGTAGCAGGCGATTATTAAAAGGAGGAATATCAATCATGATATCTAAGGAAAAGAAAGCAGAAATTATTGCAGCATACGGAAGAAAGCCTGGCGATACAGGTTCACCGGAAGTTCAGATCGCAATCTTAACAGAAAGAATTGCAGAACTTACAGAACATTTAAAGGTTAACCAGAAAGACCATCATTCAAGAAGAGGACTTCTTAAAATGGTTGGTAAGAGAAGAGCTTTACTTGAGTATTTAAAGAAGAACGATATCGAAGGTTACAGAAACCTCATCGCTCGTCTTGGAATCAGAAAGTAATTTTAAGAAGGGCGGAGATTTCTCCGCCCTTTTGTATTGTGCGGAGCATCATGGAATAACCGCAGACCGTAAAACAAAGATAACAGAAGTTTCTACCGAGACTGCTGAAAAATGTACCGTAGGTTGTGAAATGCAATGAGAAAATGGTGGGTTTTTCAGTTGTTTCGGGCTTCTGTTTCTGATAAAAAAAGAGCCGGGCAGAAAAATCAAAAATCCGGCAGAATGGAGAATTTATGTTTAAACAGTTTACAATGGAGCTGGCTGGCAGAACACTGCGTGTTGATATCGGCAGAGTCTGCGCACAGGCAAACGGTGCAGCGTTAATGCACTATGGCGATACAGTTGTGCTTTCTACAGCAACTGCATCCAAAGAGCCAAGAGAAGGAATTGATTTCTTCCCGTTAAGTGTAGAATATGAAGAAAAGATGTATGCAGTCGGTAAGATTCCGGGTGGTTTTAACAAGAGAGAAGGAAAGGCATCTGAAAATGCCATCCTGACTTCCCGTGTAATCGACAGACCGATGCGTCCGCTGTTCCCAAAGGATTACAGAAATGATGTTACATTAAACAACATGGTGATGTCTGTTGATACAGAGTGCAGACCGGAACTGCTTGCAATGCTTGGTTCTGCGATTGCAACCTGCATTTCCGATATTCCGTTTGACGGTCCTTGTGCAACCACACAGATCGGACTGATTGACGGTGAATTTGTAGTCAATCCTTCACAGACACAGTGGCAGGAAGGTGATTTACAGCTGACAGTTGCTTCTACAAGACAGAAAGTTATCATGATTGAAGCCGGTGCCAATGAGATTCCGGAAGCAAAGATGATTGAGGCAATTTACATGGCACATGACATCAACCAGACAATCATTGAATTTATCGATAAGATTGTGGCAGAAGTCGGCAAGGAAAAGCATACATATGTAAGCTGTGCCGTTCCGGCTGAAATGTTTGAAGCTATGAAGCAGATTGTAACACCACAGGAAATGGAAGAAGCAGTCTTTACAGATGACAAGCAGACCAGAGAAAAGAACATTGATGCAGTAACAGAAAAGATGAAAGAAGCTTTTGCAGACAATGAAGAATGGCTTGCCGTACTGGGTGAAGCAGTTTACCAGTATCAGAAAAAGACAGTTCGTAAGATGATCTTAAAAGACCATAAAAGACCGGATGGACGTGCTATTAACCAGATTCGTCCGCTGGCAGCAGAAGTGGATATTATTCCGAGAGTGCATGGTTCTGCGATGTTTACAAGAGGACAGACACAGATTTGTGACATTGTAACGCTTGCACCGCTTTCAGAAGCACAGAAAGTAGACGGATTAGATGATAACGTTACGGAAAAAAGATATATCCACCAGTACAATTTCCCGTCATACTCAGTAGGTGAAACAAAGCCGTCAAGAGGTCCGGGACGTCGTGAAATCGGTCATGGTGCATTAGCAGAAAGAGCATTGATTCCGGTTCTTCCTACACCGGAAGAATTCCCGTATGCAATCCGCGCCGTATCCGAAACATTTGAATCCAACGGATCAACATCCATGGCTTCAACCTGTGCTTCCTGCATGTCTTTAATGGCAGCAGGTGTACCGATTAAGAAGATGGTAGCCGGTATTTCATGTGGTCTTGTAACAGGTGATACAGATGACGATTATATCGTATTAACAGATATTCAGGGACTTGAAGATTTCTTCGGTGATATGGACTTTAAGGTAACCGGTACAACAGAAGGTATCACAGCCATTCAGATGGATATTAAGATTCACGGTCTGACAAGACCAATCGTAGAAGAAGCCATCGCAAGAACTAGAGAAGCAAGACTGTTCATTATGGATACCTGTATGAAGCCTGCAATCGCAGAGCCTAGAAAGACAGTTGGTGAATATGCACCGAAGATTATCCAGACAAAGATTGATCCGGCTAAGATCGGTGAAGTTGTCGGACAGCGTGGTAAGGTTATCAATGCAATTATTGATGAATGTGGTGTTAAGATTGATATTACAGATGATGGATTTGTATCTGTATGCGGCGTAGAGCAGGCAGGCATGGATCAGGCAATGAAGTATATCAATACCATTGTACAGGATTTTGAAGAAGGCCAGATTTACGAAGGTAAGGTTGTAAGCATCAAAGAATTCGGTGCATTTGTTGAATTTGCACCGGGTAAGGAAGGCATGGTTCATATTTCAAAGATTGCAAAAGAAAGAATCGAACATGTAGAGGACGTACTGACATTAGGTGATAAGGTACGCTGCAAGTGCATGGGCAAAGATAAGATGGGCAGATTAAGCTTTTCTATTAAAGACGCTGAATAATAAAGAATAAATTTTACGGGCGGCGGGCATCAGATATGCTTCCGCCTGTAACAATAGAATGGAGGATTATCATGGTAGATAACAATTGCGCATATTGTGTAGAAGGCGATTTAGTAGCAAAATTCGGTATTAAGATTTGCGAACTTGAAACGTCAAAGGTCTATTTATTTAAGGAGCAGAGCCATCCGGGCAGATGTATCGTAGCACATAAGAAGCATGTCGGCGATATGAATGAACTGACAGCAGAAGAACGTGCAGCTTACTTCGAAGATGTTGCAAAGGTTGCAAGAGCAATTATGGCAGCTTTCCATCCGGACAAGGTAAATTATGGTGCTTACGGTGATACGGGTCATCATCTTCATTTTCATCTCTGCCCGAAGTACAAGGACGAATTTGAATGGGGCGGTGTATTCTTAATGAATCCGGATAAGAAGTACTTATCTGATGCCGAATATGCGGAAATGATTGAAAAGATTAAGAGCCATTTATAAAATGAAAAATGGACTGCCGCACTGGGATGAATGTAGGTTCTCTTAGTCCGGCAGTTTTTCTTTTACCTGAAAAAGTATTTATTATATCGGCAAAGTATGATAAGATAAATAATAATTGTGCGGGAAGAAGTACATGAAGATATGGAAAGAAAGGGTGACACCGTATGAGCAGGCAGGAAGAAGATACGAAAGCGGAAATTTCCCCAATGATGACAGAGCAGGGGCGCGAAGAACTATATTTATATTCACTACGGAAAATGGCGGAAGAAAGAGCAGACAGTGACAGAGCAGCCCTTACGGGACTTTACGGTCCGAAATCATTCTTTTTTAAGGCCAATGAATGTATGCAGCAGCATGAAAAACTACAGTATGCACTGATTCGTATGGATATATACCGCTTTAAAACGGTCAATGAATTCTGCGGCAGGCAGCAGGGTGATAAACTGCTTCAGTACATAGCAGACTGCATACGGGAATACGAATCGGATATGTCGGTTGTCGGTCATCTGCGTGCGGACATTTTTACAATCTGTCTTCCATTTAAGAATAAAAAGCAGTTATCGGATATTGCAGTTGCACTCCATGAAAAAATCTGTGCGTATCCGCTGTTTTGTAAGGCATTGCCTGCATTTGGCATCTGCATTTCAAAGAATCACATGGACATCAGCCTGATGTGTGACTATGCTGATATGGCACTGCAGAAAATTAAGGGAAAAGCCTATGCAATTTATGAGTTTTATGATGATAAAATGCGTAAAGAAATGATGCGCGAAAAACGTATTGAGAATAATGTTGCAATGGCGCTGCGGGACGAAGAATTTAAAGTCTATATACAGCCCAAAGTTGATATGCGCAGTGGAGAAATAATTGGCGGAGAAGCACTGATACGGTGGCATAGTGTCAAAGAAGGCATTATTTATCCTGATGAATTTATTCCAGTGCTGGAAAAGAGCGGCTATATCGTGGATGTTGATGCATATGTATGGGAGAAGGTATTCGCAGCCATTCATATCTGGAAGACCGGTGGAATTACGCCGGTGCCGATTTCTGTAAATGTATCCAGAAGCCATGTATATCAGAAGTCTTTTGCAGGAGTGCTGGAAAAACTGGCACAGCAGTATGATGTAGAGCCGTATTATGTACCCCTTGAAGTTACGGAAAGTATGTTTACGGAATACGTAGACAAATTGTATAAGAATATTACAAGGCTTCAGAGTGCAGGCTTCCGCTTTTCCATGGATGACTTTGGTGCAGGCTATTCCTCTTTAAATATGTTAAAGGATGAGCCGGTGGACGAAGTTAAGATTGACCGTTTCTTCTTGAAGGATATTAAAAAAGAAAAAAGCCAGATTGTAATCCGCAATGTCATTCACATGATACAGGAATTGCAGTTAGATATGATTGTAGAAGGTATTGAAACAAAAGAACAGGCAGAATTACTGATGAATTATGGCAGCTATAAGGCACAGGGCTATTACTATTATAAGCCGATGCCGATGACAGAAT
>ENA-UONU01002172-UONU01002172.1-human-gut-metagenome-genome-assembly--contig:-CS51-NODE-2172-length-12093-cov-5.080329_pt1 | contig 12093 bp, 7 predicted proteins | sample MGYA00242462_ERZ724009 | MGnify/ENA metagenome assembly ERZ724009 | reverse complement strand
GGAAAGTTAAATCCATGTGAAACTTTCTTTAAGATTTTATGTAGTTTGTTGTTTTTGAAAATAGATGTGATTATGATAAGGTGGTAGCTTCAAATGGCAGTTTGATGCCTCGTTTCTTTGGAAATGCCACTGTATAGAGGTCTGCGTGCGCTGATGACTGCGCAGATTCCGCCGTGGCAGCCGGAAAGGAAGGATGCAGGATGAAGTTCAGAGAAGACGGAACCTTTCATATATTACAGTTTGCGGATATACAGGAAATCCCAGATGTATCGGAGGATACACAGCTTTTGTTGAATGCGGCGCTGGAAAAGGCCAGGCCCGATCTGGTGGTGCTGACAGGGGATCAGCTCAAGGGCGCAAGCCGCCGGTTTTCAGGAAAAGGAGAACGGGTGGAGGAGACCATACGCAGGATCATGAAGCCGGTTACGGACAGAAAAATTCCTTTTGCCGTAACCTTTGGAAACCACGATCTGGAGTGCGGCCTTCAGAACGATGAGCAGATGGAAATTTACCGCAGCCTGCCCGGCTGTGTGGACTGGCTGAACAGAAGAGGGCAGGAGATTCACCATGGAACGAAGGAAGGAACCTTTGCCATAGGGATTCGCAGCAGCGATGAGACAAAGGTTGCCATGGCAGTTTATCTGTTTGATACCGGAGGGACACTGCCGCAGGGCGGATATCAGCCGCTTCCTCCCGGCGACCTGTTCTGGTATAAAGGTGTGCGGGATACGTTCGCACAGGAAAACGGCGGCCCGGTTCCGGGGATTGTATTTCAGCATATTCCCCTGCCGGAATACTACAGACTTCTGAAACGGGTCGACCGGAAAACGAAGGGAGCGGTGCGGACCTACCGGACACATGCCGGGGAATATTATGTGCCTGACCCTGAAAAATGCAGAGAAGGAAAGCTCCAGGAGGCAGTCAGCGTCCCTGATTCTGATAACCGGGAGTTTGAAAGCTTTCGGGAGCGGGGCGATATTTTTGCCGTTTACTGCGGCCACGACCATAAAAACAGCTTTGTGGGGAACTGGCTTGGTGTAGATCTGGGGTATACTCCGTCCTGCGGCTTTAATGACTACGGAGACGGTGTGGACCGGGCCGCGCGGGAATTTGTTTTTCATGAAAAGAATCCTGCGGCCTACGAAACAAGGCTGCTTACCTACAGGGATCTGGTGGGAGAGAGGACGACCAGGCCGGTAAAGGATTTTTTTTACAGGTTCTGCCCGGCAACGAAGGAAGAGGCAGCTGAAAAGGCAAAGAGAGTGCTGCTGCTCACGGGATTGGCATGTCTTGTGGGAAGAGCAGCCTTGTGGGTATACAGCCGGGGCAGGAAGAATTAAGGCAGAAAAAGTGAAAGAATGTTTTAAATATGTGTAAGCTTTTTATGATCCGTCCGAAAGCCTGGATAAAGGGTTTGCGGACGGATTTTTTATATGCTTTTGGAGAATGTTCTTCAAAACGACAAAGTACATAATAATATGAGATATATACAACATAATAGATACAAAATAAATAAGGAAATGAAAATGGAATAACATATTTTTGATGTAACGACAAATATAATTGAAAAAAGTCATAGAATTACAACAAATATCACAAATGCGCAATTGAGGGCAAAGCATTCGTCTCATATAATTAAAAAAAACAAAGGAGGAATGGTATATGAAAAGAAGGAAATTGTTTAGCCTGTTTTTGGCGGCTGTTATGGTTTTCTCTCTCCCCGGATGTGGCAGTTCAGAAGACAGCACATCAGGAGGCCAGACTGTGAGCGAAGCAGAGAATGCAGAGGCTTCTACGGGGACAGAGATAGCCCAAACAGAAGAGGCTGATCCGTTTGGAAAGTATGAAGAGACATTGGAAATTCACTTTGTACGCTCAACGGATGATACCATTGAAACCAATGTGCTTGCTAATCTTCCAGGACAGACGCTGGAAGATAATTTCTGGCTGGATACCTATGAGGAGGAGCTGGGAATCAAGGTGGTATATGATTGGATCGTCAAAGGGGATGATGAATTCAATCAGAAAATGAATGTGTCCATGGCGAGTGGAGAACTTCCTGATGTAATGTGCGTTACAGCAACACAGATGCAGCAGCTGATCGATGCAGGGCTGGTACAGGAAATGGGATCCGTTTACGATGCCTATGCTGCAGATTTTACAAAAGAAGTAATGAGTCAGGAGGGGGATGCTCCATTTCTTGCAGGAATTAAAGACGGCGTGCAGTATGGCCTTCCTGTAACGGGCGGCAGTGTAGATTCTGTAGATCTGATGTGGATTCGTACGGACTGGCTGGAAGAGCTTGGACTGGAAGTGCCACAGACCATGGATGAAGTTCTGGAAATGATTGATCAGTTTGTAAATGCTGATTTCGATGGAAACGGCGAGAACGACACGGTAGGCATGGGAATTGCCGGAACATCCCTGCTGGGAGGAGGATTTGGCGGGCTTCGAGGCTTCTTTAATGCTTATGGCGCTTATCCGGGAATCTGGGTGGAAAAAGATGGACAGCTCGTTTATGGAGCGACGCAGCCTGAGTGCAAAACGGCTTTGGAAGTACTGCATGATATGTATGAAAAAGGTTATATTGATCCCGAATTTGGCGTAATGGATTCTACAAAGGCGGGAGAAGCCTCCGCAGCAGGTAAGTGCGGATTTACATTCGGACAGCAGTGGCTGGCACTGACTCCTTTCCAGTCCTGTAAGGATAACGAGCCGGACAGCCAGTGGTCAGCATATCCGCTTCCCAGTGCAACGGGAGAACCGGCAATTGCGCAGGCTGACCTGGGAACAAACCGCTGGATTGCTGTTAATAAGGACTTTGAACATCCCGAAGCGGTTGTGAAGATGATTAATCTGTTTATCGAAAAATGCTGGGGAGAAACAGGTGATAATGGCGTATACTATGCGCCGCCGGAAGCAGAAGGCGTATGGAAGCTTTCCCCGATTCAGTGCTCCATGCCGAATAAAAATCTGCAGGCTTATCTGGATATTGAAGCGGCGCGTGAGTCCGGAGATACATCTTCTCTGACAGGTGAAGCGAAATCCATTCAGGACAAGCTGGACAGCTATTATTCCGGAAGTAATGAAGGATTTGCATTATGGGGATGGGAAAGGATTTATGGACCGGCACCGAGCTCTTATGCATCTATTAATGAGATGAACGAAGATGGACGTATTATGATAAATGCGTTCACGGGTGCTCCTACAGAAACGATGACAGAAAAGCTTTCTACACTGGAAACAATGCGTGACGAGGTATATACAAAGATTATCATCGGTGAAGCTTCTATAGATGCCTTTGACGAATTTGTAGAGGATTTCAATAATCTGGGCGGGGCGGATATTACAAACGAAGTAAACGAGTGGTATCAATCCGTACAATAAAGTTTTAAACAGTATATGCAACAGGACGGAATTGAGTGTGTCCTGGATGAAAACAGGCGGTTCTGCATGGATCACAGCAGAGCCGCCTGTGAGGTAGGAGGGAAAAGATTGCGTAAGGAAAGAACTGCCAAAAAGAAAAATGTTTTTAAGAGAGAACTGCCCCTGCACTTAATGCTTCTTCCCGGAGTGATTTTTACATTTATTTTCTGCTATATACCAATGGCAGGAATGATAATTGCGTTTCAGAAATTTATACCCGCAAAAGGGATGTTTGGAGATCAGGAATGGGTTGGTCTGGATAATTTTACTTATCTGATTAATATGCCAGGGGCCATGTCTGCATTGAGAAATACGGTTGTTATCGCATTTTTCAAAATTATTCTGGGGCTGATTGTTCCCATTACGGTTGCTATTATGCTGAACGAGGTACGTTCGAATAAATTCAGAAGAACAGTCCAGACAGCCATTTATCTGCCCTACTTTCTGTCGTGGGTGGTACTGGGGGGCGTTATGATTGATATTCTGTCGCCTTCTTCAGGAATAGTAAATGACCTGTTAAAGCTGATTGGAATAGAGCCTGTTTTTTTCCTTGGCAGTAATAAATGGTTTCAGCCGACGATTATAGTGACGGATATCTGGAAAGGCTTTGGCTTCGGCACGGTAGTATATCTGGCAGCAATCACGGGAATTGACCCAAGTCTGTATGAGGCTGCGACCATGGATGGGGCAAACCGATTTCAGAAGATGTGGCATGTTACTCTGCCGGGTATACGCATGATTGTGGTATTAATGTGTGTATTGTCTCTGGGTAATGTGCTGAATGCGGGTTTTGACCAGATTCTGAACCTGTACAGTCCTCAGGTCTATGAAACAGGGGATATTATAGACACATTTATTTACCGGATTGGTCTGATTGACGCACAGTTTGGACCGGCAACAGCAATGGGATTATTTAAGTCTGCCGTATCGTGTCTGTTTATTTCGGTTTCCTATTATATTGCCTATAAATTCTTTGATTATAGAATATTCTGATGGAGGAGAGGCATGAAGCGTAAAAAAAATTTAAAATCAGGGGTAAAGGTCAGGGAATCCTTTGGATCGAAACTTTTTTCCATTATCAATGCTGCGGTTCTGGCCATGCTTGCGCTGTTGTGTGTCATTCCGCTGATTAACATTCTGGCGATTTCATTGAGCTCAAATGCGGCGGCAACAGCAGGTGTTGTAAAACTCTGGCCGGTGGACTTTACTTTGAAATCCTATGAATTTGTCGCAAAACGTGCTGCGTTCTGGAAATCCTTAGGAGTGACGATCGTCAGGTGTCTGTTGGGCGTATCTTTGAATGTGCTGATGTGTGTTCTGGTCGCCTATCCGTTATCAAAGGATAACAGAAAGCTGAGAGCGAGAACGGTTTATGCATGGTTCTTCTTTATCACGATGTTGATAAATGGCGGTCTGATTCCACAGTACATGACGAACAAAAGTGTTCATATTCTGGGAACCATATGGGCTCTGGTGCTCCCTGGGGCTGTTCCTGTATTTAGCGTGGTTCTGATGCTGAATTTTTTTCGGGCAATTCCGGAGGAACTTGAGGAAGCCGCGTTTATGGACGGGGCAAGCCACTGGAATATCCTGCTGAAAATCTATGTTCCGCTTTCAAAGGCGAGTATGGCGACGATTTGCCTGTTTGCTCTTGTTTATCACTGGAATTCCTGGTTTGATGGTATTATTATGATGAATAAGCCGGATCAATATCCTTTACAAAGTTATCTCCATACGATTATCATACAGGGAGATACTTCCGTGAACAGTACTACGGACTGGCAGACAATGGCGCTGATTTCAGACAGGACGGTGAAATGTGCGCAGATTTTCCTGAGCACTCTGCCGATTGTAGCCGCTTATCCGTTCCTGCAGAGATATTTTGTGAAGGGCATGGTTCTGGGCTCTGTAAAAGGATAAGCGGTATCGAAAAAAGGGGGCATCCAGGGAATGTACAGATCGAAAACGTTTGGAAAAATGTTAATATCTATTTTTCTGATTTGCCTGTGCTTTCTGGCAATTGGAATATTTATCATTCTGTACAGCAAAAATGCATTTTCCAGTCAGCTTCATGACATGATGGATGCCAAGGTGCGGTTCTGGCAGGAGCAGCTGGATCAGGAAATATCCACCCTTTTGATGGAGCAGAGCAGCCTGGTTGATGACAGAAACATTATTAATCTTCATATGTTATGGAATGATTACAGTAGATATGAACAGACGGAGATGATAAAATCTGTTTCGCAGAGACTGCTGAATGTGAAGGTTCTGCATGAAATTGCATCCTCCGTCAGTGTATATTTTCCTGAAAGACATATCGTAATCAGTGCGGATGCTCCTATTTATGATGAATACAGCACGGATGAGTATTATAATTATAAGCAGATTACGCTGCAGGAGGATGGCAATATATATTTGACGGTGTATTTTCCGTTGAAGCTCCGCAACGATGATTCCTCTGCGCTGCCGCATTATTATATACGGGCATCCATCACTCCATATGATATGCAATATACGCTGGCCGATATGCTGGGAGAAGATGAGGGGGTTTTGTTCCTTGTGGACAGCACAGGAATTGTAATTTCCGGTTCTGAAAAGAATTTTACGGATACGGTCAGACAGTATCCGGTAATGGAACAGGTATATGAAAAAATCGGTGCAGATAAGGGGGGAGATATCCTTTATGCCTCTGATGAAGGATTTGCAACGGGAAGAGAGCTGGAAGAAGCGGATATATGGCTTATTTATTGTTATCCTGACACGGTTGTGGAGAAGCCGCTCCGCTTTTTTGGCGTTTTGCTGGGCTGTCTGGCACTTCTGACATTGCTTCTGCTTGCGGCGTACGCGTTTTATGCGGGTAAGGTGTTTGCCAGACCTCTGAACAGAATTCTAAAGGCAATGGAAGGGGATCATGGAAAAAGGGATTTCCTGATTACCGAAAAACAGGAGAATAAGGACGAACTGTTTTTTATTTATCGCAGGTATAATGAGATGGTAATCAGAACGGAAAGACTGATTCGTGAGAATCTGGAATCCAAATATATGGTTCATGTAGCGCAGCTGAAGCAGCTTCAGTATCAGATACAGCCTCATTTCCTTTATAACAGTCTTTTCCTGATTTATCGAATGGCACAAATGGAAGAAAATGATACCATAGCTGAATACGCGGAGCACCTGGGCAAGTACTATCAATACATTACCAGATCCGGGGAAGAGCAGGTATATATCGGACAGGAAATTGATCATATTAAGAATTATCTGGCAATACAGGAAACAAGATTTGGAGAGAGGATAAAGGTCTGTCTGGGAGAAATTCCGGAGGAAATGAAAGAAGCAAAGATTATACCTTTAATTTTGCAGCCGCTTGTTGAAAATGCATTTGAACATGGAATTAAAAATATGGTAAGAGGCGGTGAAATCCATATTGATATGGCTGTCAGGGAGGGATTTTTCTTTTTCAGTGTGAAGGATAACGGGCCAGGGATTACGAAAGAGGAAGAAGAGAGAATAGAAAAACAGATGGAAGATGGCCAGGGAAGAAAAAGCGAAAAAATTCATGCTCTTTCCAATACAGATATGAGGTTAAAGCTGCATTATGGGGCCAGCAGCGGAATTATTTTTTATAACAGACGGGAGGGAGGCTTTTGTGTGACAGCAAAAATCAATCTGAGGGAAAAACAGGAACATACCACATGTTAATTGTGGATGATGAACCGCTGATTCTGGCAGGACTTGTGGGAATGGTGAAAAAGCGGTTTGAGGGGAAATTTCTGGTATATCAGGCGGATTGTGCAGAAGAAGCCCTGAAGATATTTCGGAATGTGAGAGTGGACCTTTTAATGACAGATATTCAGATGCCGGGAATGAATGGGCTGGATATGGCGAAAATTGTGTCGGAGGAATGGCCGGACTGCCTTACTGTCTTTTTAACGGGACACAGCGAGTTTGAGTACGCCAGAAGGGCCGTGCAGGGAAGAAATATCGCGTATGTGCTTAAGCTGGATGGGGATAATGCGATAAGCGAAGTGATAATGCAGGCGTACAGCAGACTGGAAATCGAATACAGTGAAAAAAGCCGGCTGCTGCGAATGACGGAATCCTGGAAGGAAACGCTCCCTCTGCTGCGTCAGGAGTGTATCAGGCAGGTGGTGAGCGGAGAGTGGAGTGCCTCAGAAAGAGAGAGGCTTGTTCAAAAAATGAAGACTGCATGGCCGGAATTTGATCCTCAGGGAGAATTTTTAATGGCACTTGTCTGCATGCTTCCTGACCAGGATATGGAAGTCTGCGGACAGATTCAAAGTATTTTTCAGGAAAATCTGAAGGGGGCATTTCAAATCTGTACGGCCCGGGTTTTTCGAAGAGCGTTTCTGATTCTTGCACAGGCGGCAGACCTCAGGCCGCTTCGCATGAAAGGTTTCATGGAAATAGCATTGAGTATGTCGGAAAGAATGGGAATGAAGGCGCCTCAGGTCTATCTTTTCCAGGACAGACTGAAGCTGGATGAGTTACGTTCTGCTTTTCCTGTGCTCGGCCGGAAAAGATTTGAAGTGGAGGGAGAAGGAGGCGTTTTTCTGTGCGGTAACGATGCCCTTTTGTCGGAATATACCTGGAGAGAGGAAAGCCCGGTGATGGGAACCTTTGAGGTGGAGAAAATCTCTGACAGCCTGATGTACGGAAAAGAAGCGGATTATATGGAGGTGGTCAGGAAAATCAGAGACAGAATCGGGGAAGAGCACTCTGAACAGGCAATGACAGTATACATTACGCTGGCCTCTCTTTTGATGCAGGCATTGCTGAATTATCTTCCCAGAGAAAATTCTGTGCTGTCCTGTGTAGATATGGAAAAAGTTGCAAATTACAGTGAGCACAGAAATTTTCGTGAGGCCTGCTTTTATCTGGAAAGCATCGCGGAAAAATACTTTGCAAAGAGAGAGGACGTTCATACAGATGCTGATGCAGCAATTGTCCATAAAGTCAATTCCTATATTCTGGAACATCTGGAAGAGGATCTTTCCATACCGAAGCTGGGAGAAATCGTGGGACTCCATCCTTCTTATCTGTCGAGAATTTATAAAAAGGTTACAAATCAGTCGCCGGGACAGTATATTACGGCATTGAGACTAAATATGGCGAAAGAGCTTCTGCGTGATCCGGCAATGAAGATTCAGACGGTAGCGGAAAAATCAGGACTGAATACGGCGTCATATTTTACCCATTTTTTTAAAAAGCATACGGGAATGACACCGCAGGAATACAGAAGTAAAATGTAAAAGGAGGAGGAACTGTGATAATCTGGAAAAGGGAAGGGAACAAAACAATATTTTATCTGAAAAAAAGAAGAGAGGATGGTAAAAAGGAAAAGATTGCGGTAGTATCAGTAGCTTCGCCTCCGGAGACTGAGGATTTTTTTGAAGAAATGGACGAGGGTATTGTCTGCTGGAAACGGAAAATAAAGACGCTGTCCGTCAGGATGGTTATGGAAGCAGAAGCATGTTTTGCCGCAGAACATACGCTTATTCCTGCCGTCTCCTATGATGGAAATCCATGGGGAAAGGACCATGAATATAAGGGATATGAGAAAAACGGGATTCCCTATACCTATGCATGGCATCGAACCGCCGTACCCGGCGCGTCTGCGTCCTGGAATGAAGAGGCAGGCGCAGCCCTGTACGGAACAGGCAGGTGTTCCGGAAGTCTGTCCTTCAGAGGGGAAAAAACTGTTTTCAGAGTGCTCTGGCCGGAAACGGAAGAGCCGGAAGTGCTTTATGCCGATACATGGGAACCCGCATGGTATGGAACAATGGAGCCGACAGACGAATTTACCGCATATCTCTGCCTCGGAGAAGGAAAAGAGGCGGTAAAAAGGATGCTGTCATATGCCTGGACGCAAAACTATATTCTGCAGGGCAGTTCAATGCGGAATAGTCAGTCCGGAGAAGAAGCGGAAAGCGGGAGAAGACAGGCGGTACGAAGGCCGGAGAAAAATGCGCGCACAATCTGGGAGCTGAGTACGCAGTATGCCCGCCGATTGTATACAGAAGAAAGGGACGGTTTCAGGGGATTCAGTATCGGTTACACATGGAACGGGACAGCGTGGGAAAAAAGGGAGAAGATTAAATATGAAATCGGCTGGTGCGGACAGAACGCTTCTCTTGCGGTTTCCCTCCTGTACGATTATCAGATGACGCATAACAGAGAATCTCTGGATATGGGAATATCGGTGCTGGATTCCTGGGTGGAGAAGGCAAGAAGCGAAAATGGTCTTCTTTTGACCCGTTATGACGATAAGGAGTTTCCGATTGACGCCTGCAATCTGGGAACTGCGGGGCAGCAGCTTCTGGAAGCCAGCGCCCAGGCAGAGCTTTTGGGAATAGATAAGAAAAAGTGGGAAAAAACCGCATTGGAAATCTGTGATTTCGTCCTTGAGAGACAGCAGCTGGATGGAAGAATCGGTATGAGCTGGAACCATGACGGATCGGCGCGCGAGCTTTTGGGCAGTGCGGGAGCATTTCTGATTCTTCCTCTGGCAGAAGCCTTTATGCGGACCGGGAACAGAGAATATCATGTGGCGGCAGTCAGAGCCTATTCCTGTTATTTTCGGGAATTTATGAATCACAGCTATGGAACAAGCGGGGCGCTGGATACCTGCTGCATAGATAAGGAGTCGGTTATTCCTCTTTTAAAGGCAGGTATTCTTCTGTATCATACAACCGGCTTTACCTCTTATCTGAATATGGCAGAGGAGGCGGCATGGTATCTGTCCACCTGGCAGTGGCATCAAAGCGTGGAATTTCCGGAAGGCTCGGTATTGGGAAAGCTGAAGTATGATACCTTTGGAGGAACGGCAGTTTCCACCTCCCATCATCACATGGATCCCTTTGCGCTCTGTTATGTGACAGACCTGCTTGAGCTTGCGGAACTGACGGGTCATATGCAATGGAAGGAAAGAGCGCTTGCAATCTGGATCAATGGCTCTCAGATGATATCAGACGGAACCCTGTGCGTTACGCCTACGGGCCCACGGCCGGCCGGCAGCTGTGATGAGGGCTATATTCACACCAGATGGGGAAACAGCAGGGCACATGAGAAAGACGGAAAAAGAACGGGATGGGGAGGAAGCTTTGATGTAACTCAGTGGCTTGTTGCCTGGCCCTGCGCGTTCCGGCTTGAAACGCTTCGAAAATCCGGCAACTGGAATCTGCTGGACGGCATTGCGGAATAGGAAGGAGGGGAAGCCGGACCGTGAGAAGGTCTGGCTGGAAGAATGATATCTATATTGCAGAAAGGTCTGGATACCTGTTTTTATTCTGATGGAATCCAGGTGGCGAAAGTGGTTGGAAGAAAGGGATATCGGGACAGCTTTCAAAAAACAGGAGAAGGAGTTTTTCGATGGATAAGGGAGGGAGCTCCAACTGACAGAATGGAGATGGAGCTTCGGACATGCTATAAGCCGGATTTTACCATGATTCCCGGACTGAATTATAACGGAAACGGATGGGGAACCTTCTGTGAATATACCTCCGACAGATATCGGAGAGATTTTACGGATCAGGGAGTACCATGGAAGTATGGATGGCACAGGTCCGCGGTGGCGGCCATGACATATTCGGAAAAAGAGATAGAAGGCCGGATAATTGCGGCCGCTCTTTTCGGAGAGGAAGAAGGGGGAAATTCCTGTCAGCTTTATGAAGAAAATGGAGAAGGGGTACACCGTCTGTGCTGGCCGGAGGAGGAACTGCCCAAAACACTGGATCTTTATCGGTTTTCTGAACCCTATTATGGGAGAATGAGTCCGCGGGGGACTTTTACCGGCTGGATTGTGCTCGAAGAAAGAGGGGAAGAAAAGATTGGTTATGCAAAAGCGCTGGATACGGCCTGGAAACTGAACGATAAAGCAGAGTTTCCTCGTTTGACTCAAAAAGAAATCCGGGAATATGCGCTTTTATATGCAGAGAAGCTTTATACGGAAGAGCAGGAAGGCTTTTGCGGCTTTAATATAGGACTGAGCTGGAATGGAAAAGAGTGGGAAAAACGAAGATATAATAAATACGAAATCGGCTGGTGCGGACAGAATGCTTCTTATGCTGTTTCATTTTTGAGTGAAGCTCTGGAAACGAATAATGAAAAAGCGGCAGGGATTGGATTTCGGGTATTGGACAGCTGGTTAAAGTATGCGGTATCTCCTGCAGGAGTGGTTAAAAGCTATTATGACCCGGGACAGGCCAGAACGCTGGAGGCATGTGATCTGGGAACGGCGGGATGCACATATTTTGAGGCCGCTGAGCTTGCCGGAAGGCTCAAAGAGAAGAGTGAGAACCCGTCAGACTATATGGGCCTGGAGGAACGGCGCCAAAAATATCAAAAGGCTGCTTTTGATATCTGTAATTTTGCAGTCCGAATGCAGGATAAAGAAGGAGCTTTTGCAAAAAGCTGGTATGAGGACGGAACAATTGCCGTTAAGGAAGGCACAGTAGGGGCGTTTCTGGTGCTCCCTTTGATTGATGGCTATCGTCTGAGCGGGGAAAAGGGATATCTGGAAGCCGCCTGTCTGGGGATGAATTACTACCTGAAGGAACTTGAAACAAAGGGATTTACAACTGCGGGAGCGCTTGATATATTTTCCATAGACAAGGAATCTTCCATACCGCTTCTAAAGGGGGCAATTGG
>ENA-UONU01002167-UONU01002167.1-human-gut-metagenome-genome-assembly--contig:-CS51-NODE-2167-length-12107-cov-5.247428_pt1 | contig 12107 bp, 10 predicted proteins | sample MGYA00242462_ERZ724009 | MGnify/ENA metagenome assembly ERZ724009 | reverse complement strand
CTCTGGCCGCAGACGGAAAGCATGTTCGCCAACATTTATATCATCTTTTCCCTTCTGTGCATCCTCGTTCTGCTGACCGCGCAGCTGCACCTTTTCCCCCTGATCGGCCGCCTCCGGTTAAACAGAAGGGAGCTGATCACCGTCCTGACGCGGCTTGTATTCGGGCATCTCGGGAAAAATTTCCTGCTGGTCTGCCTTCTCGCCTGCGCGGTGGAGGCCGGCATTTACTATCCGCCTCTTCTGTTCATTGTACCGGCGGGATTTTCCCTGCTCTGCTCCTTCCTCCAGGAGCCGATGTTCCACAGACATATCAATTATGAAGACTGAGCGGCCGCAAGGAGACCGCCTTTCGATACCGGAGGCCCCGCCTCACGAAACCCCGCCCTGCGGCGGACCGCGAATCTCTATTTGCAGCAAATAGAGATTTGCAGGAATCTCTATTTTAAGAAAGGAGTAAGAACATCATGCAGACATTCACCAATCCGGTGCTTCCCGGCTGCGCCGATCCGGACGTTATCTACTTCGAGGGGACCTATTATCTGTACGCGACCAATACGGATATCAAAGATCCTTCCGAGCTTGGCTTCAAGGTCTATTCCTCCCCGGACCTGGTCCGCTGGACCTGCCGCGGAATGGCCCTGAAGGCGGAGGATTCCTGGGGAAAGGAAAACTTCTGGGCGCCCGACATCATTTATCACAACGGCCTGTTCTATCTTTCCTATTCCGTGGAGGAGCATCTGTGCATCGCCACCAGCCGCTCTCCTCTCGGCCCCTTTGTCCAGGAGAAAGGAGCCGCTCCATCCGGACACCAAGGAGATCGACAGCCATTTTTTCCAGGACGCCGACGGAAAATGGTATCTTTACTTCGTGCGCTTTTTCGATTCCAACCAGATCTGGGGCGCGGAAATGACGGATGACCTGATGGGAATCAAAGAAGAAACCCTCACCCGTCTTCTGATCCCGGATACTCCCTGGGAATGCGTCCAGTGGCCGGTCAACGAAGCGCCCTATATGATCCCGCACAACGGGCTGTATTATCTGACCTATTCCGGCAGCCACTGCGAGTCCGACTACGGCTCCGGCTACGCCGTTTCGGATTCTCCTCTCGGAACGTACCGGAAATATGAAGGAAATCCGGTTCTGCGCTCCACGAAGGAAATGCCGGGCGTGGGCCATCACTGCATCACCCGGTCGCCGGACGGGAAGGACATGTTCATCGTCTATCACAGGCATTTTGACGGAACCCGGATGAGCCCGCGCTGCGTCTGCGTGGACCGGATCCGTTTTGAAAAGCAGCCGGAAGGCCCGGATATCCTGGTGGTGGACGGCCCCAACGCGGGACCGCAGCCCTGCTTTTTCTGACAGCGGCTGCCGGTCTGCCATTTCTCCAAAAAGGCCGCGGCCCCTGCTTCCTTTCAAAGCAGAGGCTGCGGCCTCTTTTTTCTGCCGGGCGGACGCCCGGGCTGTCGGACGCCTCCAGACTTTTTCGTTCAGTTCACCTCCAGCCTGGTCAGAGGCGGCAGAGGGCGGTACGGGCGGTGGGGCTCCAGCTGATACCAGAAGCCCACGGAGGCGATATCGTCCTGAAGGGGCAGATATCTTCCCTCGCTCCGCCAGCCGATCGCCTGGATCTCCACATACAGGTCCTCGTCAAACCGGATCGGATCCGCGATGTGGAACCGGTACATGCCGAATCTCTGCTGGGACGCGTACAGGCCGTCCGGTCGGAGGATCTGATGCAGGCCGGAGTAGGGGGTGGAAAACCTGCAGTATTCCCCTTTTGGATACTCGAAATTCCATGCGCCTCCGATGTAATCCTCCGTTCCCGTGCCGCAGATGGTCGGGAAGGCCCCGTCGCCGTCCAGGAAAAACTTGATCTCCCCTTCTCCCCACCAGCGGCAGCTGTTCACGCCCCAGGCCAGGTAGGTTCCCACATACTGCCCCTTTCCCTGCGCCTTTTCAATAATGCAGTGGTTCCTTCCGTATTCCAGCGGGTTGTCGCGGATAAACTGGGCGTGCAGGTAAGGCGCGTCCTCTTCCACCTTCGTTTCCGCATAGTCGATGGAATAGTAGATCACGCTCTTTCTTTCCTCCAGATTCTCCAGCTCGATCCGCGCATGCTTCCGAAACGGCATGGGCCAGTAGCAGTTCATCCCGCCGCTGGGATTGACGCACACCGCCAGGGACTGCAGAAGCCCCGGCTCGCACCAGCCCATGCAGAAAAAGTCTCCCAGCGGCGCCTCGATGGAGGGCTCCTTTTCCTCATCCCAGTAAAACCGGAGGATCAGGCATCTCAAGTCCCCGTGCGGACAGGTCAGCCAGATATGGCGGATGATCCCGCTCCCGTCGATGTCCGCAAGCGTCAGCTTTCCCTTCGCTTCGATTTCCACGGACGGGGAGATCTTCCAGCCCTGCCCCAGCTCCCTCGCCGCGGCTTTTCCCGTCCCTTCCACAGCCATGCCGCCCCTTCCCTTTTCTCCGGTGAAATTTTCCGGACTGATGGAACGGCTTTTTTCCTCCCTCAGGACGCACAGACTGTCCAGAAGGCCGTTCTGCTGATTCATAATTTTACGTTCTCCTTTCCTTTGCTCCCTGGCGGGAGTGCGAATACATAACGACGCCGCAGGCCGCGGTCACCGCAAGAAGGATCAGGCCATACCAGAAATAGGTCCGGGTCAGGCCGATCCGCTCTCCCAGCCAGCCTCCCGCGATATTGCTGAAGGTGGAAGCGATCCCGGACTGCACCATATAGAACAGGGACTGCCCGGTCCCTCTGTGCTCCCTGGGGAAGTTCTGATCCATGAACATCACACAGCCGTAATACATAATCATATAGGTCATGCCCTGAAGGGCCTGCCCCAGGAAAATAAAGGCAATGCTTCCCGTAAGAGGAAGCCAGATCCTCACCGTCATCGCCGCGCCCGCCGTAAGAAGCAGGTATTCGATCTTCACCTTTCTCATCAGAAAGCGGATGCACAGAAGGACCGGAAGCTCGCTGAGCGCGGAAACGCACATCAGGCGGCCGATCATCGCGTTGTCATACCCCATGTCCGTGACCACAACGCCGATAAAGGAGCCGTAGCATCCCAGAACGATCTGGAAAATACAGGCGTAGGCCAAGACAAACAGAATCTTCCGGTTCTGAAAGCAGGACAGAACGCCCGCCTTTTTCTCCGTCTTATACTTCTTCACATCGCCGCGCATGAACCAGGTGAGAAGGAACATGGTCCCCCACGCCGCCGCCGTGATCCCGAAGGACGCGGTCGGATGGTCGCGCAGGAACACGCCCGCGAAAACCACAGCCAGCGCATAGGCCAGCGTGCCGCCCATCCGGATCCGGGAAAATTCCAGATCGTTCTCCCGCGCCATATCGAGCACCACCGCGTCTCCGATCGGCCCGATGGCGCAGTTGAACAGTCCGTAGATGAGAATGCACGCGGCGAACAGCCAGAAGGTGTCCGCCCGGTAATAGCACAGGACGCCGCCCGCCGCTCCCAGCAGGGCGATCCGCAGCACCGCCATGTGTTTTCCCGTCCTGTCGGAAAGCATTCCCCAGGCCGGCTGCATCACCAGCGCCAGCAGAGGGCCCATCGCCGAAAGCAGGCCGATCTGGGAAACGCTCATGCCCTTCGACTGATAATACACGCCGATGTAGGCGCTGAAGGTCGCTCCCGGGATATAATACAGGGCGTTAAATCCGAACAGCATCCAGAACGTCATCCATCTTTTTCGATCCGCTCTCATAAGCATCATTCCTGTTTTCCATATCGGTTCGGCAGATCCGCGCAGTCAAAATGGATGCCCAGGTAGCGGCAGGCCTCCCGGATGATCTCCGCATAACGTCCGTGGATCCCCACCACATGATGGATGTAGGGGCTGAACATGAATTTTTTCTCCCACTTCACCCAGTCGTCCACCTCAACCCACAGGTAGCTGCCGTTGGTAACGGGCCCTTCCACGCCCTTCGCCTCTCCGGCGAACATGTAATATTCCCCGTCCAGCCCGTCGAAGCGCAGGATGGTCACATCGCCGCCCTCCAGCTCGTAAAAGCCCTTTCCCGCTTCCACGATATAGCCGTCCGCTCCCCTTTTCTTCAGCCGCTTGGCGAAGGAGCCGCAGTGCCAGAGAAGCTCCGCGTTGTCGTTTTCCGGATGGCGGATGGTCAGATCCGCCACAAAGGACGGCGTCCGGTATCTCGCTGCGGCAACGGCCATCACGGAGGTGATCGCCGCGTGCACGTCGTTCTCACAGGCCGCGGGGATCCCCCTGTCGTTCAGGTCTCCCAGGATGAAGCAGGGCGAGATCCCGTATTTTTTCCGGAACAGATTCCAGCATTCGCAGGAGATCGCGCTGCAGTCATGGTCCGCGGCAAAATCCATCAACGCCAGCTCTATGGCGGCAAGGGGATAGCGCTTCTTTCCCAGCGCGTCAATGTTCAGTCCGGCGTCCACCAGCTCCTGCAGCAGCTTTTCCATCCGTTCCCCATCGTTTTTCAGGATCCTCTCCACCCGGTCCAGAATCACGGTCGGCTCGCCCGGCACCAGCTCGATGTCATATTTCTCCAGGAGCTCCGCTTCGTTCACCATGACGCTCAAAAATTCCTTGGGCCTGGTGCTGATCCGCGCGATGCGCAGGGCCCGGAACGCCTTTACCACGTTTGCGGCGGCAAGAAAATCCGCAAGTCCCTCCTTCAGGATATCGCTGTCCGTCTCACAGTTTTCAATATAGGAATACTTCACCCCGTAGTGCATCAGCAGCTTCGTGGTGGCGAACATCCCGCACTGGGCGTCCGTGGGCCGCCATTCCAGCCCGTTCGGCCAGCCGTCCCTGGGACCCCAGATCAGCACGGGAACGCCCATGTCCTTCGCAAGCCTTCCCACCGCTTCTTCCTGCCCGAAATTGCAGTGCGGGAAGATCAGGGCGTCCACGCCCGCGGCGGACAGCTTCGCATAAGCGGCCTTTACATCCCGGTAGGTCATCAGAAGCCCTTCCTCATTGATGTCCTCAATGTCCACCATATCAAAATCCAGCTCCTTTGACAGCTGGCGGAAGCGCTTCATCACCTCCTCCTTCTGCCTCGTGGTGGTTTCGTTTTCAAAAGCCTCCCTTCTGGTCGGAACCACTCCCACCAGAAGCCTTTTATCCATTTTCTTCATAACGCATTCCCCCATAACCTGTCTGCACAGCCCCCGCATGGCAGAACGTATCCCTTTCCCTTCACGCTTCCATTTTATTCTTCAATGGTCTTGTCAAAAAGCGTTCTGTATCTGGGCAGAGTATCCGTAAACCGCCTGCTGGCCTCATCCAGGATCCGCATGTCCTCCTCGGCCAGCTCCCAGCCGGCAGCCCCGAAATTGTCCTCCGCCTGCTTCCTGTTTCTCGCCCCGACGATGGGAGCCGTCATGCCCGGCGTCTGCGCCACCCAGCGGATCGCCGTCTGCGCGGGCGTCTTATGATACTTCGCGGCGACTTCCTTCACCTTTTCCGTCACCTGGAGGGCCCGTTCAAAGTTCTCCGGCGCGAAAAGCGGCGTGTTTTTCCGGGAATCCCCCTCCCGGAAGGTATGCCCCTTCGCCATGGAGCCGGTCAGGATCCCCTGTCCCAGCGGCGAGTAGGGAACGACCGCGATCTCATGTTCCAGACAGAAGGGCAGGATATCCCTGTCGATAAAGCGCCACAGCAGGCTGTAGCAGGGCTGGATCACGTCGATCTGCCCGTACCGCATCGCTTCCTTCATCTGCTCCAGGCTGAAGTTCGATACGCCCACCGCGCCGATCCTTCCCTCCTCCTTCAGACGCATCAGCTCCGTCATGGTTTCCGCGATCGGTACGGTTTCCGAAGGATAATGGATGAAAAACACGTCGATATAGTCTGTTTTCAACCGCTTCATGGCGTCTGTCAGACCGATCTCCACCCGTTCCCTTGCCATATCCGTCTTCCAGAGTTTTGTGATCAGCACGCATTCGCCGCGCTTTCCTTCCAGAGCCTTTCCCAAAAGCTCCTCCGCATGTCCTTTTCCGTAAATATAAGCCGTATCAAAGGTACGGAAGCCATGCTCATAGGCACACTGGATGGCCTCCATGGATTCCGCGTCCTCCGCTCCTCCCCAGTAATCCTTTCCCATCACCCAGGTTCCCTGGATGATCTCCGATACCTGTACCTGCGTTTTCCCCAAACGTGCCATAATTCTCCTCCTTTTGTCTCCAGGCGACCTCATCTGCATTAAAAGTTCTCCCTGTAATGCGCCAGCCGCCGCTCCATCTGCGACCGGTCGATCTCTCCGATCTGTAGGAAACGTTCCACCGCGCTCCTGTCCGGAATACCAGTCCTTCCTCCGATGCAGGTACACTTGACAGCAGCCACAGCGCTGGCAAAAACTGTGCATTCCCTGGGCGCCATCCCTTCTAGAAGTCCGGCAATATACGCCCCATGGAAAACGTCCCCGGCTCCCGTCGTGTCTCTCACATCCACCCGGAAGCTTTCCGTCCGGAAAAAGCCGTCCTTTTTCGTCATCCCCACGCTCCCCTCACTGCCAAGAGTGACTATCGCCGTATCCACACCTCCCTCCAGAAGCTTCTTCAGCCCCTCCTCATAGTCCAGTCCCCCGTACATGTCCTTATAAAAAAATTCAGACGCGATGAACACATCCAGCCAGGGGATGAGCCTGACGATTCCTTCCTGGTAGTTATCCGCATCCATCACCGTCACGATTCCATGCTTTCTGGCAAAACGGGCCGCCTGTGCACTCGCTTCCTCCCCATTTTCCAGATGAAGGATTTTCGCGCTCTTCACATAGTCCCAGTCGATCTCCTCCGGCTGAAGTTGCCCGGCCGTCCCCTGCTTTCCAATGAAAATCCTCGTCTTATGCTCCTCTTCGGACAGGGAGAGACAGAAGGGGCTGTCCGTCCCTTCCTCTCCCGTCACACAGGCTGATACATCCACTCCATTGTAGCGGAAATCTTCCAGAATAAATCTGCCCTTTCTTCCCGCTCCCACTTTCGCGATCATTCCCGCCTTTTTTCCAAGCCGGGCGGCGGCAACCATTGCGGTAGCCACCTTCCCTCCCCCCTGGAAAAACACCTCGTTTGCGCCTGTCGCCCCGTCCCTCTCCGGCATGCGGCTGACGTTCATTACCATATCATACATGGGTACCCCGATCCCCACAACATCCATAACCCGCACCTCTTTCTGAAGCCGGACGCCTTACAGCCGAAAGCCGTAAGGATTGATCCTCCTGATCCGTCCTCTCACAAATTCGATCACCTCTTCGCCTGCTTCCTTATAGTGATCCAGGACAAAGCCGCCCTTTCCCATATGGGCTGCGACTGAGGTTTTGCACTTTTCAAAAAATTCCGTGCCAATATTTACCTTATTGATCCCGTATTTCACAGATTCGATCATCTGCTCCGCAGGAATCCCGGAACCGCCGTGCAGCACCAGTGGAACATCGATGGACTTATTGATTTCATCAAGACGGCTGATGTCCAGATTGGGTTCGCACACATAATGACCATGACTGTTCCCGATGGCCACAGCCAGGGAGTCCACACCCGTCCTCTGCACAAAATCCACTGCCTCCTCAGGCCTAGTATACAGCTCGGAATTACAGAAATCCTCTTTTCTGCTTCCCTGCCCTACTGTGCCAAGTTCCGCTTCCACATCGATCCCAAGCACGTGGGCGCACCTAGTCACACTGGCCGTGACCGCCAGATTCTCCTCATAGGGTCTTGCAGATCCGTCATACATGATGGACGGAAAACCCGCCGCAATCCCTCCCACGGCAACGTCATAGCTCTTTCCGTGATCCAGATGCACGCCCACAGGAACCGCCGCGCGCTTCGCAAGATCCAGGGCGATCGCCGCCATGGTCGTAAAGGGGATAAAGGAAGACATATCCGGATAGAACATGAGCAGCACCGGCATCTGCTCCCTCTCCGCCGCCTTCACCACCCATTCCGCCGACTGGTAATCGAACACATCGATCGCCGCAGCCGCAAAGCGGTTTTCATCCGCCATCTTCAGAATGTCTTTTACTCTTGTCAGTCCCATTGTTTACCCTTCCTTTCTTTTTTTCGCCGGATACCGGCATATTCTGTTTCCGTCCGCATGTTTTCCCGTCTTCCCGCTTTGAGGGACACGGTTCCTACCAGGACACCTTCCTTGCCGGAAGCGGGTCGCACGTCTGCGCCATCCGGTCGCACATCAGTTCCAGCAGGCGCGTCTTTACCTCCGAAAAAATCGCGTCCTCATAATGGTTGTTCCGCTCCAGAGGAACTTCCGAAAGATCGTACAGCTCTCCTCTGCAGCCCTCTTCACCCGGCATCTGATGCACCTTCACCAGCTTGTATCTTCCGTCACAGACGCAGGTGGCAAAGGCCAAAGGATGCCTGTGGTTGATGTTGCTGTTGTAGTATTCGCAATAAATGCTGTCTCTGTGGAAATCCTCCTTTTTCTCCCCGGTCAGAAGCTTCCAGAAGGATTTTCCCTGAAAGCCCTCATAAAGGGGCAGCCCCGCCGCTTCGCACAGGGTTGGCGCCAGATCCGCAAGCTCGACGAGAGCGGCGCTTCTTTTTCCCTGAAGCACGGTTCCCGGCATGCTGACGATCAGCGGGACATGGATGTTGTTTTCGTAAAAATACGGCCCCTTCAGATACATTCCGTGGTCCCCCAGATTTTCCCCGTGATCTGAATGGAACAGGATCAGGGTATTTTCCCTCTGGCCCGTCCGTTCCAGATAATCCAGAAGCCTTCCTACCTGATGGTCGATCAGATCAATCATGGCCCAATAGGCCGCCGTGATCATCCGATGGTCCCTGTCGGTCATTTTTTCATAGGAGAAATAACCGGGTGTATCATATGCTCCTTCGTGATCCTTTGCCTGAAACACCGGTTTTCCATCCAGCTCGCCCTCTTCGTAATTGGGAAGCGGGATCTCGTCCAGCCGGTCCAGATAGGGCTGCAGATATTCCTTCGGCGGATCGAAGGGATGATGCGGGTCAAAGCAGTTCAGGGAAAACATCCAGCTTTTCCCGAACGTTCTGGCCCCTTCCATGAACCGGATCGCTTCATCGACGCACCAGGCAGTCTGATGGTATTCCTCCGGCATTCCCGTCTGCACATAGGGGCAGTCCTCGTGGTCCGGCGTCACATAATCCAGACCATGGTCGATCAGAAACTGATTATAGGCATTGGCCGGCCAGTTTGTGCCGGCATGGGGCTGAGGATGGTGCGACCAGCTGAAAAAATGATAGCCATCCCGGATCCTCGGCTCCATGAGCCGCCCCGTGGAATCATGGCAGGCCGACAGATGCAGCTTCCCCGACAGGCCGCAGTAATAGCCGTAATCCGCCAGCATGGCAGGAACCAGCCGCTCCCTTTCGTCGATATCCTGTCCGTTCTGTCTCGGCCCGCAGGTCCTGGGATACCGTCCCGTCAGGAAGCTCCCCCTGCTCGGCGCGCATACCGGGCTCTGGCAGTAGGCACGTTCAAACAGAACGCCTTCCGCGGCCAGCCGGTCCAGATTCGGCGTCTTCACCCATCGGTTTCCATAACAGCCCAGGGTATCAAACCGCTGCTGATCCGTACAGATCCATAAAAGATTCATATGTTCCTCCCTCCCGAAGCTTTTTAACCCTCTTCCTCCAGGTGATTCTGCCCGATTCTTCTCATTTTTCTGACGCCCGGATCCTCTGCCGCATCCTCCGCATACCAGAAGCCCCTGGGATGTACCTTCACCCGGTATCTGTAATGCGGCACAGGGATAACGTCCGTCTGCTTCATCATTTCCGCGGCCAGATCGGCAAGAAGTTCCGTCCTGACCTTCGAATAAGACGGCTCATCCCACAGATTGCAAAGCTCCGACGAATCTTCGTCCGTATGGTACAGATACCCGTTCCCCATCATATCCAGCTGGATATGGTATCCATCCTTCCAGAGCGCGCGCACCTGTCCGCACTGGGTCCAGGTGTTCAGACAGTCAAAATTCTTCCATCCATTTGTAGCTCCTTCCGTCACAGGATCCAGATGGTCCCGCTCTTTCCAGTATAGGCCGCCGTAACCGCTTTCCGAAAAGGCGTGATCATATTCACAGGAAGCACCGCCGTCTCCCTCCAGAAGCGGCCGAATGCTCTTCCCCTGACAGCCAAAAGGAACCGGAATCCCCAGAAAATCGCAAATAGTGGGCAGGATATCCACAATGCTCACATACTCTTCCTTCACGCGTCCGGCGCTGCGAATACCGGGACCACGCCAGATCATGGGAATATGGCAGAGCACATCCGGCAGTTCCGTCCCCTTGCGGATCAAATCGTATTCTCCCACAAAATCTCCATGGTCGGACAGATAAAGGAAAATGGTATTCTCCTCCAGGCCTCTCTGCCTGACGCCCTCCACAAGACGCTTCACCTGGTCGTCGATCAGACGCATCATACCCAGATAGTTGGATCTCGCCCGAAGGATCCTTTCGTCAATATCTTCTCCCAGCACCTTCTCCCAGCACTGTCTGAGCCACACAAACCGTTCTCCCTTTCCCTTCAGGTCTTCCTTCTTCCCCTTTACAGGCGGAAGCGTTTCCAGCGGGAACAGATCATAATAAGGTTCCGGCACCTGATAGGGATTGTGTGGCTCCGCGAAGGAGATCCAGGCAAAAAACGGCCCCTTTTCCTCCATCTGATCCATAAATTCCAGCACGTCCGACACGCTTCTGTACGGATGCTGCACCATCACGCCGCCGGGGGAGGGACGATGCGTCTCCAAATGGTCCGTGCTTCTCAGAAAATCCGCAAATTCTCTCTCCTCAGGCGTTGTATTTTCCTCTCCCTCATAGCCCAGATGCCCGAAAAGCTTCGCCCGGTCAAAATCCTCAGGCTTTCTGTGACTGTGATTCTTTCCAAACAGAGCCGTGGTATAGCCCGCCTTTTTCAACACATCCAGCAGATCCTCCGTATACAGGGCGTCCTCCGCATTATGATTGGTTCTGACGCGGTGGCTCTGGCTGTACCTTCCGGTAAACATGCTCACTCTCGCCGGCATACAGGTGGGATTCGGCGTATAGGCCCTCGCAAAGTCCACGCCCCCTTCCGCCCAACGGTCCAGAAACGGCATGGTATCCAACTCATATCCGCAGCTCCTTCTCAAATCCGCTCTCTGCTGATCCGTCATTACAATAACAATATTCGGCCTTTTGTACATACCATTTCTCCTTCGCAATCTTATTACTTTGTTTTCATTATATAATTTGACATTTATTTTTCAATATTTATCTTTTATATTGTGCATTTTATATGCCATATGAAATTTCCATACATTTTTTTTGCAATAATTCCCTTTTACAACCGTGCCATCCATTCCCGTTTCCATCCCAACAGGCAAAAAAGCAGGAAATATGACGAAAGCGCTTCTGCTTCCGACATATTTTCTGCTTTTTCTCTACAGTCTGTTTCCCATTTATTCCTCAAACGCCCGGTTCAGCTCCTCGCAGCCGGGAAGGACGAATCTTCCCTTCTCAATGATCTGAATTTCCGTTCCATCCGGACATACCGCAGCGAGCTCTCCCAATTCATCGTATGGAATGGTGATGTCCGTGTGGCAGTTCAGGTATGCCTTTCCGGGATCCTCGCCGCGCAGGGCGGAAACCTCGTTCTCCTTGGCGATCAGCCTCTTTCCGTCCGGATTATACGTTGCCAGATCCTCCTCATGGGAGTAGCAGGTATCCCCCACCGCAAAGTGCGGCCCCATCTTCTCCGCGATCAGGATCGGAAGCTTGTCTCCGATTCCATATTTTGCCGCGAACACATAGGCCGTGGTGTTTGTGCCGATGGCAAATTCCCCCATGGGAAGGGTATCATGATGGAACAGCACATTTTCCCGGACGAACTTCCGGCTTTCCGCCGGATCGTCAAAGTTCGCGCAGGTATAGTCTGAAATCATACCGTCCTTAAAATCGATCTCCAGATCCAGATACTTCAGGCCGTTCAGATATACCTCCGTCACATGAAGCTTTCCTTCGGTCCCCTTCAAAACAGGCGAGGTGAACACCTCTCCCACAGGGATATTCACATCCGCCACGCAGTTTTCAAAATTGGTCTCCTTCTGCGGATCATGCAGCG
>ENA-UONU01002165-UONU01002165.1-human-gut-metagenome-genome-assembly--contig:-CS51-NODE-2165-length-12110-cov-6.292908_pt1 | contig 12110 bp, 9 predicted proteins | sample MGYA00242462_ERZ724009 | MGnify/ENA metagenome assembly ERZ724009 | reverse complement strand
TGGCGTTGGGGATGACCATCAGGTTGTTGAACATATCGGTCAGCTCCCACACCAGGTCGTTGGACATCGTGGTGCCCAGGAAAATGAAGATGAGGGCGACCACGGTATAAATAGTGGTGCACAGCTTGGGGGACTTCTTTCCAAACAGGTAGATCACGTTGATCTTACCAAACAGGTTCCACCCCAGCACGGTGGAGAAGGCGAAGAAAAACAGGCAGATGGCCACGAACTTGGCGCCCAGCCCGGCCCCCATCACAGTGCCGAAGGCGGTCTGCGCCAGGTTGGTCTTGTCCAGAACCTCAGTCACCCCGCCCACGTAGCCGCCAGCCAGAGGGCCGTCGGCGGTGTAAAGGGTGGAAATGATGACCAGTGCGTTCAGGGTGAGGACCACGAAGGTGTCGATGAACACGCCGACCATGGCCACCACGCCCTGATCGTGGGGGTCGGTCACATTGGCCTGGGCGTGGGCGTGGGGGGTGGAGCCCATGCCGGCCTCGTTGGAGAACAGGCCCCGCTTGGCGCCCTGGCTGATAGCGGTCTTCAGGGCGGCGCCGAAGCCGCCGCCGATGATGGCCTGGGGCTGGAAGGCGTACTGGAAGATCATGGCAATGGTGGCAGGGAGGTACTGGATACGGGCGATAAGCACCACCAGGCCGCCCAGCAGGAAGATGGCCGCCATGACAGGGACGATCTTCTCCGTGACAGAGGCCAGACGCTGTACGCCGCCCAGGAAGATGATGGCGCAGATGACCACCAGCACGATGCCCACCACCCAGGATGGGACGCCGAAAGCGGTCTGGAATGTGGAGCCGATGGAGTTGGACTGGACCATGCAGCCCATGAAGCCCAGGGCCAGGGTGATGGCCACGGCGAAGAAACCAGCCAGGAACTTGCCGAAAGCGCCCTGGAAGGCGGTGGTGATGTAGTACACCGGTCCACCGTGAATATTGCCCTCCTGGTCTACCCTGCGGGTCTTGATGGCCAGAGTGGCCTCAGCGTAGATGGTGGCCATGCCGAAGAAGGCGATGATCCACATCCAGAAGATGGCCCCCGGTCCGCCGGTGAGGATGGCTCCGGCGGAGCCCACGATGTTGCCGGTGCCCACCTGGGCGGCGATGGCGGTGGCCAGGGCCTGGAAGGAGCTCATGCCGCTGGCATGCTTTTTGCCCCGCAGGGTCAGGTTGCCGAATACCTTCCGCATGCCCTCGCCGAAGCAGCGCACCTGAACGAAGCGGGTCCGGATGGAGTACCACAGGCCCACCGCAATGAGCAGGAAGACCAGGATGTAGCTGGACAGGTAGTTGTTGATGTTTACAACGATGGGATAGAGCGTGGCTTCTAAGGATTCCAACATAGTGTTTTCTCTCTCCTTTGGGACAAAAAATGGACCGTGGAGCAGGCTCCGCGGTCCGTCGCATAGGGCGAGGAAAAACTCCCTCGCCGCGGTCCGTTCCTGGACTGCGGCAGGGCAGTTCATCGTCTCTGTCCTTTTGCCTGAGAGATTGGCGGAAGCGTCCCCGCTTCCGTCTTGCACCTTCGGCACCCGATCGTCGAGCTTCTCCAGAGTCACATCCACGCGCAGTCCTCGTCCCGGCAGGGACACCTGAGAGTGTTACTCCTTCGGCAAGCCATAGCTGTTTTCCTGCGCGCTTCGTCTGTCCTATTTTGTTTTCGAGCAATACCTTAACACAGCCGCGGTCAAATGTCAACCACTGGCGTACATTTATACATATCCGGCGGATTTTCCCCCGGCACTCCCCCGGATATTGGGCATTTTCGCAGACAAAGTTTACAGTTTGGCCTTTTTTCCGGGAGAAAGGTATGATATACTGAGATGCTACGATCCATCAGGACGCCCTTTTTCCACAATGATCGAGGATCAACATCAACATCCGAGGTGTTTTCCAATGAGTCTATTTACTAAAATCTTCGGGACCTCCTCCCAGCGCGAAGTCAAGGCCATCACGCCGCTGGTGGATAAGATCGAATCTCTGGAGGAGGAGTACAAGGCCCTGACAGACCAGCAGCTGCAGGCCAAGACCCCCGAATTTAAGGAGCGTCTCCAGAACGGTGAGACGTTGGACGATATCCTGCCCGAGGCCTTTGCTGCCTGCCGGGAGGCGGCCTGGCGGGTGCTGGGCATGCGCCCCTACCGGGTCCAGCTCATCGGCGGCATCATCCTTCACCAGGGCCGCATCGCTGAGATGAAGACCGGTGAAGGCAAGACCCTGGTAGCCACCCTGCCCGCTTACCTCAACGCCCTGGCCGGAAAGGGCGTCCACATCGTCACCGTCAACGACTACCTGGCAAAGCGCGACAGCGAGTGGATGGGCAAGGTGTACCGCTTCATGGGCCTGACCGTGGGCCTGGTCATCCACGGGGTCATGGGCCCGGCCAAGAAGGCCGCCTATCAGGCGGATATCACCTACGGCACCAACAATGAGTTCGGCTTCGACTACCTGCGGGACAACATGGCCATCTACTCCAGCGAGCTGGTCCAGCGCGGCCACTCCTTTGCCATCGTGGATGAGGTGGACTCCATCCTCATCGACGAGGCCCGCACCCCCCTTATCATCTCCGGCCAGGGGGAGAAGTCCACCCAGCTCTACACCATCGTGGACCAGTTCGTCTCCCGCCTGAAGTGCCAGCGCATCGCCAAGGTGGACAACAAGGAGGAAGAGGACGTCAACCTGGACGCTGACTACGTGGTGGACGAGAAGGCCCGCACCGCCACCCTTACCGCCCGGGGCATCGCCAAGGCTGAGCAGGCCTTCAACATCGAGAACCTGGCCGACCCGGAGAACACCACCCTCTCCCACCACATCAACCAGGCCATCAAGGCCCACGGCGTGATGAAGAGGGACATTGACTACGTGGTGAAGGACGGACAGGTCATCATCGTGGACGAATTCACCGGGCGCCTCATGTTCGGCCGCCGGTATAACGAGGGGCTCCACCAGGCTATCGAGGCCAAGGAGCACGTGGAGGTTGCCAACGAGTCCAAGACCCTGGCTACCATCACCTTCCAGAACTATTTCCGCCTCTATGACAAGCTCTCCGGTATGACGGGCACCGCCATGACCGAGCAGGAGGAATTCGGCACTATCTATGAGCTGGACATTGTAGAGATCCCCACCAACAAACCCCTGGCCCGGATTGACCGGCCTGACGTAGTCTACAAGACCGAGGCGGGCAAGCTGCGGGCCATTGTGCAGCAGATCGAGGAGTGCCATCAGAAGGGCCAGCCCGTCCTGGTGGGCACGGTGTCCATCGAGAAGTCGGAGCACCTGTCCGAGATGCTCCGGCGCAAGGGCATCGCCCACAGCGTCCTGAACGCCAAGAACCACGAGAAGGAGGCCGAGATCGTCGCCCAGGCGGGCAAGTTCGGCGCCGTCACCGTGGCCACCAACATGGCCGGCCGCGGCACCGACATCATGCTGGGCGGCAACGCCGAGTTCCTCGCTAAGGCTGACCTGCGCAAAGCGGGCATGACCGACGAGCTTATCGCCGAGGCCACCGGATTCGCGGAAACGGACAACGAGGATATCCTCAACGCCCGGAAGATGTTCACCGAGGCGGAGGCCAAGTATAAAGACGAGATCCGGGCGGAGGCGGACAAGGTCCGCACTGTAGGCGGCCTGTTCATCCTGGGCACCGAGCGCCACGAGTCCCGCCGCATCGATAACCAGCTGCGGGGCCGCGCCGGCCGTCAGGGCGACCCTGGTGAGACCCGCTTCTTCCTCTCACTGGAGGATGACATCATGCGCCTGTTCGGCTCTGAGCGAGTCATGGGCATGATGGAGAAGCTGGGGGTGGACGAGGACACCCCCATCGACGCCAAAATGCTGTCCAACGCCATTGAAAACGCACAGAAGCAGGTGGAGTCCCGCAATTTCCAGACCCGGAAAAACGTGCTCCAGTACGATGACGTGATGAACACCCAGCGGGAGGTCATCTACAAGCAGCGCCGCCAAGTGCTGGACGGCGAGGACCTCCAGCAGTCCATCCAGTCCATGCTGCGCAGCACCATTGAGAACGCCATCCGCGGCCACATGGGAGAGCAGAAGCATATGACTGCGGAGGAGTTCCGGGAGGCCACCGCTCTCTTCCACACCATGTTCCTTTTGCCGGACGAACTGCGGCTCACAGACGAGGAGCTGCAAGGCTACACTGCGGACGGGCTGGTAGATCTGGTCATGGAGAAGGCCCAGGCTGTCTATCAACGCAAGGAGCAGGAATTCACACCGCCCCTGATGCGGGAGCTGGAGCGGGTCATCATGCTGCGGGTGGTGGACGAGTACTGGATGGACCAGATCGACGCCATGAATGACCTCAAGCAGGGCATCGGACTGCGGGCCTACGCCCAGACTGACCCCGTTGTAGCCTACAAAAAGGAAGGCTACGAGATGTTCGAGCAGATGATCGCTGCCATCCAGGAGGAGACCCTGCGCCGCCTGTTCCTGGTGCGCATCCAGCGCAAGGCGCCTGATGCCCCCGCCCCGGAGATCAAACGGGAACGGGTGGCCAAGATCACCAGCGAGTCAGGCGCCAGCGACGGCACGGTCAAAAAGCAGCCGGTAAAAAAGGCGGTCAAGATCGGCCGCAACGACCCCTGCCCCTGCGGCAGCGGCCTGAAGTGGAAAAAGTGCACCTGCAAGGAGTATCACAGCGAGCAGCAGTAAGAACCCACACAAAAGCAGTGGACCCGTATCTGGAGCAAGGCGGCATAGGCGCACAGCTTATGCCGCCTTGCTGTGTACCAGCCTTTGACGATCAGGAGGAAAAGGAGAGCACAGATGGAACAGACAGATCTGATCCGCAGGGCCCGCTATGGCCCCAATACGATTTTGGCAGCCGGGATGTCCAGGGCGCTGAACACGGCGCTGAATTCGGCGGAAAGTGAGCTGCTCCTCCTGGTCCTGATCCTGGACCGGGACAGCGGACGCATCCTGGACGCAGAGTGCAACATCATCCTGGGCATCAACAGTGACTACATCGCATCCCTCCTGGTGGGGCGGAACTTTTACCAGGAGCTGGACGAGATCATCCTGTCCATCCAGCAGCAGTATTTCGGCCCGGGTCAGCGGGCGCTGATTGTCTGTCTGAAGGATGCGTACTCCAAGATGAGGGCTCGCAGCCCCCGTTCCCTGCCGCTCCGAAAGTAGGGCCGGCGCTCTCTCGCTCTGTCTGATTGGTAAAAAACGACAGTAGAACGGGAACAGGATTTTGCTTTTTGCACAATTTCTGTTGACAAGAGCGATCTTTTTTATTATAATTCAGGCATATGATCCGTTCCGCTTCCCAGCGGGCCAAGGGGGCTGGAGGGTATATGTCCGATTTCCCTTCGGGGGCCATCTGTGTCGTTGGCCTGGCCAAGGTGGCGAACCAGAACCCGATCCACAGCGTGCACCGCGCCCTGGCTGGCTCTTTTATCGTGGACCCCTCCAGCGGCCTGGTGTATGATGTCCAGTTTGACACAGTCTGCCAGATCACCAGCGATTTTCTGGCGTCCCTGCTCATTGGTCTCAGCCTCCACACGGACCTGGAGGAGATGATCTCCCGGGTCCAGAGCCGCTACTTCGGCGACTCCCGCCGGGCTATCACCGTCATCCTACGGGATGTGGCTGCCCGCCTGAGGGAGTGCCAGGGGGGCGGGTACAACTGAATCTTTCTTTATTTATGGTGTTGGAGGTCTCCCCTCCAACAGCCGAATAAATAGGGACCTGTTTGATTGCCTGCTGGCAGCCAAGGGGGTCCCTTTGTTTTTTTAGAAATAGGCCTGGGAAACGCTCCAGGCAGAGGCAGGCCCCGGGAGGTGTATGTTGAAATGTTGCCATGAAAATGTGAGCGATGACCCCATCCCTGTCCCCGCATATCTTGTCTGCCTGTGCCGGTAAAAACAACTGTGTGAATCAAGAAAGGAGAAGCTGCCATGATCTTCAACCTTCCCCCTATCTGCGGTCTGTTTCCGCTGCTGCTGTACATCGTCCTGGCATTTAAAAAAGGGATGCATCCTCTGGTGAACGTGTCCATCTGCGCTGTTGTGGGCGCAATCATGGTGAAACAGCCCCTGAACGGCCTGGGCGCGGTGATCTACGAGTCCATGGGCTCCTTCCTGGCCCTGGTGGGATTCATCATCATGCTGGGCTCAGGACTGGGCATGGTGCTGAGAAAGACAGGCGTAGCCGCCGCCATCGTCAATGTGCTGATGCGGAAGATCGGCGTCCGTACCCAGAAGCGGGCTATGATCGCCACCATGGTCTGTTCCGTGGTGCTGGTCACCCTGCTGGGCACTTTGGCAGGTGCCAACGCCGTGATCGCCCCCATCGTGATCCCGCTGGTAGCTGCGGTGGGCATCACTCCCTCCGCGCTGGCCGTCATCTTCCAGGGCGCCGGTCAGACCGGACTGTTCCTCAGCCCCTTCTCCCCGCCTATGGTGACCCTGATGAGCATCACCGGGCTCTCCTATCCCCGCCTTTTGCTGTGTGCGGGACTGCCCGTATCCATCGTCATGTGGGTGGGCACCTTCCTCATCGCCAACAAAGTCCAGAAGGAGACCCAGGGGACGGAGAACTTCGGCCCTGACGGGGAGGCCGCTGCGGAGAACTTCCAGATGGACCCGGCCACCCGCCGCGCCACCATCGCCTTTGCGGTCACTATGGCTCTGATGGTGATCTATGGGATTGCCACCAATGGCGGCGCATCCTTCGTGATCCTGGTGATGATCGTGGCTGCGATCATCACAGGTCTGTTTGCCAGAATGCCCGTTGGCACCATCTTTGACAGCATGATGGAGGGCTGCGGAAAAATGATGTGGCTGTTCTTCATGTTCCTCATTTTTAACCCCTTCCTGAACTTTGTCACCCAGTCCGGTGCCTTTGATGCCCTTCTCCAGCTGCTGGAGCCTCTGATCGGCCCCACCGGGAAGGTGGGCTTCACCCTGCTGACTGTGTTGGTGGGCATCTTCGGCATCAACGGTGCCGCCGTGGCCCAGGCCATGATGATCGACAGCCTGTTCAGCTCCTTCCTCCCGACCCTGGGCATTTCCATGGAGCTGTGGGGCATGATCGTCCTCATCGGTCATCAGATCACCTCATTTGCCTATCCCGGCGTGGACATGATCGGACAGATGGGACTGGCCCATGCCAGCAACATCAAGCCGATGATGAAGCTCTCGTACTTTGCCATTATACCCGGCACAGTGATCCTCGCAGTGCTGGCGTCGTTCATTCTGTAACTAGCTTTCGGGAATAGGACAGGAGGCATATTCTCATGAAACGTATCCCTCAAAATGAAATCTATCGCATCCTCTCCGGACTGGCCGGGACGGTGGGCCTCTATGTGGAGGACTGCCAGTCCGGCGAGATCTTCACCATCAACCCGGAGCATGTGTTTCCCTCGGCCAGCGTCATCAAGGTCCCTATGCTGGCCCTTCTTATGCGGGACGCACAGCAGGGGCTGGTGGACCTGGACGCCCCCCGCACCATCGACCCCCGCAACCGGGTGGGCGGGACCGGCATCCTGTGCGAGCTGGGCACCGATTACACCCCTTCCCTGCGGGATCTGGCCAAGCTGATGATCGTACTCAGCGACAACATCGCCACCAATGAGATCATGGATGTGATCGGAATGGAGCGGTTCAACAGCTTCTGCCGGGAGATGGGCTATCAGAATATTACCCTGATGCGGAAAATGATGGATTTTGAAGCCATCCAGCAGGGAAAGAACAACTACATGTGCGCCGGGGAGACTGGGCGTCTGCTTTCTGCTATCTCCCGGGGCGAATTCGTCAATCCGGAGATCTCCCAGACCATCTTCGATATCATGGCATCTCAGCAGTGCCGCAACAAGCTGCCCGCCCTTCTGCCGGCAGTTGCCTCCTACTCCGGCTCCAAGTCCGCCATCCCGGAAGGGCAGGTCCTGGTGGCCAACAAGACAGGCGACCTGGTGGGCATCCAGCACGACGTGGGCATCTTTGAGCTGCCTGACGGCCGCCGCTACCTGATTGCCATGTTCACCGGGGATCTGGAGAACGACAGCGCGGGCATCGCCGCCATCTCCCAGGTCTCCCTGGCGGTGTATCAGGCCCTTCGGGACTGACCGCCGCCCTCTGCGCCCTATGCGGAGCGCCGCCCTTTCGGGCGGCGCTCCTGTTCTCTCTGCCGTCCTGAGGCAAAATGGGCTTTACGGCTCCATCCGGCCATGATATGATAAGAAAAACGGTTTTGAAGCGAGGGAATCCCATGGCCGAGGTCAGAAAAAACACAGTGCATCCCCTCCATATCGAGGGCTATACCGCGGAAGGAATGGGGGTGGCCCGTCTGGACGGCCGGGTGGTCTTCATTCCCGGGACCATCCGGGGGGAGGACTGGGAGGTCCAGCTGCTCAAGGTGAACAAGGGGGTGGCCTGGGGCAAAGGGACACGCCTGATCTCCCCCTCCCCCGTCCGGCAGGAGCCGGACTGCCCTTACAGCGGGCGGTGCGGGGGGTGCCAGTACCGCCACATGTCCTATGAGGAGGAGCTGGCGGCCAAGGGCCAGCGGGTGCGGGACGCCCTGGAGCGGGTGGGCGGCGTCCATCTGGAACTGCCTCCGGTGCTGGGGGCGGAGTCCCCCCTGCGCTACCGCAACAAGGTGCAGTTCCCTGTCTCCCGAGGAAAGTGCGGGCTGTCCATCGGCTTTTACCGCCCCAGGAGCCATGACGTGGTGGACACGGAAGACTGCCTGCTCCAGCCGGAGGCGGATACGGCCCTGCGTCTGGCCTTCAAGGGCTGGATGGAGGACTTTCAGATCCCCGCCTATGATGAGTGCACCGGCCGGGGGCTGATCCGGCACCTGTATATCCGTACCAACCGGGCGGGGGAGGCCCTGTGCTGCGTAGTGGCCAACGGGAGGGAGCTGCCCCACGCCGGAGAGCTGTCCGGTGCCCTGCGCGCCGCTGTCCCCAAGTTGGCCGGGCTGGTCCTCAATGTGAATCTCCGGGACACCAATGTGATCCTGGGCGATGCGTACCGCACCCTCTGGGGCCGGGACTGGCTGGAGGAGGAGCTGTGCGGGCTCACTTTCCGCCTGTCCGTTCCCTCCTTCTTCCAGATCAACCGGGATCAGACGGAGCGGCTGTACCAGCTGGCGCTGGAATTCGCCGGGCTCACCGGGGAGGAGACGGTGCTGGACCTGTACTGCGGCATCGGCACCATCTCCCTGTGCCTGGCCCGCCGGGCCGGGCATGTCATCGGGGCGGAGGTGGTCCCCCAGGCCATCGAGGACGCCAGGGCCAACGCCCTGCGCAACGGTGTCACCAACGCGGAATTCTTCTGCGGGGACGCGGGGGAGGTGGCGGCCCGCCTGGCCGGCCAGGGCGTGCGTCCCCAGGTCATCTGCGTGGACCCGCCCCGCAAAGGGCTCGCCCCGGCGGTGCCGGCGGTACTGGCCTCCATGGCGCCGGACCGCATCGTCTACGTCTCCTGCGACCCGGCCACCCTGGCCCGGGATGTGAAACGGCTGGAGGAGCTGGGCTACCGGGCCGTCCAGGCCCAGCCGGTGGATCTGTTTCCCAGGACCGCCCATGTGGAGACGGTGCTGCGGATGGAACGAAGGAATCGCTAACACTTGTAGGGAGGACAAGCATGAAGCTCTCTTTTAAACAGAAGTTCAACACTCGTCAGGAAATCAGCGTCCTTTTGGGCGGTGATACTCAAAAGGGGATCGCAGTATCTGCTCAAACAGATACTATTCTTCTATTTATGAACGATGGCGAGATCTATACAGATTATTTTTATCCCACCGGTTCTTATTCCAACTGTATGTACACCGGGATAGGTCGGAGAGGACATCAGGATAGTCCTGACGAAAATAAACATATGTACCATCTAAATATCGAGGTTTTGTCCCATAGAACCAACAAAAAGCATCTTCTTGTTTTTGAAAAGAAAGATAAAGCAATGTATTTTGTGGGAGAGTACCGCCTAACAGAGATGCACCAAAATGTACAGCCAGATGAAAATGGTATGCTACGCCGGGTATTTGTATTTCATTTAACACAAGTGAGCGACTATTTTGAGTGGTAAAAGGCAAAGACCTTTTGCGCGGGAAAATGAAATGATGGACACCGGCGCGCCTCGGAAGCAATGCCTTAAAACAGAAAATGCCCCCTCTGGGCAGGAGGAACTTTTATGACAGACGCTGTTGTGACACTGAAAAAGGGAGAGGGACGGAACCTGCAGAAAGGCGGCCCCTGGGTCTATGACAATGAGATCGCGGATATCTCGCCGGGGGCGGAGGACGGCGGCCTGGTCCGGGTCTGCGGCGAGAACGGCTGGCCGCTGGGCCAGGGCTTTCTGAACCGGCGCTCCAAGCTTACCGTTCGGATGCTCACCCGGGACCCGGACGCGGAGATCAACGAGGATTTCTTCCTCATGCGGCTGAAAAACGCCTGGGAGTACCGGAAAAAGGTGGTGGACACCAGCAGCTGCCGCCTGGTTTTCGGGGAGGCGGACTTCCTGCCGGGGCTGGTGGTGGACAAGTTCTCCGACGTGCTGGTGGTAGAGTCCCTAGCTCTGGGCATCGACCGCTTCAAGGTCACCATCGTGGAGCTGCTGAAGGAGCTGCTGGCCCAGGACGGCATCGCCATCCGGGGCGTCTATGAGCGCAGCGACGCCAAGGTCCGCCTCCAGGAGGGGATGGAACGGTACAAGGGCTTCCTGGGGGCTCCCTTTGACACCAAGGTGGAGATCGTGGAGAACGGGGTCCGCTACTTCGTGGATGTGAAGGACGGCCAGAAGACCGGCTTCTTCCTGGACCAGAAGTATAACCGCCAGGCGGTGGGGCGGCTCTGCCGGGGCGCCCGGGTGCTGGACTGCTTCACCCATACGGGCTCCTTCGCCCTCAACGCCGGTATCTGCGGGGCGGAGCACGTCATTGGGGTGGACGCCTCCGAGCTTGGGGTGGCCCAGGCCAGGGAGAACGCGGCCCTCAACGGGCTGGAGGACCGGGTGGAGTTCCTCTGCGCGGATGTGTTCGACCTGCTCCCCCAGCTGGAGCAGCAGGGGGAGCAATTCGATGTGGTGATCCTGGACCCGCCTGCGTTCACAAAGTCCCGCAGCTCGGTGAAAAAGGCGGTCAAGGGATACCGGGAGATCAACCTGCGGGCCATGAAGCTGGTCCGGGACGGGGGCTTTCTGGCCACCTGCTCCTGCTCCCACTTCATGGACTATGAGCTGTTCACCCAGACCATCGGTCAGGCGGCGCGGAACGTCCACAAGCGCCTGCGGCAGGTGGAATACCGCACTCAGTCGCCCGACCATCCCATCCTGTGGGCGGCAGACGACTCCTATTATCTGAAATTTTATATCTTCCAGGTGTGCGACGAAAAGTAACTGTTTTGACAGGGCCCGGTGATGAAGGCGCGGCAGCGCTCCATCACCGGGCTTTTTTGTTCCGTCCAAACAGTGAGGCCGTCGGCCCGGCCTGTTCCAAACGGCGGCTTCTATGGAAAAGTTCAGGGGACCCTTTCGTCATGTGGCCCCCCCCGCCGCAGGCAGGGCGCGGCGCCCCAGTACGGCGTGACAAACGACGGGGTATTTTTCTGCCGGGTCGCTCTCCATATCCCGCGCTCCTCCATAGCCCCAGCTCTCTTCCGAAAGTGTCTTTTTTGGAGGTGGAATTGCGAGGATTTTTGTCGTTTTATGTCTCTTACCATCTGTTTCCCGGAATTTACTTTATGATAGGGGCATATTCCAGGGAAAGGATAGGTCTTTATGACGAAAACAGAAACTGTTATCCGCTCTATTTTCGGGGCCGCCGGGATCGACACCCGCCCCTTGGCCCGTGCTGTGAGCATTGCCGCAGAGCTGCTGTTCACCCACAGACAGACCATCGATGAGCTCCACTTCACACGGGACATCTATTCTCCGGTGGCTGTGCTGCTCCGTGGCAAAAACGGGGAGCCGCAGTCGGTAAAAACCATCTCGAAAAGCATTGAGCGTCTGTCCAACCAGTGCTGGGACATCCTGGTCGCCAGGGGATTGGTGGGCAAGTACATCGGCGCTGAGATCGGCGACATCCACGCACCCAGGGATATCATCATCTATCTGGCCTTTTACAGCCATCTCG
>ENA-UONU01002154-UONU01002154.1-human-gut-metagenome-genome-assembly--contig:-CS51-NODE-2154-length-12150-cov-6.223150_pt1 | contig 12150 bp, 9 predicted proteins | sample MGYA00242462_ERZ724009 | MGnify/ENA metagenome assembly ERZ724009 | reverse complement strand
TCCGCTTCCCCTTCGGCTATGGCCTGTCCTACACGACCTTTGCCTATTCCGAGCCGAAGATCAGCGCGCAGCGCATTCAGGATACGGATACCGTCACCATCCGCGTGGATGTGACCAATACGGGAAGCCGTGCCGGTAAAGAGGTGGTTCAGCTCTATGTATCCGCACCGGACAGCAGGGTGATCCGGCCTGTGAGAGAGCTGAGGGGCTTTGACAAGATCGAACTCGCTCCCGGAGAGACGAAGATGGTCAGCTTCGTTCTGGATAAAAGAGCGTTCGCTTACTGGAATACGGACATCCACGACTGGTATGTGGAAAGCGGAAAATATCTGCTTCAGATCGGAGGCTCCTCCAGAGATATCGCCATCGAGCAGGAGGTGTATGTGGAATCCACCGGAAAGCTTCCCAGGCATTATACCATGGATACGCCCTTTGGCGATCTGATGGACGATCCCGAGGCCATGAAGCTTCTTGCGCCGCTCATGAAGATCGATTTTCTGGAGAAAAAGGAAGATGGGGACACCACAGACGCGGCGGCCGAAGCCATATCCGCGGATATGAAGGCTGCGATGATGAAGTATATGCCTCTTCGCGGCTCCTTCAGCTTCGCTTCCGGAGGCGTGACGCCCGAACAGGTCCAGGAGGTGCTGGATAAGCTGAACGGGTGAGAAAAGCCAGATGGGCAGGAAAAGCCGGACAGAAGCAGACCCGTCTCTTTTCCAGAGGCCGGCGGCAGGCCATCCCTCCCGATGAGAAAGAATTTATATAAAATACGGCTTCAGGTTTTCGGGAGGCTCCGAATCACTGATGATGCCGTTAAGCTGTGACGCATGGCAGAGCTTGTGGTAATAGGTGGTTCCTATCTTGTTGCTGTTGCAGAGCAGATAGGAGGAAGAGGAATGCTCCATCATTTTGTTGCGTACATAATCCTCGGCCTCGGAAATATCGGTCAGATTCCCTTCCGCCGAAATCCCTCTGCATGAGAAAAAGAAAAAATCAGCCGTAAACCGGTCAATGGTCTTATAGGCTTCTTCCCCCACAAGGGCGTAGCAGCTGTTTAAAAGCTGCCCTCCGGTGCTGATCGTCTTGATGTTGCTGTATTCTGCAAGCTTCATCTGCGTTTTCAGCCCGTTGGTGATGATGGTGATATTTTTTTTGGAGGCGAGGAAGGGAATCATATTGTAGGCGCTGGAAGAGGCGTCCAAAAACAGGACCGTTCCATCGCCTACCAGGGAGCTGGCCTTTCTGGCGATCATGACCTTTTCACTGGACTGTTCCAGTTCCCGGATGGTAAACGGGATTTTGATCATGGAAATGCCGTTTTCCTCCAGGACGGCGCCGCCATAGACCCGTTTGATCAGATGCTGCTTTTCCAGGGAAGCAAGATCGCGGCGGATGGAAGGCTCGCTCGCATAAAGCTGTCTGGCGAGATCCTTAACCCGGATTTTTTTCTCTTTTAACAAAATTTCCAATATAGACCGTTCTCTATCTGTATTCATGTCTAATATCCTGTAAACTCATTGTAAAAAAATTAAAATGCATGTTAAAAACGCTCATGATCGTGAACACTTTTTCAGTTTGAGCGGCGCATATTGCGCAATTGATCAGTATGTGTAATATTATACTACGTAAGCATTTCAGTGTCAAAGTTGATACCGGTTTGTCGACTGATACCAAAGGTCAGACTGTTTTGATCCGGTCCTTCCCTTCTCTTTCAGCTTACGTTAAACGGCCGTAACGTGCAGGAATAATATGGGGGGGACGGGGAGATAGGACAGATGAAAGATGATTAAAGGGGTGAAGAGAAAATGAAAAAGAAAATACTCAGCATGCTGCTTTGTACGGTAATAACCGCAGGTATGCTTGCCGGATGCGGCAGCAGCACTTCGGATACCTCAGGAAGCAGCGTACAGACAGAAGCATCCCAGGAAGCGGCGGATAGCGCTGCCCAGACAGAGACTGCCTCAGAAAGCGACGCCCAGACAGAAGCCTCTGCGGAAACGTCAGAAACAGACGGAGAAAAGATCGTTGTAACGATCGGCGATTTCCCCAACAAGGAGGCGGACCCTGCGCTCTGGGAGGTTTATCAGGGATATGTTGAAAAATTTAAGGAAATCCGCCCTGATGTGGAGATCATTCAGGATGAAAAGAGCTACAGCGTAGATTCCTTCGCGACGACGGCCGCTACCGGCCAGCTCGCCAATCTGTTCCGGGTGGCGTTTACGGAGCCGCAGGCCTGCATCGATTCGGGATATGTGAGGGACGTGACGGATATCTTCGTTGAAAGAGGCTATGCGGACGGCCTGAATGACGATGTCATGGAAATGCTGACCTCGGACGGAAAATATTATGGTATCCCGATGACCGGCTATTCCATGGGGATGTGGTATAATGTGAATCTGTTCAGGCAGGCGGGCCTGGTCAATGAGGACGGGACACTCCAGTATCCCACCACATGGGATGAGGTGATCGAAACCGCTCAGATCATCAAGGAAAAGACCGGACAGGCAGGCTTCGGATTCCAGGGAATGGGAAACCAGGCCGGATGGGTGATGCAGAATCTGGACTGGGCGTATGGCGCGGAGCTTATGGTGGAAGAAGAGGATGGGAGCTATAAGGCCACCTTTGCCACGCCCGAACTGGAAGAAGCGTTCCAGATCTATTATGATATGAAATGGAAATATGATGTACTCCCGGCCAATACGCAGATGGAAAGGGCCGATGTCGTGAGGATGATGGCGACGGACCAGCTTGGCATGTGCGTCTGCGCGGAAGACTGGTGGGACAGCGCTGTGCTGGAGTACGGCATGGATATTTCCAATATCGGATGTTCCCCTCTGCCCGCGGGACCGGCAGGGACCTATTCCCTTACCGGCGGCAATCTGATGATGTTCTCCAAGGATACCACGGACGAGCAGGTAGAGGCGCTGTTTGACTGGATGGAAATGATCGGAAATGGCCCTGTGCTTTCCGATGTGGCAAAGGAAAACCTGGTGGATCAGCTGGAGGCGAAGAAAGCGGACGGAAGAGTTATCAAGGTGCCGAGCTTTGATGTATGGAAAGACGAAGCGAGGCAGGCGGATCTTGCCGCGATCTATGAGCCGTATGTGAACATCGATCCTGTCGTGCAGGTTCCCATGATGAACGATCAGGTCAAGATGCATCCGGAATACAGGGTACATTCCCAGGATCTGTATGCGACGATGACGGAATGTATCCAGGAGGTTCTTACGAATGAGAACGTGGATATCATGCAGCTTTTAACTGAAAAAGAGAGTGACTTCCAGAAGGACTTCCTTGACTGAAGATTGACAGAAGCGCGCAGTCATAAATGATGAGAGAATCCCAGGTGAAGAAGGAATCGCTCCGCCTGGGATTCTTTTCAGAATCGGGAAGGCGGCCGGTCTGTAGCCGGAATGAAAACTGATATGGCGGGGTAAAATGGCAACTGTCAAAAAGAAACAGAAACGGCCGGTCAGGAACAGGATTAGGCAGGGAGCGGCGCAGTGGGTCCGCAGGGATCTGGTGGGATGGTTATTGCTGCTGCCATCGCTGTTCTGTTTTATTTTCTTTTTATGGCAGCCGCTGATCAACGGAGTCAGGATCTCGTTTTATGAAACAAGGGGATTTGATACGGTCAGATTCATCGGGCTGGAGAATTATGTGGACGTGATTACCAATTCAAGCTTTATCAACGCGGCGCTGAACACGCTCAAGTACGGCGTATGGTCCATCATGCTGGGGCTGCTTGTACCGATCATTGCCGCTGTTCTGCTGAATGAGGTGGTGCATGCCAGGGGATTTTTCCGGTTCGGCATCTATTTTCCCTGTATGGTTCCCGGAATCGTTACATCCGTAATGTGGACCATCCTTCTTGAACCGGATGCGCAGGGAATGCTGAATTATCTTCTGAGCATGGTGGGGCTGGGGCCTTTTCAGTTCCTGCAGGATCCGAATACGGTCATTCCCATCATCGTAATGACCATGACCTGGGGAGCTTCCGGATCGACGGCGATTTTATACCTGGCGGATCTGCAGAGCGTCAATACCTCTTTATATGAGGCGGTAGAAATAGACGGCGGGGGGATTCTTCAAAAATTTCTTTACGTCACGGTTCCACATATGTCCGGTATGGTGCGCATGATGTTCATCATGCAGATCATCAGCGTGCTTCAGGTTTTCCAGCAGCCCTTTACCATGACGGGAGGAGGGCCAAACGGCGCTTCCGAAACATTGGGAATGGTAGCCTACAATTATGCGTTTATCAACAATGAAGCGGGAAAATCGGCGGCCACCAGCGTGATCCTGGGAGGAGCCATCATGATTTTCAGCATCGTGTATATGAATGTTAAGAAAAAAGATGATACGCAGGCCTGAGGGGGTGAAGAATTATGAAAAAGCATAAGAAAATGGATGCAGGTTCCAGGAGGACAGGGGTAATCAGTGAAATGGATTACAAAAGCCTGCATGGAAGGGCTCTTTACTGGATTTTGTTTGCTCTTCTCTGTATCGCCGCGGCGGTCAGCCTGATCCCTCCGCTGTATGTGTTCCTTTCTTCGGTAAAGGATACCAAGGAATTTTATCAGATTCCGCCTACTATCATTCCCAAAACGGTGGATCTGTCAAAGATCGTTGACGTATGGAAGCGCTATGACTTTAAACGGTATTATCTGAACACGGCTTTCATCGCCGTTTTTTCTGTGACATGGTCGCTGCTCTCAAACGGACTGGCCGGGTATGTCCTGTCCAAAATCAAGCCGAGAGGGCACAGGATTGTGTTTGCCCTGGTGATGGCGTCTCTTATGATTCCGACCACGATCTCCATTGTGCCGCTGTATAAAAATTTTGTCAGCTTTCCGATCGGCGGGTTCAGCATGATCAATACCTATTTCCCCATGATCCTGATGACGGGCTGCAACGCCTTTATGGTGATCGTGTACAAGAGCTTTTTTGACGGGATCCCGACAGACCTTCTGGATGCGGCGGAAATAGACGGCTGCGGTACAGTTGCGAAATTCTGCCATATTGTGGCTCCTCTGTCCAAATCGGTACTCGCGACAGGCGCGATCCTGGCCTTTAACGCAACCTGGAACGACTTTTTCTGGCCGTATCTGGTGCTGAAAGAATCCTCCAAAGCGACGGTCATGATCGAGATCTTTGCGGTCAGGGGATCGGTGTCTCAGGATAAGCTTCTGGTACTCCTGGCGTTTGCAATCCTTCCGCCTGCCTTGATCTTCATTTTCTTCCAGAAAAATATCATGCAGGGCCTGACCATGAGCGGGATCAAGGGATAAAGCGGAGAATGCGGCTTTGTAAAAAGGGCAGTGCGTAATGCGGCTTACATGCGGGAGGTTTAAATGGTAAATTATGAAAGCTTTAACCTGACGGAGGATCATTGCTACAATATCCGGAGGGCATTGCTGTATTGCAGGGAACATCAGGAGGACGGCCTGGTTTTCCCGAAGGGAGAATATCATCTGTACCCCGGGAAAGCGTCCGTGCGTGCGGTAAGCGTTTCCAACCATGATATATGCGGGTATAACAGTATTGCGTTTCTTCTGGAGAATATGCGGGATTTTACCCTGGACGGCGGAGGAAGCGTCTTTATCAGCCATGGGGTAATGGTCAGCGCAGCGCTTCTTTCCTGTTCTAATGTCCGGCTGCAGAACCTGAGCTTTACGGCGGAAGAACCGATGCGGATGGAGGCGGAAGTGGTTGGATATTCCGGAAAGGACTGGATCCTGAGGGTGACCAATGATGCCGGATACTATATACGGGATGGGATGCTCCGCTTTACGGATGCATATGGGCATGATGATCCCTACCATTATACGATGATCGTAAGACGGGGAGAAGGAACGGATTATATCCCGGAAACGAAGGAATCCTTTGATAAAAATGTGCGCTTTTATCAGATGGAAGGAAAAAAGATCCGGGTACAGAATTCCCAGCTTTCCCCTGAAGCGGGAATGCGCCTGATCCTCGCGCCGCAGATCAGGCATGGCTGCACGGTATTTCTGGAGAACTGCAGGGATACCCTGATCGAGCGTCTGGCTGTCTGCCACAGCTATGGGATGGGGGTCATCGCTCAGTTATGTGATACGATAACCATACGCGGGATGAAGGTGGGTACGGGCGGCGCGATGTTTTCCACAAACTGCGACGCGACGCATTTCGTCAGCTGTACGGGAAAGATAGAGATCAGCGACAGTTCCTTTGAAGGCATGCTGGACGATGCCATGAACATCCACGGAATATTTTCGCGGATAGAGCAGACGGATGAAAGAGGGATCCTTGTGCATGATATGCATCCGGGCTCCAAAGGACTTTCCCTGTATGAGCCGGGAGACAGGATTGCTGTCATGAATCCCGGACGGCTCATTCCGGAATCCTTTTATACCGTTGAGAAGGCGGAACGGATCAATATGGAATATTTTTATCTGACGCTCCGGGAAAGAGCGGAGCATATTCCGGTCCTGTACACGGTTGAAAATATTTCCCGGCAGCCGGAAGTGCTTTTCTGCAATAATACGGTAAAGGCAAACCGGGCGAGAGGGATCCTGCTCGCTTCCAGGGGGCGGACGGAGGTACGGAACAATGTTTTCCATACGCCCGGCTGTGCGGTGCTTTTTGAAAGCGACGGGGAAATATGGTATGAATCGGGAGGAACACAGGATGTCCTGATCGAAGATAATCTGTTCGATCACTGCGGTTATGCCAGAGAAGCGTGGGGAGAGGCGGTAATAGAGATCAAGCCCAGAAGGGAAGCGGATGGGATCCACTACTATCATAAAAAGATCCGGATCAGCAATAATCGATTTACAGGAAAAGAACGGATGATCCTTTCGGCGGCAGATACGGAGGAGATCGAATTTTCCGGGAACGAGGTTCCGGAAAATGAAAAGGCAAACCGGTATCGGAATTGCGGACATATTCTGGACGACCTGTCCGGCGGCCGGATGTGCGTACAATGACGGAAAAGGAAGGGGAAAGGGAGCAGAAAATGAGATTTTTAGGAACCAGTGCGGGAGAGGGGATCCCCAATCCGTTCTGCCGGTGTGAATACTGCGAAAATGCGCGCCGAAAGGGCGGAAAGGAAATACGGACGCGATCCTCCTTCCGGGTGGATGAAAAACTGATGATCGATATCGGGCCGGATTTTTTTACGCAGTCCGTGATGCTGGGCGAACGGTTTGATCAGGTCGAACATGTTTTGTATACGCATACCCATGGAGACCACTTTGATTTTAAGATGCTGTGGGAACGTTCCGTGAGGACGGCCGGAGAGCTTCCTCCGCTTTCCGTATATTTTACGGAAGAAGCCATGGAAATCATCGATGAATTTCTCATGAAATCCCGCGTGACGGAGGGGAGAGAAGCCTATACCGGAAAAAAGGATGTGAGGTTCGTAAGGCTGAGATTCGGAGAAGCCCGTGAAATCGCGGGTTATCAGGTCACGCCTCTCAGAGGGAGCCACAGCACCAGCTATGAAAAGAACGCGGCGAATTATCTCATCGAAAAAGACGGGAAAAGCCTGTATTATGCGGTGGACTCCGGATACTTCCGGGAAGAGGCCTTCGACTTCCTGAAGGGGAAGAAGCTGGATATTTTCATAGGAGAATGTACCTTCCCGACGATAGGAAGAGATTTCCGGGCAGGGCTGACAGATCATATGGATGTGAAACAGTGCCTGAGAAATCTGGCCCGCCTGTATGAGCTGAGGGCGATAACGGATGAAACGGAGATATATCTGACCCATATCGGGCCGATGGCCACTCACGAGCAGCTGTGCTCTTATTTTCAGGGGCTTTCTCTGCCCTATCGGATCACAGTCGCTTATGATGGCCTTACAATACACGAAAAATGACGGGCTGCAGCAGGCGGCGGGAAAGGAAAATAAACATGGAACTGGAAGGAAAAAGGATAGCGTTTCTGGGAGACAGCATAACGCAGGGAGTCGGCGCGTCCGCTCCGGATAAGGTCTTTCACCAGGTCATCCTGCAGAAATACGGATTGAGGGAGGCACTTAATTTCGGCCTGGGAGGGACACGGATAGCAAGGCAGTATACCCCGTCGGAAAACGACTGGTGGGATGAAACATTTCTGGACAGGGCGAAGAAAATCCCCCTCGATGTGGACGCCGTGGTGGCGTTCGGCGGCACCAATGATTACGGGCATGGGGATGCCCCGATGGGAAAATTTGAGGACAGGACGGAGGAAACCTTTTATGGGGCATGCCACGCCCTGATGGCATATCTGTCCGTCACGTTTGCTGGGAAACCGGTTATTTTCATGACCCCTCTGCACAGGACGGGGGAAGATGGGAAAGTGGTCAACGGTATAAAAACGGAACGCAGGCTGAAGGATTATGTGGACGCGGAAAAAAGGGTGGCGGAATATTACGCGATCCCTGTGCTGGATCTTTTCGCGGAAAGCGGGATGCAGCCGAACCTGGAAAGGCACGCGGAGCTGTTTTTCGTGGACGGGCTGCATCCCAACGATGCGGGATACGCACGGATCGCGGAGAAACTGGGAAAATATCTTGAAAATTTCTGAATGGGGGAAAGAAGGATGAAAAGCGCAGTATTTTATGGAAAGCATGATCTTCGGACAGAGGATCATGAAATGCCTGCGGTGGGGCCGGAGGATGTGCTGATCCAGGTAAAGGCATGCGGGGTCTGCGGCACAGATGTCCATATTTATGAAGGAGATCCGGGAGCGGCTGAGGTCACGCCGCCGACCATCCTGGGGCATGAATTTTCCGGCATAGTCGTAAAGACCGGTGAAGCGGTCGTATCTGTGCGGCCGGGAGACAGGGTCTGTATTGATCCGAACTGCTACTGCGGAAAATGCAGCTTCTGCCGCCAGGGCGTCCCGCATTTCTGTAAACATATGATCGGATACGGAACGACGGTAAACGGAGGATTCGCGGAGTATTGCAGCGTGAGGGAGAGCCAGGTTTATCCGCTTGGGGAAAACACCAGCTTTGAACAGGGAGCGTTGACGGAGCCGGTTGCCTGCTGCCTGCACGGGATGGATCTGTGCGGGATCCGTCCGGGACATCAGGTGGTGGTCATCGGCGGTGGAATGATCGGCCTGATCATGGTCCAGCTCGCGAAGCTGGCGGGCGCGGCAAAGGTCGCGCTTCTTGAGCCCGTAAAGGGAAAACGCGAAACAGCGGAAAAACTCGGAGCAGACCTGTGCCTGGATCCGACAGAACAGGGCATTCCGATTAAAAAGCTCCTCCGGGAAGCGGGCTTTTCCTGGATTCAGACCGTGATCGAATGCGTGGGAAGGCCGGCAACCATAGAACAGGCGGTTGAGCTGGCGGATCCCAGGGCCGTGGTCATGATGTTCGGCCTGACCAGGCCGGAGGAAAGTATTTCCGTAAAGCCGTTCCGGATTTTCCAGAAGGAACTGGAATTAAAGGCTTCTTATATCAATCCGTGTACGCAGCAGAGAGCCCTTGACCTGATCAACAGCGGCCGGCTGGATGTGAGCAGCATGGTCTATGGGATCTTCGGGCTGGAAAAACTGCCGGAAATTCTATCGGATCCCGCTCTGCGCGCAAAAGGGAAATTCATTATTTCACCGGAAAGGCAGGGAATATAATGCGAAAATGAAATCCTCAAAAATAGAGATTGATCGGAGATACCGGGATTATTACAATAAGGGAAAACTGTTCGACTGCCATAATCATACATGGCGTTCGCATGACTCCCGGTGCGATCCTGAAATGCTGTGCAGATGCGCGGTCAGGAAAGGATTGTCCGGGATCGCCTTTACCGACCATTGCGATATGGAGTATGTGAATCAGATGGATGTTGCGTCGCCTATCCGCGGTTCCGCGGATGACAGCCGCAGATGTCAGGAAATCCATGCGGGACGGCTGAAGGTTCTGACAGGGATTGAAATGGGAGAGGCGATATGGTATTTCCGGGAATCAGAAGAAATCGTGCAGATGCTCCCATACGACATCGTCCTGGGATCTGTCCACGCGGTGCGAAGCAGGCTGGGCCGGGAGCCTTATTCGCAGATCGATTTTTCCGGATTTACAAGGGATGAAATAGACGCCTATATGAGAGCCTATTTCGATGATATGTCGGAGATGATAGAAAAATGTGATTTTAACGTCCTGTCCCATCTGACATGCCCGTTAAGATATATCACGGGAAAATATGGAATACCGGTAGATATGGAAAAATATGAAGCCCAGGTCAATCAGATACTCAGACAGATCATAGAAAAAAGGATCGCCCTGGAGATCAATACATCCAATAAGGGTTCCCGTTATGATGCCTTTATGCCGACAAGAAGGATCATCGAACAATATCGCGCGATGGGCGGATATCTCATCACAGTGGGTTCTGATGCGCATGTGGCGGAAAATACGGGCTATATGCTGGGACAGGCCTGTGAAATGCTGAAGGAAATCGGCTTCCCGGCGCTCTATTATTACGAAAACAGAAAGCCGGTTCCATGCCGGCTTCTCCGGGAGGAAAAAGGCGTTCGGGTCAGCGGCTGATCAATGCAAAGGGAAGTGGAGGAAGCGGCGGAAGACGGCCTGCTTCCTGAAAGAAATGGAATGCCGTATTACAGCGGCGGAAAAAGAGGAAAATATGAAGAAAAAAAAGGACAGGCGGGTGACCTGTCAGGCTCTGGACATTACGGGAGGATTCTGGAAGGAGAAGCAGCAGCTGTTCCGCAGGGTGACGCTGGATGCGGTATATGACAGGTTTGAAGAGACGGGAAGATTTGACGCGCTGAACTGCTCCTGGAAAGAGGGGATGCCCAATAAGCCCCATATTTTCTGGGATTCCGATGTGGCCAAATGGATCGAGGGAGCGGCGTATTTTCTGCTGAAGCAGCGGGATGAAGAGCTGGAAGCAAGGGTGGACGAGCTGATTGACCGGATGGAAAAGCACCAGTGGGAGGACGGTTACCTGAACAGCTACTTTACGACTGTGGAGCCGGAGGAGCGGTTTCAGCGCAGAACGGATCATGAGCTGTACTGTGCGGGGCATCTGGCGGAAGCTGCCGTCGCCTATGCTCAGGCGACCGGCAAGAGAAAGCTGCTTGAAATCGTGGAAAAGTATATGGCGCTGATCGACCGCGTGTTCCGGCAGGAGCATTCCGCAGCCTTTGACACGCCGGGCCATGAGGAGATCGAGCTGGCCCTGTACCGGCTCTATGAATATACCGGAAAGGAATGCTACCGCAGGCTGGCGGAGTATTTCGTGGATACGAGAGGAACCAGCAGCAGGGATGAGACCTACAGGCATGCCGACCAGGAAAATATGCAGTCCCATCTTCCGGTCAGGCAGCAGAAAACGGCGGAGGGGCACTGCGTAAGGGCCCTGTATCTGTACAGCGCCATGGCGGATCAGGCCAGGATCGACCATGACGGAGAAATGGAGCAGGTCTGCAAGACATTATTTGAAAATATCACGAAAAAACGGATGTACATTACCGGAGGCATCGGTTCCACCCACCGGGGAGAATCCTTTACCTTTGACTATGATCTTCCGGAATATACGGCATATAATGAAACCTGCGCTTCCATCGCGCTGGCCATGTTCTGCCGCAGGATGTGGCTGTTGGAAGCGGATGGAAAATATGCGGACTGTGCGGAAAGGGCCATATATAATACGGTGCTCTCCGGGGTATCCCTGTCAGGAGACCGTTTCTTCTACGAAAACCCTCTGGCGGCCGATCCGGCAAGGAACGCGTTTAATGCGTCAAGAGCGAAGGGGCTGCAGGAGCATCTGCCCATCCTGAGCCGGGTGAAGGTATTCGACTGCTCCTGCTGCCCGCCCAACCTGCTCCGTTTTGTGGGATCGATCGCGGATTATATGTATTCCGTCTCCGGAAACACCATATATGCCCACTGCTACATGGAAGCGGAAGGGGAAATCGAAGTGTCCGGAGGAAGGATGAGGCTGAAGCAGGAGACCGGATATCCCTATGACGGAAGGATCCGCATCCTCACAGAAACGGAAGGGGCCTGCGAAATTGCGCTGCATCTGCCTTCCTGGTCAGAACAGTGGAAGCTTACCGTAAACGGAAAGGAAGCGGAAGCCGTGTTAAGGAAGGGTTATCTCTATGTGCAGCGCGAGTGGAAATGCGGGGACTGCCTGGAGCTGGAACTGG
>ENA-UONU01002147-UONU01002147.1-human-gut-metagenome-genome-assembly--contig:-CS51-NODE-2147-length-12183-cov-5.524324_pt1 | contig 12183 bp, 8 predicted proteins | sample MGYA00242462_ERZ724009 | MGnify/ENA metagenome assembly ERZ724009 | reverse complement strand
GCTGCTCATGATCTGTTTCCTCGCTGGCAGAACCGGCGGATACTGCCTCTGGCTCCTGCTTTCTTGGCATCTCTGTTTCAGCGTTTTCCTCTGGCGCAAACTGCTCATACACCTTCAAATCATAGGGTTCTCCGATTTTTTCCTTTAGCAGATCCCGGAGCGCAAAATTGGATTTTCTCAGGGTCAGATTGGGATTATAATAGGGATCCCCATTTTTGATCATATCTGGCCATTTGCGGATAAAAATTGCTACTTCCCGGTTAAACCGCTCCACCTTTTCCGGCGTATCCTCAAGCCCTCTGGACTTAGATTCATAGTGGTAGAAGCAGGAATAAGGAGCATACACTACCAGTTTCCCCAGAGCCCGGACTTTCATGCAGTAATCAATGTCGTTGAAAGCCACGGCCAGCTCTGTGCTCAGCCCTCCCACTGCATCAAATACGGATTTTTTGGTCATCAGGCAGGCTGCCGTCACAGCGCTGTAATCCTGGGCGCACATAGCCCTGTGGAAATAGCTGTTTTCCGCCTTGTGAAGGCCGATAAAGGTATGTCCCGCAATGCCTCCGAAACCGATGACCACACCAGCGTGCTGGATGGTGTCATCGCCGTAGAGAAGCCTGGAGCCTGCGATCCCCACGTCCTCACGCTGGCAGAAGCCTAACATTTCCCGGATGCTGTCCGGCTCGATCAGCTCTGTGTCGTTGTTTAACAGCAGAAGATATTCTCCCCTTGCAAAGGAAGCTCCGTAATTATTGATGGCTGAATAATTAAAGCCCTCCTTCCAGGTCACTACCCGGATATTGCTGTGGGCCGCCTGCATTTTCTCATACCATTCAAAGGTTTCTTTCTCTGTGCTGTTATTTTCCACAATAATAAATTCCAGATTCTGGTAAGTGGAGCGCTCCATCAGGGAACGGACGCACAGATCCAGATCCTGGCTGTGATCCTTATTGGGAATGATCACGGAGATAAGAGGATTTCCCTGGATCTTAAAGGTGGTATGGTAAATTCCAAAATCCACTCCCTTTTCCACCTTCTCGGCCTCAATCCCCATCCGCTCATAGTGAGCCATAATAGCCCTGGAACCAGCCTCAAAAGCATACATCTTGCTCTCCGGGTTGCTGGCCGTAGAGTTTTGGTGGCAGCGCCAATGATACAGCACCTTGGGGATATGGTATATCTTATCTGCCGCCTCCGTACACCGAAAAATAAAATCATAATCCTGGGCTCCGTCAAACTCCTGGCGGAATCCCCCTACCTTCTTTAACAGATCCTGGCGTATAATAAACAGATGACAGATATAATTGACGCTGGTGAGAAGATCCAGGTTAAAATCCGGCTTAAAATGGGGATCAAACAGAGCCTGTCCGTCCATATCCAGCTTATCCTCATCTGAGTAGATCACCTGACAGCCGGGCTGCTCATTAACTGCCTTTACTACCTCATAAAAGGCATGGGGCGGCAGCGTATCGTCGTGGTCTGCCAGGATCACGAAATCACCTCTTGCCATATCCAGGGCCGCGTTGGTATTTCCTGCGATTCCCCGGTTGCATCCCAGGCACTCATAGCGGATCCTTCTGTCCCGGTCCGCATACTTTTTCAATACGCGCTCCAGACCTTCCCCTCTGGGGCTCCCGTCTGCGATGCAGACTTCCCAGTTCGTATAAGTCTGGGCCAGAATGGAGTCCAACATCTCTCTGAGATACCGCTCCGGCGTCTTGTAAGCCGGGATCACCACAGACAGCAGGGGTTCAAAATCAAACACAGCCTTCCGCTGGGCCGCCAGCTCCTCCTCTGTGGGCTTTGTAAGCTCATACCACTCGCTGTAATCGTAATCGTTGTCAATTCCCTGGAGTTTGTGCTTCGACTTCACCAAAAGGGCCTTGAGTCCATGCTCCTTCCAGAAATCCATAGCCACATGAACCGTCTCCATATTCATGAGATCCTTTATCTTCTCCATACGCTTGTGAGCCACACTGGAGCGCTTTAAGATCAGCTCCTCATTGTATTTGATCTTAGCCTGACGCCCCTCACAGCGGATGAGCAGATAATAATTTTTCCCTCTCTCATAGGGAAACTGTATGTCAAACCCATACTCGATGCTGCTCTCCTGCTTAAAATAGATCTGACTCACATCGTCCCTGCGGGTGGCCACATGCTTAAACCGGATGGGATTATGTTTTTCATCCTCCACACGGAAAGTAGCTTTGCTGTCCGGTGATTTTCCAATGGCCCACCCGTTTAAGGTGATGGAATTTTCCCGGATCCTCACCACGTCTACCTTATATTTCATACTTCCTTACCGCCCTTTTCCTTGTCCTCGCTGCCGTCAATGGTTTTTCCGCCAAAATTGATCCGCTCCTCCTCGATCACCAGGGGGCGCTTCATGACGCGCTGATTGATGCTCATAATGTACTCCCCGAGAAATCCGATAAAAAACAGCTGTACCGACCCTAAAAACAGCATACCAATGAGCATGGGGGCCATTCCGGCTGGAAAACGGTCCCACCAGATCAGCTTCATAATCAGGTAGATCAATGCCACAATCATACTTCCAAAGGCGCAGACACTGCCAAAGATCGTAGCCAGGCGAAGCCCTGCCTTAGTGTAGGAGGTCACGCTGAGCATAGCTGCATCGTAAAGACGGTAAAAATTATTGTGGGTCTTTCCTGCCCGCCGCTTAGGCTGTTCATAGGGTATCTCCTTCCGGCGGTAGCCCAGCTCCGCCACGATCCCTCTAAGGAAGGGGGTAGGATCATCCAATCGGCGCAGCACCTCGATAAACTCCCTGTCATAAAGGCCGGAGCCGGTAAAATGCTCGATCTGCTCCACATCGGATAAACGCTTGATCGTCTTATAATAACAGCTCCGCAGCCAGTACATCATTTTATTTTCCTTGCTGCTGGTCTTGATGCCAATAACAATCTTATATCCCTGCTCCCACTCATGGACATACTTTGGTATCATCTCAACCGGATCCTGAAAATCTGCTACCATCTCGATCACACAATCCCCTGTCACCTGGAGCATCCCGTAATAAGGGGAATTAAACTGCCCAAAGTTGCGGGCGTTGAAAATAGCCTTGATACGGGGATTGGCGGCGCACAGGCTGCGGATGATGTCCCTGGTCCCATCGGTGGAATCATTGTCGATAAATACCAGTTCATAGTCATATTGGGGCAGCTCTTTCTCTAAAATTCCCGTCACCGCTGTGCTGATAGGCCCCACATTCTCTGCTTCATTGTAACAGGGAATCAAAACACTGATCTTCTTCATCTCTATGCTTCTCTCTACACTTCTCTATCTTTCTTTATATTTCTATGTATTTCTTTCTCTCTATTTCTTCTGCTGCTGCACTTCTTGCTGCACGTTGGCTGCACATTTCCTATTTCTGAATTATGATTCTTGCTCTGACAGGCTGAGCCGGATGATCTCCTCAATCCCCTGGCGGAAGGTATAGCGCTCCCTCCAGCGTCCGGCTGTGAGCTCTTTCAGCCTGGAAATATCCGGGCATATGGACAGCGCCCCCTCCTTTGACTGCTTGAAAGCACCGTAATCCAGCTCTCCCCTGCCTCCCACGATCTGGTGTATCTCCTCCACAAAGGAGCGCAAGGGTCGGGTGTCATCGCTTGCAATATTTACGATACAGCCAGAGGACTGCTCCAGCCATCTTCTCTCCTGAGCCTGGCAGTACAGCTCATATACGGCCTCTGCCGCATCCTCAATATACATGAAATTCCACTGGTGGCGGCAGGCGCTTAAAGCCACCTTTTTATCCTGCCTTAAATCCCTCACCAAAGTGGAAATAATGGACCAGGGGTGATCCCCATAGCCGTAAACGCTGAAAAACCTAAGATGGTAATAGGAAAGGCCCAACTCCCTGCAGAGCACAGAGGCTTCCCTATAAAATTGAAGCTTCGCCTTTCCGTACTCATTGATGGGACAGCATTCCCGGCTCTCCTCCATCGTACCGTCCAAGAGGCCGTATTCCACACGGGATCCCGCATCCATAAACACAGAACATCCAAGCTCTGCGGCAGCCCTTACACAGTCCAAAGAACCGGCCACATTCTTCTCCTGAACCTGCGGGGAATCGATCTCCTCCCGGTTGACCCCTCCCCAGGCGATATGGAAAAACCCGTCCGCCTGGCCGATCTGACGGATCCAGTCCGGGGAACCGCCAAGCTCCCAGTCAACCAGACGGAACCGTTCATGGACCGGCAGGGCCTCGCGGTGGGAGGAGCCGGGACGTACCAGCCCAAACACCTCAGCTCCCCGCTCCAAAAACAGCCGGGCCAGATTGCTTCCGATAAAACCAGTGGCTCCGGTGATCACAATGCGCATCTTCTCTCCTCCTATATCCGTTCCAGATGGTTGGAGCGCATGGCCCGGATCTCCACCTGGTCTCCAAACCGCTCCCGGATGCTGGCTGCAATCTCGTCCGTATAACCTGGAGCTGTGATCACAATGGCATCCACCTTGTGATCGTAAAAATAGTCCGGTGCTACGATGGGAAGATGGGAAGCCGGTGCAAATTTCCCCTGCTTAAAGGGGGCGGAATCAATGATATACTGTGCCTTTTCCCCCAGCTTTGTGGTGGAAGCCAGAGTAAAGCCCTGGTGGCTGGCCCCCCAGATTGCTGCCTTCTTATCCCATGCCTCCAGATACTTCAGATAGGTGTCCATTTCCCGTTTCAGGCCCACATAGCAGTCCAAAAGATTACCGGTTTCCATCTGCGGCCTCTTTTTCACGATCACAGACAGGGTATCCCGGTTCACCACCTCGCACTCCTCCACCTGGAAGCCATTCCGCTCCAACAAGGAGATCAGAGTGTCAAAGGTATAGTAGGCCAAATGATCCCGGATCAGCTCATAATAACAGCTGTGATCCATAATGTACTCAAAGCTTGGTACAGTGATCAAGCCCACTCCATCATCTTCCAGATTATGGTGAATAGCCCGCAGCATGGCTCCCGGATCCGGCTGGTGCTCCAGGAAATTAAAGGACAGGAACACATCATAGAGCCCTCCCGGAAAACAGGTATCCTCCGTCTCTGTAAAGCCCTGGGTCACATTCAGTCCCTGGTTTCTGGCCAGCTCCACCAGATGGGCGTCGTGCTCGATTCCGTGAGCCTCCACCGGGAACTCAGAAAGAACCTTTAAAAACTCTCCCTGTCCGCATCCCACCTCGATAAACCGTTTTCCCTCCAGGTGGTATGTGTCGATCAGATGCTTATACTGATAACGGCGCAGATCTACCATCGTTTTTGAATATCCGCCAGCTCGTATCACGTCCCTGTAATAATCCACCGGCTCGCAGTCAAACTGCACCAGCCCGCATCCCGTGCACTGGCATAGATCCAGGGTAAGCCCCTGATCCTCCTTTACTCCCTGCTCATCCGGCATGTGCTGCGCCGAAGCAGGCATATTATCTAACGTAAGCAGCGGCGTCTCCCATAATGGAGCGCCGCAGGCGATACATCGCTTCATAGATTTCTCCTTTTACTCTTGCTGAAACTCCTGGATCAGCCCCCGGATCCCCTGCTCAAAGGAAATCTCCTGGGAAAATCCAACGGCTTCCTTTAATTTGCCGATGTCCGGCCGCAGGGATACCACCCCTTCTGCATTGGGCGGGCGTCTTCCGTAAAGGCATCTTCCCTTTCCGCCGCAGAGACGATGGATTTCTTCAATATAATCCCTGAGAGGCCGGGTGTCTTCTCCTGCCACATTATACACGCCTCCCGGCCCTTTGGCAAGCAGCAGAGAGGCAAGGGCCTTGGCCCCGTCCTTCACATGGAGGAAATTCCACTGCTGGGTACAATCCCCAAACTCCATATCACGGCCCTCCAAAAAGGAGGCGATGCAGGCAGACACTAAGGACCAGGGATGATCTCCGGGCCCGTAGATACTAAAGATCCTGGCATGGATGTACTCCATGCCCCACCGTTCTGCCTCCGGCCCCGCCATTTGGCACACCTTCACCTTATCCTTGCCGTACTCCGATACAGGATGGCACTCCAAATCCTCTCCCATCACCTGATCTGTGATGCCGTACTCTGCCTGGGAGCCTGTAAACAGGAAACGGCGGCATCCCAGGCGGCCAGCTGTCCTGACCGCCTCCAGGGCATAACCGATATTGCGGGCCTGAAGTTCCGGATCCTGCCGATTGGCGCTTCCCGCTCCATCCCAGCCCAAATGGAGCCACAGATCCGCTCCTTCCCGGGACAGCTGGGGCAGACAGGCGAGATCTTCCAGCCGGGCCAGCTCACAGGGAATGATGCAAAGCCCCGGCAGCTCTTCCTTCCCAGTGTTTTCTATTTCCCTTCCAACAGCCCGAAGCCCTTCTTCTCCCCTGGAGCCTGGCCGTATGATACCGAATACCTGGTGGCCTTCTGCCAGCAGCTCCCTTACCGCTGCCTTTCCAATAAAACTGGATGCCCCTGTGACAACAACCCTCATGCTCTGATCCCTCATCTCCCTTTCTATGTCTATCTATCTTCTTACAAGCTGTTTCTTAGCTACTGCAAAATCAGCTCTTGATTCTTGGTACGATCATATTTGCGTCCATTTCCTCATCAGGAAGGAAGGGGGACAGATCCTCCAGAGGCGGGGATACCATGGTTCCGTCTGGCAGACGCTTGGCTGAGGACTTGGGCTCAAAATTCTGATCCCAGGAAACAAATATCTCGCAGATCATGGGCCCCTCTGCCCTCAATGTCTCCTCAATGGCCCCTGCCAGTTCACTGTTGTGCATAGCCCTCACATAAGGATAGCCATATGCCTCAGCCAGACGATCCAGCCTTGGGAAGCTTAGATCCCCGCTGTCCTCGCCAATACCGATCAATGGCTCCCCAAAGAAATTCTTCTGGGTCTGGCGGATGGAATGATAACCTCCATTATTGATCACAAACAGCTTTATGTTCATTCTATGGTGGATAATGGTCTGCAGCTCCTGTAAATTCATCTGCAGGCTTCCATCCCCTGTAACAAGGATCAGATCCCCGCCCCTTCGGTCACCGCCCTGGCTGTAGCACTCTCCAGCGCGGGAAGCCGCCCAGGCTCCGATGGCCGCGGGAAGATCATATCCCATAGATGCAACAGCAGAATTAGTGATAAACCGCTGTCCCGGCTTTATGATATAGGCATGTCCTCCCACCACACAGGCCGAGCCATTTCCCACCACCGTAATCTGACCTTCCTTTAACCGGCTGCTGAGCTCATGGATCAGGGCATACACATTAGCCGGCTCCTGATCGGTATGGGCAAAATGCTTTGGCTGCACCACCGGATATTTTTCCTTCCACATGGCGCAGGTGCGGCTCCAATCCATTTCCCTCAGGCCTTTTCCTCCGCCAAATACCTGCCGTTCCCCAGGGCGGCTCAGGCTGAAAGGCAAAGAATTTCCTTCTTTTTCTAAAATCTGATCCAACGCCACGTTAAGCTGTGACAAAAGCTCCTTTGCATCCCCATGAACTCTCATATCTGCATGGACGGAGGGCTTCTTTAACTCCTCCTCATCAATATCATTGACGATCACATAAGCCTCCCTGGCCCATGTCTGATAGTTATATCCAACCTGACGGATACTCAGACGGCTTCCAATGGACAGCACCAGATCACTGTTCTGGATGGCAAAATTTCCAGGGCGGTCCCCCATATTGCCAGCCCGTCCCACATAGAGAGGATGGGCGTCATAAATACAGTCCTCGCTGTCCCAGCCCGTAACGACCGGGATCCCCAGCTTTTCGGCCACCTCCATAAAAAGGTTGTGGGCTCCGGCCAAACGGATCCCGTTTCCCGCATTGAGCACCGGCCTCTCAGCCTTACGGATCCGGTCAATGATCTCCTGGGCAGTGGACAAAGCCACAGCAGGGGCCCTCTTGATCCGTAACTCCCCCTTTCCAGCCTCGTCCTCAGGGATCCGGTGCGTGTGATCCTCTCCCGTCCAGCCGTCTCCTCCTGCCTCATAGTCCTCCGGGTCAAATCCCACAAGATCCACCTCTTCCACATAAGCCCCCTGGACATTTAAAGGAATGTCCAGCCAGCAGGGGCCTGGACGGCCTGTCTTCGCCAGATACAGTGCCTTTTCCAGGCAATAGCGGATCCGCAGGGGATCCAAAACCATTTCCGAATACTTTGTCATGCAGCTGATGGCCTTACAGATGTCAAACTCCTGATCTCCCATGGCCCGTATCCCCACACCGGACCACCGGGCCGTGGTATCATAGCGCACCTGGCCGGAAAGCACCAGCATGGGGATCGAATCCAGCCAGCCTCCTACCACGCCAGTGATGGCGTTGGTCCCTCCGGGGCCTGTGGTGACACAGAGGGCTGCGATCCGGTTGTGGATCCTGGCGTAAGCTTCCGCTGCCATGGCGCAGGCCTGCTCATGGTGGTTATAGATACAGTGAAGTCCCTCCTGATGTCCCAAACCGTCATCCAGGTGCATGGCTCCCCCGCCTGTCACCATAAAAGCCTGGCAGATCCCCTCCTCCACCAGCTTCTTTGCAATATAGTTGGAAATCTTTATCTGCATAATCAATGGTCTCCCTTCTCCCTTTCACGGGCTTCTGTGGGGCAGCCCCCACAGCGTTCCTGTCCGCCTGCAAGGCAGCAAACAGGAACTCCATATCTTCTCTCAGCTATGGTGAGTATAGCATAAAACCCCCGAAAATAATACTACATTTCTCTTACGAAACCGGACCGGGAACCCCTGGATACGGCTGCCTAAGTCTCCACCAGCCCTTTCCATAACTTCCAGTAACCCTCACTATCATTGTTTATTCTCGTCCGTTATAATGACTCATGTAACACAACGGCGGATTGATAAACCACCAACCATCACACACAACAAAAGGAGAGATTTACAATTATGAAAAAACAGGCAAAAGCATTGGCTGTCTTATCCACCGCAATGTTTATGGCAGCGGTAACCCCCGCCTTCTTAAACCCCGTTCCTTACTCTTACGCAAAAAGCGCAGGCTGGACGGAAGAAAACGGCAACTGGTACTACTATGACTCTTACGGGGAGCCCCTGACTGACACCTGGAAAAAGCTGGGCAACGACTGGTACTATCTGGATTCCGACGGGATCCGCGCTGTAAGCACTCAGATTGACGAGTACTACGTTGACGAGGACGGAAAGCGGGTTTCCATGAAATGGGTATCCGTTGACAACGAGGATTACTGGGATGACAACAACGCCCCTGAGAAGCTTCACTACTATTATGGAAAGGATGGAAAGGCCCTGACCTCCCGCTGGGCTTCTATTGGAGGGAACTGGTACTACTTCAATGAGGACGGGATCATGGAGACCGGATCCATTACCGTGGACGGATACAATTACTACCTGGGTGAGGATGGGATCCGAAAAACCGGCTGGGTGCTCTTAGAAGACGAAACGGACGAGCCTGAATACAATGAATCCTGGTACTATTTCGACAACAGCGGAAAGCGCATCGAAAACGAAGTAGACAAAAAGATCAACGGCAATTACTATACCTTTGTAGACGGACGTATGCAGACTGGCTGGTATAAGCTTCCGGCCTCCGAGGCCATCTCCCAGGAACAGAAGAGCGAGCAGGAGACAGAGGCACTACAGACTGCCAGCCCATCCGAGGCACAGCCGGCCGCCGAGGAGGCCTCCTCCCCACAGGCTTCTATGGCCGCAGAATCCGCCCCGGCATCTTCCCATCACATGGAAGGCTATCAGTACTATGATGAAGATGGAAAACGTGCCTCCGGCTGGAGAGAGATCGAAGGCGTAGAGGGAATCAGCGAGGAAGCAGAGCTCTACCACTTCTATTTCAAGAACGGAAAGCCTCACTACGCAAAAAAAGGTCTGGAACTGTTTACCATCGACTCCAAAAAATACGCGTTCAATGACAGAGGCGAAATGCAGACAGGCAAAAAGGTAGTCAATCTGGAAGACGGCTCCACTGCCAACTTCTACTTTGACGAGAACGGCGTAATGAAGACAGGAAAACAGGCGATCATGGACGAGGATACCGGGGAAATGCAGAACTGGTACTTCCACACAGACGGTTCCCGAAAAGGACAGGGCTACAGCGGGATCAAGGATAATGTTCTTTATGTATCCGGCCTCCGCCAGGAAGCAGACCGTGACCTGCGCTTCGCCCCAGCCCAGTTTGACGGCGTCCATTATCTGGTCAACAGCAACGGAGTGGTGCAGAAAGCCAGCTCCTCCTCCAAATCCTCTGCTATGCCGGAGTTAGGCAAGGGATTCAAGGATTTTAAGGACGAAAATGACACCGTATGGACCGTCAGCACAGAAGGCGTGATCCAAGAGCTGCACAACTAAACAGGATACTTCATTGTCAAACCACAGCTGCACAGCGTAACTGCTGTCATCTCATTGTGAATATCTGGCAGGACACTTGTTTGTCCTGCCGATTTTTTATCTATTGTGCTGAAATTTCAATTTTTCAAAAAAATCATGGTATATTTTGGAAATTTATGCGTTATATATAGTGAGTATGAATTGAGGAGAATAAGATCAAACATGAGAGAACTAGCTGCTTTTTACTGTCCACAATGTGGGCATTATGCCTATTATCAGACATCCCGCCATCCCTACTGCCCCAAATGCTGCCATTCAGAGCCCATGCATATGATCCGCATGCACTATTCCGAATTTATGAACATGTCATGCGATGAACGGGATGCCTTTCTCTCAAAGGAGATCCTAAAAACCAATCCCTCCCTTCTGGAACGTCTTACCATCTCACAGCGCCAATGCAGCAGCCGGGAAGTCATTGCAGAAATGAACCAGGTCATCATGAACCTGGATACGGAAAATAAAATATTGAGCGATACCGTAAAATGGATGCATGATACTGTATGGGAGCTGATGAAGGAAAAGCGTTCTTCTGACCGTGAAAAAACAGAGACCCAAAAGGAAATCGAGCTTCTCCGCACCATCGCCTCCCTGGCCGACGAGGAAGAACGATCCGAACAGATGGAAGAAGCCCTAAAACAGTGGAAGTCCCTGCAGGCTATGGCCGAAGAACACGCCGCCTTTGTCCGGGCTCTCATGGGAAAAACGAACCCAACATAAATGGTAACCCTTCAGCCAACCATCTTCTTATCGGAATCTTCGTATGGATGAACGGATACCATAAATTTATTGTTTTTTCTCTATCTTTTGTGACAATTGTGAGTTATAATGACACTATAACCTTTATTTTGTGTATTTTTTATCTTATTTAGGGGAAGGAGTGGAATTATGAGTCATAAGATCATCACCATTGCCCGCCAATTTGGAAGCGGGGGCCACGAGATTGCCCAAAGGCTGTCGGAACAGTTAGGTATTCCTCTGTATGACCGGAATCTGGTAGAAATGGCCGCTGAAAAAATGGGACATTCCCCTGTCAGCGTAGAAAAGGTGGATGAATCTGCCCTTTCCTCCTTTTTAGCCAGCTACCAGATCCCCAAAGAGCCTAATTCTGTTACAGGATACGGCCTGTCCCTCAACGACAGCACCTATGTAACCCAAACCATTATCATTGAAGCGCTGGCTCAGAAAGGCCCTTGTATCATTGTAGGGCGATGCAGCAATTATGTACTCCGCAGTTATCCTGACCTGATCGATGTATTTATCTGCGCCTCTATGGAGGACCGGGTACGCCGGATCATGGAGCGGTATAATTTTTCTGAAAAGGACGCCATCAACGCCATCAAGTCCACGGACCGGCGCCGCAAAAACTATTATGAAAATTATACCAAGGAGAAATGGGGCAGCATCGACTCCCATCAGATGCTCTTAAATGTAAGCAAGCTGGGAATCGAGCACACCATTGAAACCATACGAAGAATGTACGAAGCCCCGTAGCAAAACGGGGCTTTTCCCTTATCCGCCAAGGGTCACATCCTGTACGCTGTACCACTTTAATGCTTCCTCCACATGCTCCCTCTTAAAATCCGGCCAATAATCCTCCACCACATATATATCTGAATACACCGACTGAACCGGAAGAAAACCGGAGAGCCTTCTCCTGCCTCCCCATCGGATCACCAGATCCATACGGGAAATCTCCTGACTTTTGAGGCTGGGGCCCATAACCCCCTTTTTCATCCCCATATCCCACTCCCAGCTGTAATTTACCAGAAAATTGATCTTCATACCCCCCTTTCCAAAATCCTGGCGGGAAGTAAAGGAAAGAAG
>ENA-UONU01002145-UONU01002145.1-human-gut-metagenome-genome-assembly--contig:-CS51-NODE-2145-length-12207-cov-3.402485_pt1 | contig 12207 bp, 9 predicted proteins | sample MGYA00242462_ERZ724009 | MGnify/ENA metagenome assembly ERZ724009 | reverse complement strand
GGCGGAATGGGAGGCAGAGCGGAGGCTGCTTCAGCCAAGGAAAAGCGGGCAGTCCTTGTTCTCCTATGCGCAGGCTTTGGGGAAAAGGATCATCGCAGTCTCAGATATGTATTTGAGCCGGGAGCAGCTCAGGATCCTTTTGCAGGAAAATGGATACCAGGGCATAGAGGGGATTTTCGTATCTTCTGATATAGGGAAACGAAAAATAACGGGAAACCTTTACCTGGAAACGGCGCAGAGGATAGGCGTGAGACCGGAAGAAATCTTTCATATTGGAGATAATGAGGAGGCAGACTGCCGGATCCCCGCTTCTCTGGGATATAAAACAGCCTGGCTTCCCAAGGCCCTGGATGTATATTCCTCTAAGGGCTGTTCCTTGCAGGTGCAGAAAATATGCAGGGATTTGACGGATTGGGAAGCTGCCAAGAGGTCTGTGGGGATCGGAATCATGCGGGGAATGGCCGCCAATCAATACTTTGATGATCCCTTCCGGCCGTTTGAAGCTTCATCGGACTACAATGGGGATCCTTATTTTGTAGGCTATGGGGCTTTGGGAATGGAGCTGCTCTCCCTGATCCTCTGGCTGTCCGATCAGTTGAAACGGGATGGAGCAAAGAAGATGATCTTCATGGCCAGGGACGGATATTTGCCGATGAAGGCATATGAGATATATAGGGAATATCATCCGGAGCTTCCTTTGCCAGCGTATCTTCGGGTGTCCCGGCTTTCCCTGCTGCCGGCCATGATCCGGTGTCCGGAGGATCTGTTTGATCTTCCCACGGATCTTTCCTATCAAACTCCGGAAAAAATCCGTTCTCTTTTATCCTTTTGCGCAAAAACAGGGGAAAAATTTTCCGGCTTTTCGGAGGATGAACCATTTTCCAGAGATACCTTTCACCGATTTATCAAAGCTTTTATCAAAGAAGGGTATGACGGGGAGAAGCATAAAGAAGCAGTGAACCGCATCGCCTCTTATCTGAGGAACAATGAGGCGGCGGTCACAGAGGATGCGTCTCTGTTTGATCTTGGCTACAGCGGCAGGCTGGGAGCGGCGGTGGCCCAGGTTCTGGGGGTCTGTCCGAATGTCTACTATTTTCATACGGACGCAAGGGAACATTATCGGTATGAGAGGCGTTCCGGGATCCGGATCCGTGCCTTTTTTGATTTTAATCCCCATATGGAATCCTCCCTCCGGGAATACTCTTATCTGGAGCCGGAAGCCTCCTGCATCGGATATACAGAGGAGCTTGAGCCAATCTATGACGAAGGCCCGGCAGAAGGATACCGGGAGGCGGCGGAAGCGATGCAAAGGGGAGCGCTGGATTTTGTCAGGGATTATATGAAGTATTTTGCATGGTGCGAGGCTGAGGCTGGATTTCGAGGCCATGACGGAGCCATGGCCTTTGAGGCATTTTTAAGGCATTGCAGTGTTTATGACAGAAAGATATATGACGGTGTTTTGATCGATGATCAGCTGTGGGGAGGCCGGAGGGATATTGACCTGAAAGAGCTGATGGAAATAAGGCTGAGAAAAATACCGGATTATGCAAAGGAACGATCATGATGGATGAGGAATACAGAGAGATTGGAGATATGGGCCAGTCTCTGCTTAACTGGTATGAATTTAAAAAAGATGCAAGCCTTCTGGAGCTTGGAGGGGGGCATGGAACGCTTACAGAGCTTTTTTTCAGGCGATGCAGGAAAGTGACTGTGATGGGGGATTCCGAAGATGAGGCACTGGCGCTGAAAGGAGAGCGTTTTGACTACATTGTAGGAATCGGACAAATTGAATATCAGGAACATCCGGCTGAGTGGGTTCAGAAGTGGATGGGGTATCTGAAGCCGGACGGGATCCTTCTTCTGAGTGCTGAAAACCGGTATGGACTGAAATATTTCTGCGGCGCGAAGGATCCCCACACAGGACTGCCTTTTGACGGGATCAATGGATATTTCCGTGGGAGCAAAGGAAGGGCGGCAACGTGGGATGGAAGGGGCAGATGTGTCAGCCGTCAGGAGCTCTCCCAGATTTTGAAGGATTCCGGGGCCAAAGCATATAAATTTTATTATCCCATCCCCGACAGCCGTATGCCTCAGATGATATTTACCGACCAGTATATGAACGGGCTCAACGCGGCGGAACGGCTGGCAGATTATAATTATGAGGACCGCCACATGGTGGGGCTGGAGCATCGGATATTCCGGGAAATGATCGACGGCAAAGCCCTTCCGTTTTTGTCTGATTCATTTTTAGTGGAAGTGACTAATGGAGGGAGCCTTTCTGATATTATTTATGCTGTGCCGACCACAGACCGGGGAAAAGCCTTCGGAACCGCCACCACCATCCGGGAAGGAGGATTTGTCAAAAAACGTCCTCTTTGGCCGGAGGGAGAGGAGAATATAAGAAGGCTTCATTCCTATACGGAGGATCTTTGGGCGCACAAAATCCCTGTGGTGCAAACACGTCTGGAGGAGGATCCGAACGGGGCTGTTCTCACTATGCCGTTTATAGAGGCAGAAGGCCTCAGCTCTGTTCTGAAGAAGCTGGCCGGAGGCGGAAGCGAAAAAGTGCTCTCTATATTTGACCGGATCTATGGCTATATCCAGTCGGCCTCCAAAAAGATAGGAGAGCCGGATATTTTGGAAAAAGCCTATATTGATTTGGCCCCGTGCAATTGCTTTTATATAAAAGAGACCGGAGCGCTTTTATTTTACGATCAGGAATTTACCATGGAAAATTGTCCTGCCCGGTTCGCTATGTTCCGCACTTTGAAATACGCCTATGATTCCATCCGGGATCTGGAACAGGTAATGCCGTTAAAGGATATGTACCGGCGGTACGGAATATCAGATGGATCGCTTCGGGAGTTTGAAGAAAGAGAAGAGGAATTTATCCGTCAGGTGAGAAATACAGGAAAGTACGGCCCAATCTTTCGCTGGGCAGCTCCTGACTATGACAGGATATACAAAAAAATGGAGCAGCTGCGGGAGCTTGGCGAAAGGAAACCGAAGAAGCCGTATCGTCTGGGATATGTGCCGGGAGTGTTCGATCTGTTCCATGCAGGCCATTTGAAGCTTTTGGAGCGGTGCAAAGCCAGGTGTGACCGGCTGATTGTAGGTGTTCTTACAGACGAGCTGGTCATGTATTACAAAGGCCATGAGCCGGTGATCACTTATGAGGGCCGGGCAGAGGTGATCCGGGGGCTGAAAGCGGTGGATGAGGTGATACCGGTAGACTTTTCCAACACAGATAAGCTGAAAGCGTGGGAGCAGCTTCATTACGACTGCCATTTTTCAGGGGACGACCATAAGGATCACTGGAACGATGTGTGGGAGGAGCTTAAAAAGCGGGGATCCAATATGGAATTTTTCCCATACACGGAAGGAATCAGCACGACAAAGATCAGGGGGATGTGCGGTCCGAACCAGAAGGAAGTACACCCCAACAGGAAGGAATGAAGCATTTGAACATAGAAATCACATGTTTGGATTGGATCCAGTCTGTTTTTCAGAGCGATTTTCTGGATGAGATCATGGTGCGGATCACCATGCTTGGAAATGGAGGGATCCTATGGATCGCCCTTACCTTGCTTCTGCTTTTGTTTCCCAAAACAAGAACGGCTGGGTGGGCGATGTTGGCAGCGTTGGCTGTGGAGGCGGCAGTCTGCAATGGGATTTTAAAACCCTTGGTGGGGAGGGTAAGACCCTTTGAAGTCAATCATGAGATACAGCTTCTGATCCCGCCTCCCTTGGATCCGTCTTTTCCGTCGGGCCACACAGGGGCATCCTTTGCGGCTGCCTTTGCCCTGTTTTTTAAAAGAAACCGGCTGTGGATTCCATTGGCAATCCTTGCAGTACTGATGGCCGGTTCCCGTCTGTACCTGTATGTGCACTATCCCACCGATGTGCTTGCCGGCGCTTTCTTAGGAATCCTTTCAGGGTGGGCAGGAAACAGATTGACAGGCATGATCCATAGGGTGCAGGCATGAATCCATGGATCCTCAATGAATTGAAAAAGATCACACCGGAGGAACAGCGGTATCTGGAGGGGCAGGAAACGGTACAGAGGGATCTTTATATGTCAGGGGGACAGTCTGAGATCGCTTCCCAGATGTTCCTGGGAGACCGAAGAAGGATTACCGTGCGGCCCCACTGCCGGTTTGTGGACTTTCCGGAGCACAGCCATGACTATGTAGAGCTTATGTACGTATGCCAGGGAACCATTACCCATGTGATCGGCGGAAAAGAGCTGGTGATGGAGCAGGGGGATGTTCTTCGCAAAACCCCGAATGTAAACCACAGAATTAAATGGCTGGATTATATGACATTGGGATTAACTTTATCGCCCTTCCGGAATTTTTCGATATTCCATTCCAGATGTTAGGGGAGAGGAACGCTCTGGCAGATTTCCTTGTGGGCATCCTGCGTCAGGGAAAAGATCTGGCTGGCCAGTATCTTCTGTTCCGGTTAAATGGAATGGGGAGCATCGACAACCTGATGGAAAATATGATCGCATCATTGATCCAGAGGGCTCCCAATGAGGACATTATTAATCAATATTCCATGGGATTAGTATTTCTGTATCTGTTAAACCATATGGACTGTCTGGCCGAAAATTCCACCTACAGCTACCGGGAGATGATCCTGCAGGCAGCCCTGGGCAGTATTGACGCCGGTTATCAGACTGCCAGCCTTTCCCGCATCGCCAGGGATCTTCATCAGTCGCTGTCTGTACTCAGCCGCATGATAAAGGAATATACCGGATTTACCTTCCAGGAACTGCTGATCCGTAAGCGTCTGGAGAAGGCAGCTGTTTTTCTGGTGGAATCAGACCTGTCTGTTGATGAGATCGGAGCCTTGGTGGGATATGAAAACAGCAGCTTTTTTCACCGCAAATTTAAGGAGCGTTATGGGATAACACCATCTAAGTACAGGAAGGAGCGCAGGCAGGAGCGGGGGACGGGGCATAGAGCCGGGAAATGATAATGTCAAACGGTAAAAGTCAAAAAAGGACGCTTTTTTAGTCAACGGGGAATCTGAACAAGGGATCTTTTTTATAGTAGCATCAAGGCAGCAGGGGTGTCATGCAGTGATACCGCAAATTGCTCCGTGGTGCTGCTATTTTTATGGAAAAAATGGGGTGAGAGGGGAGATCGGAGATGGGTGATTATTATCTTGCAGTAGATATAGGGGCCTCCAGCGGGCGGCATATACTGGGACGGGTTCGGGACGGCGTGATGGAGCTGGAAGAAGTGTACCGGTTTGAAAATGGAATGGAATCCCGTCATGGATCGAAGGTATGGGATACCGAACGCCTTTTTGGAGAAATCTTGAATGGAATGAAACGGTGCAGAGAGCTGGGAAAGATCCCGGTGAGTATGTCCATTGATACATGGGCAGTGGATTACGTACTGTTAGATGAAAAGGATCGTATTTTGGGAGAGGCTTACGGATACAGGGATAAGCGGACCGAAGGGATGGATCAGGAGGTTTACCGTCTGATCCGTGAAGATCAGCTGTATGAGCGGACTGGAATCCAGAAACAGATATTTAACACCATCTATCAGCTGATGGCAGTAAAAAAGCAGGATCCAAAGCAGTTTGCAGAGGCGAAGTCTTTTCTCATGCTGCCGGACTATTTCCAGTTCCTGCTTACTGGGAATAAGGTGTCAGAGTACACCAATGGAACAACGACCCAGCTGGTAAACCCTGAAACGGGCCAATGGGATGAGGAGCTGCTTGACCTGTTAGGATACCCAAAGGAATGGTTTCAGCCCCTGTCCATGTCGGGGACTCTGACCGGACGCCTTTTGGAAAACGTGAGGCAGGAAGTGGGGTATGACCTGGATGTGGTATGCTGTGCCAGCCATGATACGGCGTCGGCAGTTATGGCCGTACCGACAGAAGGCAGCATCTATATAAGCTCAGGCACTTGGTCGCTGATGGGGGTGGAGACAGAAAAGGCGCTTTGCGGTCTTCCAAGCAGAATGGCAAATTTTACCAATGAAGGGGGTTATGACTGCCGCTTCCGGTATCTGAAAAACATTATGGGGCTGTGGATGATCCAGTCTGTCCGCAATGAGTGGAAGGATCCGTATTCCTTTGGGGAGCTCTGTGCTATGGCGGAGGAAAATGGGAGTTTTCCCTCCCGTGTGGATGTGAATGAGGAACGTTTTCTGGCTCCCGATCACATGACGGAGGCGGTAAAGGGGTACTGCCGGGAAACGGGTCAGCCGGTTCCTGAGACGATTGGGGAGATTGCCGCTGTGATCTACGAAAGCCTGGCAGAATGCTACGGGAAAACGGCACAGGAGATCGAGGCCCTTTGCGGCCGTTCCTTTTCTTCCATTCATGTGATCGGAGGCGGATCCAAAGCAGACTACTTAAACCAGCTTACAGCAAAGGCAGCAGGGAAAAGGGTGTATGCCGGGCCAGGCGAGGCTACCGCCATCGGCAATCTTATGGCTCAGATGATCCGAAGAGGTGAGTTTGGAGGATTAAAGGAGGCCAGGAGCTGTGTGGGCCGTTCCTTTGACATCAAGGAGTATGGGGAACCTATAAAAGAATAACAGCAGCAGTTCAGCCATACATCTTCTTGGCTGATTTGGCAGATAAGAAGCTGTTAGAAGGAACGAAGAAGGAAGAAAAAAGAAAAGGAAGAAAAAAAGAAATAGAAAAGAGAGAAAAGAAAACGAAGGGAAAGGGTAAAGAAAAATGACGGTGAAGGAACGATACGAAGCGGCAAAAGAAATTTACGGAAAATTGGGAATTGATACGGATCAGGCCCTTGCTGATTTAAAAAATATCCCTGTTTCCATGCATTGCTGGCAGGGGGACGACGTTACAGGGTTTGACCAGGACGGCCCCTTGACAGGAGGGATCCAGACAACTGGAAATTATCCGGGAAAGGCAAGGACGCCCCAGGAGCTGATGGAGGATATGGATCAGGCTCTTTTCCTGATTCCCGGAAAGAAAAAGATCAATGTCCATGCCAGCTATGCGATTTTTGAAGAAGGGGAGACGGCGGACCGGGATCGGTTGGAGCCAAAGCATTTTGCAAAGTGGGTGGAATTTGCCAAAAAACGGCATATGGGACTGGATTTTAACCCCACCTTCTTTTCCCACCCTATGGTTAAAGACGGCCTGACCCTTACAAGCCCGGATCCTGAGGTAAGACGATTCTGGATCAATCATGGAAAGGCGTGTATCCGCATTGCCCAGTATTTTGCAGAGGAGACAGGAATCCCATGCGTGATGAATATTTGGATCGGGGACGGCTTTAAGGACATTCCGGCGGACCGTATGGGGCCACGTATGCGTTACAAGGAGTCTTTGGAGGAAATCCTGTCAGAGCCCTTTGACCGGGATAAGGTAAAGCCCTGTGTGGAGTCAAAGGTGTTTGGCATCGGAGTGGAGTCCTATACCGCAGGAAGCGCAGAATTTGCCCTGTCCTTTGCCGCAGGCCATGAGGGCTGTCTTCCTCTTATGGATAACGGCCATTACCACCCCACGGAGGTCGTTTCTGATAAGATTCCCGCCATGCTCTGCTTTTATCCTGAGATTGCCCTTCATGTTACCCGGGGCGTCCGCTGGGATTCAGATCATGTGCTGCTTTTGGACGATGAGACAAGGGAGATCGCAAAAGAAATCGTCCGCTGCAATGCATTAGACCGTGTATATATCGCCCTGGATTATTTTGACGCCAGCATCAACCGCATTTCTGCCTGGGCGGTGGGAATGAGAAGTATGGAAAAAGCTCTTTTGGCAGCTCTGTGCACGCCTCACAGATCTCTGGCCCGTCTTCAGGACGAAGCCAGGTTTACAGAGCTGATGGCGCTGCAGGAGGCAGTGAAACTGCTTCCGCTGGGAGACGTGTGGAACTATTATTGCGAGATGAATCAGGTTCCAGGGGACTTTGACCTTTACAGGGAAGTAGAACGCTATGAAAAAGAGGTCCTCAGTAAGAGAGGGTAAACACAGGAGACTATGGTTTCGGAAAGAGACCGCAAAACAGGAGGAATAGAAAATGCAGATAACAGATATTCCGTTTGTACAGGGATTTATAAAAATGTGCAATGACGGCTGGGAACAGGGATGGCATGAGAGAAACGGCGGAAACCTGTCCTACCGGATAAAGGAGGAGGAGTTAGAGGAGGCCAGGCCTTTTTTTGGAGAGCCGGGAGAATGGCGGCCCATCGGAACGACGGTTCCTGGGCTGTCAGGAGAATATTTTATGGTCACAGGGAGCGGAAAATATTTCCGCAACGTGATCCTGGATCCGGCAGACAGCATCTGCATCATTGAGATTGACAAAAAGGGGGAGGAGTACCGTATCCTATGGGGCCTGGTAAACGGCGGAAGGCCTACCAGCGAGCTCCCCAGCCATCTGATGAACCATGAGGTGAAAAAGGAAGCTACAGGCGGGAGGCATAGGGTGATCTACCACGCCCATCCTGTTAATGTGATTGCGCTGACCTTTGTCCTCCCCCTAAAAAGCGAGGTGTTTACAAGAGAGTTGTGGGAGATGGCAACAGAATGTCCCGTAGTATTTCCCTCCGGCATTGGCGTGGTGGGCTGGATGGTCCCAGGCGGAAGGGAAATCGCGGTGGCTACCAGCCAGCTGATGAAGGATTTTGATGTAGCGGTTTGGGCTCATCACGGACTGTTTTGTTCCGGAGAGGATTTTGACCTGACCTTTGGCCTTATGCACACAGTGGAGAAGTCAGCAGAGATCTTAGTAAAGGTTCTGTCTATGCGGCCGGATAAGCTTCAGACCATTGAGCCAAAGCAGTTTCGGGATCTGGCAAGGGATTTCCATGTGACCCTTCCGGAGCGGTTTTTGTACGAAAAATAAAGGGTTTACATTCTTAGGCAAGGGATTTAAAATGTAGGTATGTCGGATGGCTTACCTGCATTTTTGATTGTGCGCCTGATGATAAAATGACGGAAGATGAAAAAGGAGGTTCCTATGGGAAAGAACGTATTAGTGATCTCAACCAGCTTGAGAAAGGGAAATTCCCAGCGTTTGGCAGAGGAATTTGCAAAAGGGGCTGAGAAAGCGGGAAATCACGTGGAGTTCATAACTCTTCAGGGAAAGGAAATCCAGTTTTGCCGCGGATGTCTTGCCTGTCTGAAAACAGGAGCCTGTGTGATCCAGGACGATGCAGTGGAGATTGCAGAAAAAATGGGGAAGGCTCAGGTCATTGCTTTTGCTTCTCCCATCTATTATTATGAGATGTGCGGTCAGATGAAAACAATGCTGGACCGGGCCAACTGTCTGTATGATTCAGACTACCAGTTCACAGATATTTATTTTCTGTCCGCAGCGGCAGAGGATGAGGCGGAGACGGACCGGCGGGCTGTAAGCGGCCTTCATGGGTGGATCGACTGCTTCCCGAGGGCAGAGCTGAAGGGAACGGTTTTTGCAGGAGGAGTGGATGGCCCAGGGGATATAGAAGGACATCCGGCTCTGAAACAAGCCTTTGAGATGGGAGCCTCCATACAATGACCGAAGGAAAAATTGGAAAGACCCTTTTATGGTTCGCTGTACCTCTTATCTTAGGCAATTTACTGCAGCAGACATACAATGCAGTGGACTCTATTATTGTCGGAAATTATGTGGGGAGCAATGGACTGGCAGCCGTGGGTTCCAGCTCTGCCCTTATTAATCTTTTGATTGCTTTCAGCCAGGGGCTGGCAGTAGGAGCAGGGATATTAGTAGCCCAGGCGGTGGGGGCAGGAAAGCAGAAGCGGATTTCAAGATCCGTTCACACTGCTATTGTGATCGCTTTTCTGCTAGGAATCCTGCTGTCCGTCCTGGGATTTGTCCTCACCCCCTGCCTGCTGCGGTGGATGAAGACGCCAAAGGAGGTTATGAGGGACTCCGTCAGTTACCTGAGGATTTTTTCCATAGGCCTGGTATGTAATGTGGTCTACAACATGGAGGCTGGAATCTTAAACGCGGTGGGAAATTCAAAGAGATCCCTTTTATATTTGGCTGCAGCGTCTGCAACGAATATTGTGCTGGATCTGCTTTTTATCCGCGGTCTTGGGCTGGGGGTAAAGGGAGCGGCCATCGCCACCGATGTCAGCCAGGCTGTATCCTGTATTCTGGCTTTGGGCTTTTTGCTCCGGGTAAAAGGCTCCTATCAGGTTCATATAAAGGAGCTGAAAATACATAAAAATACAGCGCTGCGAATGATCCGGGTGGGACTGCCTACGGGGATACAAAATATGGTCGTCTCCCTGTCCAATGTTTTGGTGCAGTCCAGCATCAATGTCTTTGGCCCGGCTGCGATGGCAGGCTTCGGAGCCTATATGAAGGTGGACGGATTTAATATCCTGCCTGTTTTAAGTTTGAGCATGGCCAGCACCACTTTTACAGGACAGAACTATGGGGCCGGAAAGTTAGATCGGGTCAGAAAAGGAATGTGGATCACCTTAGTTTTCAGCGTGATGTATACTATTATCACTGGTTTTATACTGATGACCTGCTCCCAGCCTATTTTGCAGCTGTTCTCAAGAGACAGGGCAGTGATCGAGGCCGGGGCCACCGCCATGAAATATTTCTGCCCCTTCTACTTTCTGTTAGCCGCCCTTCATTCTCTGGCCGGGACGGTGAGGGGGACGGGAAAGACCATCCCTCCCATGGTGATCCTTCTGGTATCCCTCTGCGCATTCCGTGTGGCGTGGCTGACCTTTGTACTTCCCCTCCATCATACAGTGGATTACGTGTATCTTATTTATCCATTATCCTGGGGCTTAGGGGCAGTGCTGATGATCGGCTATACATGGAAGGCAAGGTGGATGTAGGCTTCTATTTCAGAAGGCGTTCATTCACTTCTGATGACAATTGGGACAGTATTTGGTATTTCAAGTCAGGAGGTTCCGATGAAAAAGAACGGGATAAGAAGCTTATTCGTTATTGCCCTTGTACTGTTATCCGGCTATCTTTTAATAGGGAATCCCATCGTTTTCTGGCACAACTGGGAGCTGAAACGTTCGATCCAGTCCATTGAGCCGGAAAGAAAAACGGTTGCATTCAATGATCTGGTTCCCTTTGAATGGGATCGAGTATATACATTTGCTCCCTATACCAGCAAAAAAGAAATAGCAGAAGTGATCGGGTTTCACAGCAGATCGATCCGGGAAACGGTCAGCGAGGGGATGGTACAGCTGCTGTTTGTAAAGGATCACTTTGTCACTGCAAGCGTGTGCAGTCATGTCGATTCTCTGGGCTATCAAGTCGATTTTTCTGGTTCCATCAGCCGGGAAGAGAAGGCAGTTTTTGAGGTGATCCCTGAGGAGGGCTGGACAGTCCTGCGGCGTGTCGATGATCTTCCTTCTGATCCTGAGTCCCATGATTCTATGGGGGAGCCTGAGCCTTCCCGCAATCCAATGATGGGATTTTGTGAAAAGGATTGGAGGGTACTGGATTGGATCGAGGCAAGAGATCAGGCATTTGGATTATCAAAAGTGCTTCTGTACAACGACAGCAAAGAGGATCAGCTGTTTCTTGCTTTTATAAAGAGAGACGGGGGATACCAGACCGTTGGGATTGGGTTTCCATATGAGGCTGTGACAGGCAGGGAAACAAAAGAGAAAGGGGCATCAGGGCTGGCAGAAGGCAGCCTCCTTTCCTACCTTGGGAACGGAGGGGTGAGCCTGGAGGTGACAGAAGGAGGAACGGGGGCTCCGTTTACCTATGGAATGTTTTACAGTGAAAATAAAGACAAAAAGGAAGTCTCCTTTCGCGCTTCCCATGGGAAGATTTCCCCAGTACCGGAGCTGGATATTTCAAGAGATATAAGTTCTTTTTTAGGGGCCGATGGGATATGTTTGGATCGTGCAGATGAAGAAAAATTAATATTCCATACACATAAAGGACTCTTTTTGTGCTGGAGAGAAGATGAAGGCTATAAGCTTGCAAAGGCCATTGATCTTACCGTTCTGGGAGCAGATCAGACACAGGGAGATGGAGCCTCTTTTATCTGTGCAGACAGGGAACGGGTATTGATCATGCCGCATCGGTATGATGAGAAGAATCAGGAACCGGTGACATGGGAATACCGTTTCCAGGAAGGCCAGATGAGAAAATGGGAAGGCTTCTGGCAGACACCACCTTCTACCGGCTGGGAAGAAATTTGGAAGGCGGAGGAACAGGTGAGAAGCCTCTTAAAAGGGGAAAGTATGTTCTGCTCCAGTCTTTTC
>ENA-UONU01002141-UONU01002141.1-human-gut-metagenome-genome-assembly--contig:-CS51-NODE-2141-length-12231-cov-5.546896_pt1 | contig 12231 bp, 10 predicted proteins | sample MGYA00242462_ERZ724009 | MGnify/ENA metagenome assembly ERZ724009 | reverse complement strand
GACAGCTGCTGCCAGGGATGGAGCTGTCAGAGAAACCGTATCAGGAGAGGATCGTGGAATCATCTCAAAGGACAGCTGGGTTCAGGATTTGAATCCGGATCAAAAACGGATGTTAGGGGAGCTGTTAAAGGAATTTATTTCCTGACAATAATAGTATTGTAAGGGGAATTGTGATATAATGAGCCTTAGCAGGCCAAAGCAAATCGTTTGTACGGCTGAGCGGATATGAAAAATGAAACGGTCATGGATGAAGGCTTCAGTGGGAAGTTGGTTCATGAACATAAGAAAAGGAGAGCGGGAGATATGGGAAAGGAAGTTACGTTTGATTATTCCAGGGCAGCAGGATTTGTTTCCGAAGAGGAAATGGCCAACCTGAAGAGCACGGTTATGGGTGCAAAGGAAACCTTATTAGGAAAAACAGGAGCAGGAAACGATTTTCTGGGATGGATCGATCTTCCGGTTGATTATGATAAGGATGAATTTGCACGGATTAAGAAGGCAGCGGAGAAAATCCAGAATGATTCGGACGTTCTGCTGGTAGTGGGGATCGGCGGTTCCTATCTTGGCGCAAGAGCAGCTATTGAATTTTTATCTCACAGCTTTTATAATGTGCTGCCAAAGAGCGTACGCAAGACACCAGAGATTTATTTTGTAGGAAACAGCATCAGCAGCAAATACATCCATGATTTGAAGCAGGTTTTAGAGGGTAAAGATTTCTCTGTAAATATCATTTCCAAGTCAGGAACTACGACAGAACCAGCTATCGCTTTCCGGGTATTTAAGGAAATGCTGATTGAAAAATATGGAAAAGAGGAGGCCAATAAGCGTATTTATGCCACTACCGATAAGGCTAAGGGTGCATTGAAGGCCCTGGCTGATGAGGAGGGCTATGAAGAATTTGTTGTGCCGGATGATGTAGGGGGACGTTTTTCTGTCCTGACTGCAGTGGGACTTCTTCCGATCGCGGTGAGCGGAGCGGATATTGATCAGTTAATGGCAGGAGCTGCATCCGGACGGAAAAAAGCGTTGGAAGCTCCCTATGAATCCAACGGCGCGCTTCAGTATGCGGCTGTACGCAATATTCTTCACCGCAAGGGAAAAAATGTGGAGATCGTTGCTAATTATGAACCAAGCCTTCACTATGTTTCTGAGTGGTGGAAGCAGCTGTTTGGTGAGAGCGAGGGAAAGGATCAGAGGGGTATTTTCCCGGCGGCAGTGGATCTGACCACAGATCTTCATTCCATGGGCCAGTTTATTCAGGATGGTTCACGCATTATGTTTGAGACCGTTCTGGATGTGGAGGAGTCTCCCGCAGAGATTCTTTTAAATAAAGAGGATGTGGATACAGATGGAATGAATTATCTGGCCGGAAAGAGTGTGGATTTTGTAAATAAGAGTGCAATGAACGGTACGATTTTAGCGCATACGGACGGCAGCGTTCCCAATCTTATGGTAAAGATTCCGGAGCAGAATGAATTTTATCTGGGAGAATTGTTCTACTTCTTTGAGTTTGCATGCGGCATCAGCGGTTATATTTTGGGTGTAAATCCATTTAACCAGCCAGGGGTGGAGAGCTACAAGAAAAATATGTTTGCTTTATTAGGAAAGCCAGGTTATGAGGCTCAGAGAGAGGAGCTTTTAAAGAGGCTGTAGGGTATGTTTTTCATCGTATTTTGTCTTTCCGCAGCAAAGCAGTGATCATACAGATCAGCAAAAGGGCCGTCCTACTGAAAACATGGATCAGTAGGGCGGCTTTTCGATTATGACTCTCTGTGAGAACATGCTTCAGGAGTGAAGGGGCTTCTTTTGCGGAGAAAAACGTACAATAGGCCTGGGAGTGTTATTGTTTACGGGACTGCCAGGAGCAGTAACCGTTTACTGAAAATGAGGAAACTCAACTGGAGATTTTATTGACTTTTTATAAGCATAAGCTTAAAATTAAGGAAAAAGTACAAATGTTTCGTTCTGTCCCAAAATATTTGCTGGAGTGGGAGAGTTGAGAAAGAACTGTACGTACAGAAAGGAAAAAGGGGAAATGAGTGAAAAACAGATCAACCAAAAGACAGAGTCCATCTTTAAGGTAAAGAATGTATTGAGGGCATTAGCCTTTCTTGGGATCATTTTTGTGTTTTGTCCTTCTTTCTTGGTCTCCTGTTCCGGACAGGATATTAAGGTAAGCGCAATGACAGCAATACAGGGAATGACCGTCTACGGAGAGCGGATTGTGGATCCATATCCCATCATGCTGATAACCTTGTTGGCTCCCGCAGAGATCCTGTTTTTGCTGTTTAAGGCAAGAGCAGACGAAAAGAAGACAGCAGCGATGATTTTTGCAGGTACAGCAGTTAATTTTATACTTTGGCTTGTTTTTAGATGGGTGGTTAAGAGGGCTGCTGAGGAAAGCTATTTTGATTATCAGGCGACCGTATGGTTTATGATCAATATAGTGGGATTGATCGCGATCCTTGTGATCTCGGCTATGATCCTGGCAGGTAAGCTGCATTTAGAAATGGAACTTATATCTGCAGCATCAGGGGGAGATACCCATGAGGTATTAAATCAGATGTCAGCAGCAGTGAATCAGATGTCCAGTACCGTGACACAGCTTGCAGGAAATGTAGCAACAAACATGGGAACGAAGATTGCGAGAGAGCAGGCCAAAAAGAATGCGATTGGATTTTGTTCTAAATGCGGAAGCCCGATCACATACGGAAGTAAGTTCTGTACTTCCTGTGGAACTCCTGTGCCAGAAAGCATGATCGCAGAGGCAGAGGCGGCAATGGAAGCCCAGAGAAGGGCAGCGGAAGAAGCTCAGAGAAGGGCAGCGGAAGAAGCTCAGAGAAGGGCAGCGGAAGAAGCTCAGAGAAGGGCAGCCGAAGAAGCCCAGAGAAGGGCAGCAGAGGAAGCTCAGAGAAAAGCAGCAGAGGAAGCCCAGAGAAGGGCAGCCGAAGAAGCCCAGAGAAGGGCAGCAGAGGAAGCCCAGAGAAGGGCAGCAGAGGAAGCCCAGAGAAGGGCAGCAGAGGAAGCTCAGAGAAGGACGATAGAGGGTTTCGGTGAAGCTTCGGCCGAGGAGGTTCAGAGAAAGGCAGCGGAGGAAGCTGCCAGAAAGGTAGTAGAGGAAGCCGCCAGAAAGGTGGCGGAGGAGACAGCAAGAAAGCAGACAGAGCAGTTGGAAAGCCAGGGGATAAAAACAGCGTTTTTCTGTCAGCAGTGTGGAGCCAAGCTAAGTCCTAACGCCAGATTTTGTGAGTTCTGCGGGGCTAAGGTAAAATAGGATACGAAAAAGCTATAGAAAGTTTTTACGAGGATCCGATAGAATCTATGAGAATCAAAGGGATTTTCATATTTGCTGTACGAGGGAGGAACGAGTATGTTTTGTGAAAATTGCGGAACAGAAAATGACAACAGTGCAAAATTCTGCAGAGGATGCGGAAAGCCATTAACTGGAGGCAGCCAGGGAAAGAAAACGATCTTGCCGGAAAATGATCAAAACAGAGAAGCGCAAAGAGGCGCTGCTCCCATGTTTGATCAAAAAGCAGGACAGGCAGCTGAAAAAATAAAACAAATCCCAAAGGGAGCCCTTATTGGAGCAGGTGTTGGGATTGTGGCGCTCATTGCTGTGATCGGTATTGCAGTGAGTGGAGGAAAAACCATTCATATGGATAAATACCTTACAGTGGAAACCACAGGATATGATGGATACGGCAGAGCCAGCGTTTCAATTGATTGGGATGCGATTGAAGAAAAATATGGAAAGAAGCTGACATTTACAAACGCAGCAAGGAAGGAATACGGCGGTTTTACAAAGATGATGTCTCCAGTCGATGTAATACAGGAGCATGTCAGTGTGGAATTGGATACATACAGCGGTCTTTCCAATGGAGATGAGATTGCATATGCCTGGGAGGTAGACGAGGAGATTTCAGATCTGGTTAAATGCAAAGTCAAATATAAAGACAGTTCTATTTCTGTATCCGGGTTGGAGGAAATAGGAACGTTTGATGGATTTGCCGGCCTGGAAGTGGAGTTTACAGGAATTGCTCCAAATGGAAAAGCGAATCTGAATTATACGGGTTCTGATATGAATTATTCTGATTTTCAGTGCGATAAGACAAGCGGCCTTTCTAATGGGGACACAGTTACAGTGACCATTGATGAAGATAGGATCGAATCCTATGCGGAACAGTTTGGAAAGGTTCCTGAAATTTTGGAGAAGGAATATCAGGTTCAGGGGCTTGAGAGTTATCTGACAAAGTTAGATGAGATTGATGATGCTTCCCTGGCTTCCATGCAGCAGCAGGCCTCTGATGAGTACAATGCTTATGCGGCGAAGAATTGGGGCGAAGGAGAGATACTGGAAAGCTTTACCTACCTGGGGGATTATCTGCTGACTGCAAAAGAGGGAAATGACAATTATTTATTCCTGGTTTACAAGGCCAGAGTGAAGAATTATTATTCTTATGAAGGCCGCACCTATGACCAGCCGAATGACATTTACTGGTATATCCGGTTTGAGGATCTGATGGTAGGGGCAGATGGATCTACCCTTGTGAATCTCAATGATTATAAGACGCCTAATGACAGAATAACCATTGAAACCGGCATCAGCAGCGGCTGGTTCAGCACAAAAAAATGGTATTATTATGGTTATCAGACCTTAGCTGATCTGTATAAGAATGTAGTGATAGCTAATCTGAATGCATATAATCACCAGGATAATGTAAATGAAGGCGCAGCACCTCAGGCGGCCCCAGCAGCAGCTCCGGCAGCTGCTCCGGCCCCAGCGCAGGGGGCAGCCGCCAGCGAGCGTGCAGCGGAAGCGATGAACGGAACAGGATGGATTTTTGCAAACAGCGGGACAGAGCTTCTTACAAGAGCGAATTTGGAGGGCTTGACGGCAGAGCAGTGTAAGATTGCCAGAAATGAGATCTATGCCCGCCACGGAAGGAAATTTAACGATGCGGCTTTACAGGCTCATTTTGATGCTTGTCCATGGTATCAGGGGACGATTGAGGCGAATGCCTTTAAGGAATCGGATTTGAATGAAGTGGAGCTGGCTAATCGGGATCTGATTGTAGCCTATGAAACAGAGATGGGATACCGGTAAGGCAAACCAGCAAATTGATACAATTTAAAATAAATCTGTGGAATCTATAAAAGGTCTGTAAAGACAGATCGTGGGATAGGATTGATACGCAGTGATAAGGCGGCATCTTCCAGCAATGGGAGGATGCCGCCTTATGTATATTCAGGGAAAACATGATTCTTTAATATATTCAATTATTTCTGATACAGAACAGTCTAAGAGGCTGCCTTTGCTTTGAAGTGTTGTATTTCAGAACGCTGTATTTTGAACGGGAGAGGGCCGTAGTCCCATAGAATAAAAAATCTATGGGCTGGGGCCCGTTTTTATATTTCATAATAGATGGTTGAAATGGAAGGGGGAAAAGGTATTTGGTTTCTTTTAAAATTTTCAATGTTTCACATTGAAACATATCAAAAAATATTGTTGTTGAATCTGCTATAGAAAGCTTGTGTTATACATATTATACATATATTAAAAGGATAATATCGACGAAAATGTATATAATGCACAAAAACGAGTTGTACGAAGTAAAAACCAATGCTATAATTTAAACATAAGTCAACAGAAAAGCTTATCTCGGTGTTTCAGGATCTGTAAAGATTTGTGAAAACAATTCTGTAAAGAAATGAAACATCAGGAGATAAAAATAATAAAAACACAAAGAAAGAAGGACGAATATTATGAAAAAAAGAGCAATCAGTTTCATGTTGGCAGCAGCTATGACAGCAGCCCTTGTAAGCGGATGCGGTTCCGCTCCAAAGGCAGAGAGCGCAGGCGCGGCGGCAGGTTCTGAGGCTTCCGGTTCCAAAGGAGCTTCCGGGGAGACGATTCAGATTGCAGTAGCAGGCCCCATGACAGGAGATAATTCTGAGTATGGAATTGGATTTACCAATGCGGCTAATCTGATGGCAGAGCAGTGGAACGCAGAGGGCGGTGTTCTTGGAAAGCAGGTTGAGATTGTTCCTTACGATGACAAGAATACATCTGAGGAGGCTACTACGATTGCTCAGAAAATCGTATCCGATAAAAAAGTAGCAGGAGTGATCGGTCATTTCGCGTCAGGTGTCTGTATGACGGCTGCTCCTATTTACCAGGAAAATAAGATCATTGAAATATCTCCTTCCTCCTCCCATCCCGATTATGCAGGCATTGGAGATTATATTTTCAGAAATAATACGGTTATCTCCAAAGAGGCCTCAGCAGGCGTTGATATTGCCATCAATGATATGGGAAAGAAGAATATTGGTATTATCTCTATTATGACAGATTGGGGAACCAACACCTCTCAGATTGTAAAACAGCTTATTGAGGAGAGCGGAAATGCGGATGTCAAGGTTGTGGCTCATGAGGAGGTCATGGAGGGATCGGATGACTATTCACCGGCGATCACAAAGTTAAACGAAGCAGGGGCAGATGTAGTGATCTGCTGCGGTATGTACAACCTGGTAGCGCCTGTGGCAAAGCAGTATAAGCAGATCAATCCGGATATTGCTATTGTGGGCTTCTCCAATGCTTACAGCCAGCAGCTCATTGAGCTTGGCGGCGATGCAGTGGAGGGCGTGTGCTTCCCTGTTATCTTCTTCTCTGAGTCCGATGATGAGAACGTTAAGTCTTATGTAGAGACTTACACAGAGAAATTTGGTTCTGCTCCATCTGCTCTGACTTCTCAGGCTTATGACTCAGTAGGTATGCTGCTGACAGCGATCAAGGAAGCCGGAACTACCGATTCTGAAGCAGTAAAGAGTAAGCTGTATGAGATTGATTATAAGGGCGTGACCGGAGATACGAAGTTTGATGAGAATGGTGACGTAGATAAGGAATTTGTAAAGGTTACTATTAAGGACGGAAAGTTTGTAAAGATGAATTAGTACATAGCCGTACTCTAATCAGGTAAGAAAGGACAGCTCATGTTAGTACAGCAGACATTTAACGGTTTGGCCTTGGGAATGGGATATGCTCTGATCGCAGTGGGATATTCGCTTGTATTTGGTATCCTGAGACTGGTCAACTTCTCCCACGGCGCCATCTATGCTTTTGGCGCAGAGATGGCCATGGTATTGATCGGCTTAAAATTCGGCGTGTTTCCCGGAATCCTGGCCAGTATGGTTCTCACTGGAATCCTGGGAGTTACCATCGACAAGGTGGCATTGGAGCCTTTGAGAAAAAAGAAGTCTATGCCCATCGCCTCACTGATCACTACCATTGGAATTTCCAATATTGTAACAAATCTCCTGATCGTATTTTTGGGGTCAGAAAAGCGTAATTTTCCAGAACTGTTTAACTTTGGTTCCATGAAGATCGGCTCTATCACCATCACCTCCACTCAAGTTATGATGTGTGTGGTTTCTCTGGCCCTTATGATGGTTTTGGTATTTATCGTTTATAAAACAAAGATCGGTCTGGCCATGCGTGCCAGCGAGCAGAACGCAAAGGCGGCCAATCTGATGGGGATCAATGTAAACTTTGTTATATCCTTTACCTTTTTCCTTGCGGGGATCTCCGCTGCTATCGCAGGCGCACTGGTAGGCGGATATTACCAGATCGTTTATCCGAACATGGGCTTTATGGCCGGCTTAAAGGCCTTTGCTGCTGCCGTTCTCGGCGGTATCGGAAGCCTTCCCGGAGCACTTTTAGGAGGACTTATTGTGGGTGTGTCTGAAAGTATGGCAGCTACCTTCCTGGGCTCCACCTACAGGGATTCCATTGCATTTATTATCCTCATTATGGTTCTGATCGTAAGGCCTCATGGTCTTTTTGGACGGAAAGGAATTACAAAGGTGTAAGAAATGGATAGAAAGAGTGATAAGACAGTGAAAAAACAAAAAACAGGACTTCATGAGCTGGAATTGTTTGTCATGAAGAACCAGAAGATCCTGCTCCTTGTTCTGGCTCTGCTCCTTCTGGCCCTTCCTTACATTTTGAACAATCAGTATCTCCTGACCGTGACAGTAAAGATCGGAGCCTATGCTATGCTGGCTCTCGGACTAAATATATTGACCGGTTATACAGGGCTGGTATCTCTGGGACATGCGGGATTTGTTGCGATTGGGGCCTATACCGCTTCTCTGCTTTCCGTTAAGGCCGGAATGGGATTTTTCCCCGCTACGATTCTGGGAATGGTGACAGCCGGACTCGTAGGGGTTCTCTTGGGGCTTCCGACTCTCAGGGTGACAGGAACATATCTGTCTATTATTACCCTGGGATTTGGAGAGATCGTGAAAATGATCGCTATGAACTGGGCTCCTGTAACCAATGGAACTTTGGGGGTAAAGAACATTCCAAAGCCGTCTGTCTTTGGCATAAACCTGACGATTGCCAATCATGGGCTTTATTACCTTATGCTGTTTCTGGTTTTTCTGACCACCTTATTCTGCATTGCAGTGATCCGCTCTAAGACGGGAAGGGCATTTCAGGCCATCCGGGCAGATGAAATGGCGAGCACCATGATGGGTATTAATATTACTTCCTATAAAATACTGGCTTTTGTAATATCTGCCTGTATCTGTGCTCTGGGCGGTTCCCTGTACTCCACCCTGATCGGCTACATTGATCCTAATACCTTTAACTTTGATGTGTCTACCATGATCCTGAGTATTGTGATCTTAGGCGGTATGGGAACCATCAGGGGCATGTTTGTAGGTTCAGCTATCCTCATTGCTTTTCCGGAGGTTTCCCGTTTCCTGATGGAATACCGTTTCGTGCTTTACGGCGTGATCTTAGTTGTGATGATGCGCTTCCGCCCACAGGGCATTTTGGGCTGGAAGTCCACACTTCCCTATCAGCTCACAAAGAAGGTGCAGGAAAACATTGAAAAAATGGATAAGGATGCACCTTTGAAATTATGGCAGGACACGAAGGGGTGATAGTATGACAGAGAAAAATATATTGCTGGAAGTAAAAGGGATCACAAAACGGTTCGGCGGTATCGTGGCTGTGGATCATGTGAGTTTTAAGGTAAACCGGGGAGAAGTCATCAGCATCATTGGGCCAAATGGAGCTGGAAAAACCACCGTATTTAATATGCTGACTGGTGTGTATGAGGTGGATGAGGGAACCATCACGTTTAAGGGAGAGGAAATCCAGAATAAAAAGCCAGGACATATTGTGGCAGCTGGAATTTCCAGAACTTTTCAAAATATTCGGTTATTTTCTGATCTGAGAGTGATCGAGAATGTACTGGTAGGTGCTCACATCAAGACGAAATATAATTTTTTTCAGTCTACCTTCCGTACCAAGGCATTCCGGAAAGAGGAGGATCAGAAGACAGAGGAGGCTATCCAGCTGTTAAAGTCCATCGGGCTGGATTACAGAAGGGATGATTACGCCTCCAACCTGCCTTATGGCGAGCAGAGAAAGCTGGAGATCACCAGAGCGATCGCTACCGGAGCAGAGCTGATCTTGTTAGACGAACCGGCAGCGGGCATGAACCCACAGGAGTCAGCAGAGCTGATGGAATTTATTTATAAGCTTCGGGATTCCGGGTATACCATACTGATGATCGAGCATGATATGAGCGTTGTTATGAATGTATCCGACCGTATCTATGTGATCGACCATGGAAAGCCTATTGCAGAGGGGCTTCCAAGGGAGATTGCGGACAATCCGAAGGTAATAGAAGCATATCTGGGAGGGGTTCACAATGATGCTTGATATAAAGGATCTGAATACATATTATGGAGCGATCCATGCGTTAAAGGGAATTAACATGGAGGTGGAGACGGGGGAGATCGTTTCCCTCATCGGAAGCAACGGCGCTGGAAAGACTACGCTTCTCAACACCATTGCCGGTGTGGCAAAGGCAAGCAGAGGAACCGTTACATTTAAGGGGAAGGACATTACCAATTGCCCCTCTCATATGATGACAAAGCTGAAGATCAGCATTTCCCCAGAGGGCAGAGAAGTATTCCCAGAACTGACAGTGGAGGAAAACTTGCGTTTGGGAGCTTACATAGTAAAGGATAAGGGAGCGATCAGCGCAGGATATGACCGGGTATATGATCTGTTTCCAAGGCTGAAGGAACGTTTTAAACAGCAGGCGGGAACCCTTTCCGGAGGCGAGCAGCAGATGCTGGCTGTAGGAAGGGCGCTGATGTCAAGCCCGGAGCTGCTGCTTTTAGATGAGCCTTCTCTGGGATTGGCCCCTAATTTTGTGGTCATGATCTTTGATATGATCAAGGAGATCAACAAGCAGGGCGTTACGATCCTGCTGATCGAGCAGAACGCGAATATGGCCCTTATGGCTTCCGACCGGGCTTATGTTATTGAAAATGGTTCTGTTACTATGAGCGGAAACGCAAAAGAGATCGCTTCCGATCCCAGGATCAAGAAAGCTTATTTGGGATTAGGCTAACAAAAAATGTATCTGGGATTGTGTCAAACAGAAAAGTTTATGTAAACCTGAGCGGATTGAGAAAGGAGACGTAAAACAGAATGAAAAAGATAATAAACCAGCCCTCCGATGTTGTCAGCGAGGCGCTGATTGGTATGCAGATGGCATATCCAAACGAGTTAGATTATACTCCGGGGGCAGAGGTGATTTCCCGCCATGTAAAGGGAGATAAGGTGGCAGTGATCTCTGGAGGCGGAGCGGGACACGAGCCTCTCCACGCAGGTTTTGTGGGAACTGGTATGCTGGACGCAGCCGTATCGGGAAATGTATTTTCATCTCCCAGTCCGGATCGTATTGGAGCCGCTATTGAGAAGATGGATGCCGGAAAAGGGATCCTGCTGGTGATCAAGAATTATTCCGGCGATATTATGAACTTCGGGCTGGCTGCAGATCTGGCAGAAGCAGATGATATTGAGGTGGAATCTGTGGTGGTAAAGGACGATGTGGCTGTTCCTGACAGTACCTATTCCACCGGACGCAGAGGAATTGCGGGAACCGTATTTGTACATAAGATCGCAGGTGCAATGGCAGAGAGGGGAGCTTCCCTGAGCGAGGTAAAGAGGGCTGCAGAGCATGCCATTGAGAATATCCGCAGCATGGGTATGGCTATGACCCCTTGTACTCTTCCGGCAGTTGGAAAACCTGGATTTGTCCTGGCGGACGATGAGGTGGAGATTGGAATGGGAATCCATGGAGAGCCAGGAGTGGAACGCACAAAGATTAAGACAGCGAAAGAGACCGCTCAGATCCTTTTGGAGAAGATCCTGGCCGATTACGATTACGAAAACAGCGAGGTAGCTGTGTTAGTCAACGGCCTTGGGGGAACACCTCTTATGGAGCTGTATATCCTGAACATGGAGGTTCAGAACCTGTTAAAGGAAAAAGGAATCCGTGTACACCGCACCCTGGTTGGCAATTATACTACGGCGTTAGATATGACGGGATGTTCCGTTACCCTGATGAAATTAGATGATGAGTTAAAGGAGCTTTTGGACGCCCCCTGCAATACGCCGGCGTTAAAGATTTGATTTTAGGAGGCAGACAGACATGGGATTTACAATGACAGCAGCGGATTACGGCGAATATATTAAGAGGGCTTATGAGCTGATCCATGAAAATGGAGACTATGTAACGGAATTGGATCTGGCTACAGGAGATGGGGATCACTGGTCCAATATTAACATGGGATTTGAGAAATTGGTTGAAAATTTGGACCGTCTGACCCAGATGAATGTGAGTGATGAATTAAAGGAGATCGGAAAGATCATGATGTCCGTTATTGGCGGATCCTCCGGCGTTCTTTACGGAAGCGCTTATATTGCGGCGGCAAAGGCGGTAAAGGGAAAAGAGGCTCTGGGCAGGGAGGAGCTGTGCCAGGTGTTAGACGCTATGCTGGGAGCCATTATTTCCAGAGGACAGGCCCAGGAGGGCTTTAAGACCATGATCGATAGCCTTGCTCCGGCAGTAAAGGAGTATAAAAAGTGCCTGGAGGAGGGGGCTGACGATAAGGATCTGTGCAGCCGTGTAAAGAAAGCAGCAGTTGACGGCGCAGAAAACACAAAAAATATGGAAGCAGTCAGAGGAAGAGCCACCTATCAGGCAAACAAGGGGGTAGGGCATTTGGATCCGGGAGCGGTTACTATGTCTTATCAGATCAGCACCCTGATGGATTACATTGCAGAAAATTTATAAACAATATATAATCCCGTCTTTGACAGTGAGGTTTAGAAAAACACCGTGGAAAAGCTTGTTTTAT
>ENA-UONU01002140-UONU01002140.1-human-gut-metagenome-genome-assembly--contig:-CS51-NODE-2140-length-12248-cov-4.392028_pt1 | contig 12248 bp, 11 predicted proteins | sample MGYA00242462_ERZ724009 | MGnify/ENA metagenome assembly ERZ724009 | reverse complement strand
CCGGATCTGGCAGATTGGGAGGAGATGGTGGAACGGATCCAGAACCGTTCGGAGGAAGTGTACATTGGTCTGGTGGGGAAGTACGTAAAGCTTCATGACGCATACCTGTCTGTAGCAGAAGCAATGAGCCATGCCGGATATGAGCAGAATACATTTGTAAAGATCCGTTGGATCGATTCCGAAGGGCTCACAAAGGAAACGGTGCATGATATTCTAAAGGATCTGGACGGGCTGATTGTTCCAGGCGGTTTTGGAAACCGGGGGATAGAAGGAATGATCCTGTCTGCAGAATATGCCCGTGAGAATCATATCCCTTACTTTGGTATCTGTCTTGGGATGCAGATTGCTGTTATTGAATTTGCCAGAAATGTTCTGGGCATAAGGGATGCCAACTCAGGGGAATTTGATGAGCAGTGTGCTCATAAGGTGATTGATTTTATGCCGGGGCAGAGTGATGAGATTGACAAAGGCGGCACACTGCGTTTGGGAAGCTATCCATGTAAAGTCAAGGCTGGGACAAAAATGGAAGCATGCTATGGGATTCCATTGATCCATGAGCGCCACCGGCATCGCTACGAGTTCAATAATCAATACCGTGAGGCGATGGAGAAGGCGGGCCTGGTGGTCAGCGGTACTTCTCCAGATGAGAGGCTGGCAGAGACCATAGAATTGCCGGAACATCCGTTTTTTGTAGGCGTACAGTTCCATCCGGAATTTAAGAGCCGCCCCAATCAGGCTCACCCACTGTTTAAAGGCTTTATTTCAGCAGCATTAAAGAGGGCAAAAGAAAATATAGGGCAGGGGGAGGCAGACGTATGAGTGTCCATGAAGAATGCGGTGTATTTGGAGTGATGAGCACAAAAAAGGAAATAGTGGCAGATCTGGTTTATTATGGGCTCTATGCCTTGCAGCACAGAGGACAGGAAAGCTGCGGCATCGTTGTGAATGATGACGGTGTGTTTTCTTCTTATAAAGATATGGGGCTTGTAAGCGAGGTGTTTTCAAAAGATACGCTATCCCATTTTCCGGAGGGAACCATGGCTGTGGGACATGTAAGATATGGGACAACGGGAGGAAATACGAGAAATAATTGTCAGCCTATTGAAGTGAATCATCAGAAGGGGAAGATGGCTCTTGCCCACAATGGAAATTTGAGCAATGCATTGGAGCTTCGGGACAAGCTGGAACGGTCAGGGGCTATTTTTCATACCACCAGTGATACAGAAACCATTGCATATATGATTACCAGGGAAAGGCTAAAAACTCCCAGTATCGAGGAGGCAGTAAGCAACGCTATGAGCTCGCTGGAGGGGGCTTACTCCCTGGTGCTGATGTCTTCCACGAAGATGATCGCTGTGCGAGATCCATATGGATTCCGGCCTCTCTGTTATGGAAGGATGCCGGATGGAGCGTATATAGTAGCCTCAGAAAGCTGCGCATTATCAGCAGTAGGAGCAGAGTTTATCCGAGATATACTGCCGGGAGAGATTTTGGTATTTCATCAATGGGGTGTGGAATCTAAAAAAGAACATTGCGGAATACAAGAGAAAAAGACTTGTATTTTTGAATATATTTATTTTGCCAGGCCAGATTCTGTCATTGATGGTGTTGCTGTCCATACATCGAGGATAAGGGCAGGGGAACTGCTGGCAGAGGCGTATCCGGTGGATGCCGACATTGTGATCGGAGTTCCAGACAGTGGGTTGGATGCGGCTTTGGGTTATGCAAAGAAATCGGGTATCCCTTATGGAATTGGCCTGATCAAAAATAAATACATCGGAAGAACCTTCATCTCCCCGGGGCAGAGTGAACGGCTGGATCAGGTCAGGATCAAGCTTTCCCCTGTGAGACATGTGATTGAGGGAAAAAAGGTAGTATTGGTTGATGATTCCATTGTCCGGGGGACAACCAGCAGGCGCATTGTAAAGCTTTTGCGTGAGGCAGGGGCAGAAGAGATCCATATGAGGATTTCTGCGCCTCCATTTCTGCATCCCTGCTATTATGGAACGGATATTGATTCCGAGGAAAATTTAATCGCCTGCCATCACAGTACAGCGGAAATTGCAGATCTGATCGGGGCTGATTCCCTGGGGTATCTGGAGGTGGATAAGCTGAATCAGCTGATTGACAGCAAAGACTACTGCGCTGCCTGTTTTCATGGGGAATATCCTACTAAAATACCTGGGGATCTTCGGAAAGACCGTTTTGAACGAAAACTGTCTGAGAAGACTGACTCAAGAAAGGAATGAGAACGATGATACCAAATACAAATTACAGCCGTTTAAAAGAATCCTATCTGTTTTATCACATCGCCCAGAAAACAAAGGCATATCTTGAAAAAAATCCAAAGGCCCATCTGTACCGCATGGGAATTGGGGACGTATCCCTGCCTCTTTGTGATGAAGTGATCCAGGCCCTTCACAAAGGAGTAGAGGACCAGGGAGTAAAGGAACGGTTTCATGGTTATATGCCGGAGTGCGGGGATCCAGGCCTTCGGGAGACCATTGCTGAATATTACAAAAAGAGAAAGGTGCTTCTTTCACCGGAAGAAGTATTTATTTCCAGCGGGGCAAGCGACGAGCTGGGGGATATTCTTGATCTCTTTGGGAGGGATAAGACCGCTTTGATCATGGAGCCAGCTTATCCAGCTTATGTAGATGCCAATATAATAGCAGGAAATAAAATTATCCACATACCATCAGGAGAGAGGGAAGGATTTGTTCCAGTACCAGATGAAACCCTTACGGCAGATGTGATTTACATCTGTTCTCCCAATAATCCAACGGGAGCTGTCTTTAACCGGGAAAGATTAAAGCTGTGGGTTGATTATGCCAATCGCACGGATGCCATTCTTTTGTTTGACGCTGCATACGAGGCTTTTATTGAAGATACGGAGATTCCTCACAGCGTTTTTGAAATCGATGGGGCAAAAACATGTGCTATCGAAATCTGTTCCCTGTCTAAAACAGCTGGTTTTACGGGAACCAGGCTGGGATATACGGTGATTCCCAGAGAGCTGAGGCGGGCTGGGATGAGCTTAAATGAGATGTGGGTGCGAAACCGTACCACAAAGACCAATGGGGTATCCTATATTATTCAAAAGGGCGGGGCAGCTGTTTTTACAGAAGAAGGGCAAAGGCAGATTCACGAAAGAATACAAGTGTATAAAAATAATGCGAAGGTATTGATGGAGGCCCTGGATCAGCTGGGGATCTGGTATTGCGGAGGAAAAAATGCCCCTTATATTTGGATGAAGTGCCCGGAAGGGATGGGGAGCTGGGAGTTTTTCGATTATCTTCTCCATGAGATCCAGGTGGTGGGAACTCCTGGGGAAGGATTTGGAGCCTGCGGGGAAGGGTATTTCCGCTTCTCCACCTTCGGTTCCCCAGAGGATACAAGGGAGGCAGCCAAGAGGCTTGTAAAGCTGCTCGCTTCTGAGAAGATTTCTCATTAAGGATCAATCAAATTGACGTTTTGGAAATAAAGTTGCTATACTAAAAAAATGAATGATGGAGAGGAAGTGAGGCGGTTGTGAAGCAGCATAGATTTTGGGCATGGACAGCAGTTTTTTGCTTTCTGATGGCTTTTTATACGGGATACAAGCACAAATAACAGGAGGTACATAATATGTTCAGTGATTCAGCTTTAAAAAAGATGGGATTTTTTGTGGGAGGAGTTTTATTTGGAACTGCGGGAGTGAAAGTCCTTTCCAGTAAAGATGCGAAGAAGGTATATACCAATTGTACTGCGGCAGCCCTGCGGGCAAGGGATTGTGTGATGAAGACAGTAGTTACCGTTCAGGAAAATGCAGAAGACATTCTTGCAGAGGCTCAGCAGATCAATGAAAGCCGGGCAGCTAAGGAAGTGGATGAGGTACAAGAGGATGTACCTGAGAAAGAAGATCTGACAGGACAGGAAGATGATCAATAGAAGATGAAATTTATCATTAAGCATGAAATAAAAGGCCGCATCCGCTTTCATGCTGTCAGAAAGACAGAGAACATGACAAATAAGGAGGCGGAAGCCCTGTGTTGGTTTTTGGAAAAACAACAGGGGGTCACGAAGGTCAAGATATATGAACACACGGGGGATGCTGCCATTTGGTATACAGGAGACAGAGAGATACTGATCTGCCTGTTAAAAGGCTTTCATTTTGAAAAAGCAGAGGTTCCAGAGAATATCCTGTCTGCTTCCGGGCGTACATTAAACAGCTTTTATAAGGATAAGCTGATTATGAAAACGCTGCTTCATTATGGAGGGAGGCTGCTCCTCCCTTTTATGGTAAGAAGGATATGGATCTCACTTAAAGCACTCCAATATATTGGAAAAGGCATCCGGTGTCTGGCACACCGCAGGATGGAAGTGGCTGTGTTAGATGCAACAGCTATTGGTGTATCCGTATTTCGAGGCGATTTGAATACGGCTGGTTCTGTCATGTTCCTATTAGGGGTGGGAGAGCTGCTGGAAGAATGGACCCATAAGAAATCCGTGGGAGATCTGGCGCGCAGTATGTCCCTGAATGTGCAGAAGGTATGGCTGAAAAGGGGAGAGTCGGAGATCCTCATTCCGGCTTCTGATATTGCTTTAGGGGACACGGTTGTTGTTCATATGGGGAACGTGGTTCCTTTTGATGGCGAAGTAGCAGCTGGAGAGGGCATGGTAAATCAGGCTTCTTTAACAGGAGAGGCTCTTCCAGTAAGAAAAACAGAAGGGCAGTCTGTATTTGCAGGAACCGTTCTGGAAGAAGGGGAACTGGAGATCCGGGTCAGGGCAGTATCAGGAACAAACCGATTTGAGAAGATTGTAACAATGATTGAAGATTCGGAGAAACTGAAATCCGCACTGGAAAGCAGGGCAGAACATCTGGCAGACCAGCTTGTACCCTATACGCTCTTAGGAACAGGGCTGGTGGGTCTGATAACAGGTAATGCTGCAAAAGCCCTTTCTGTCCTTATGGTAGATTTTTCCTGTGCCTTAAAACTGGCTATGCCGATCACTGTGCTTTCTGCGATTCGGCAGGCAGGCTCAGCTGGGATTTCGGTAAAGGGCGGAAAATACCTGGAAGCAGTGGCGGAAGCGGATACCGTTGTGTTTGACAAAACAGGAACCCTTACAAAAGCGCAGCCAACGGTAAAAGAGATTTTTGTATTTGGAGATTATCCAGAGCCGGAAGCGCTTCGCATAGCCGCCTGCCTGGAAGAACATTTTCCCCATTCTATGGCAAAAGCGATTGTTGATGCCGCCAGAAAGCGACAGCTGGATCATGAGGAAATGCATTCAAAGGTAGAGTATATTGTGGCTCATGGAATTTCTTCTTATATAGAAGATAAAAAAGTTGTGATCGGAAGCTACCATTTTGTTTTTGAGGACGAAAAGTGTCAAATCCGTCCAGACCGTCAGAAACTGTTTCAACAGATCCCCGAAGAATACTCTCATTTATATTTGGCAGTTGACGGTGAACTGGCAGCGGTAATCTGTATTGACGATCCCCTTAGGAAAGAGGCAGCAGAAGTGATACAGATGCTGAGAAAGGAAGGAGTCTCGAAAATTGTTATGATGACGGGAGACAGCGAGCGTACTGCCGCGTCTATTGCCAGGAGAGCAGGGGTGGATGAGTATGATTCCGAGGTGCTTCCGGAAGATAAAGCGGAGTTTGTTGAAAAAGAAAAAAGGGCAGGAAGAAAAGTCCTGATGATCGGAGATGGGATAAATGATTCACCTGCACTCTCAGCAGCTGATGCGGGAATTGCGGTCAGTGATGGTGCGGAATTGGCCAGGGAGGTGGCTGACATTACCATTGCAGCGGAAGACCTTTATGAACTGATTCGATTAAAACGTCTGGCAGATGCTATGATGAAGCGGATCCATAAAAATTACAAAGGGATCATAGGCATCAATGGAGTACTGATTCTCCTGGGAATCGCAGGATGGATCCAGCCAACAACATCTGCACTGCTGCATAATATGTCTACCCTGACAATCAGCCTGGCGAGTATGGGCCCGCTGCTTCCTGAAAATTAATATGATGATGCTGTATAAGAATGGCGGTCAGACGGCATACCCTCTGGCCCCATTCTATTTTTTAGTTTGAGGAAAGGAAGATGAAATGGATATCAAACAATTAGAGTTTTTTGTAATCGCCTGTGAACGGGGAAGTTTATCCCAGGCGCCCACACCCGAATGGGGCTCTATGTTAAAATTGCCATCGTTGCCCTTGTCTGCTGCTTTAATCTGCTGGGAGATGCGGGACGTTCTTGATCCAGTGAAAGGAGTCTCTTTTTCGGTAAAGCAGGGGGAGTGCCTGGGAATTTTTGGGGAATCCGGAAGCGGAAAATCCATGTCCATGGAACCGTCTCTGCTGATTGCAGATGAGCCGACCACTGCAATCGATGCCATTACACAGTTTGATATTTTAAATGAATTTGCAGCCATTAAACAAAAGCATAAGACCGCTATGCTCTTTATTTCTCATGATCTTAATGCTGTTTCGCGGATAGCGGATAAAATTGTGGTGCTGAACCAGGGAACAGTGGTGGATTAGGGGGATTTCCGTATATGGTTCAAAATGGGGACGCAAAAACCTGGAGGATCGGTTAAGCATTGTTTTTCAGGACTAATTTCAGATAAATTTTGAATGTCAAAGTCTGTCTATGGCAGCTGTCATGGATTTTACATAAGAACCAATGTGTTCTGGAGCATCGGAGCCATACTGTTCCAGAAATTTAACAATGGCAGAGCCTACGATCACCCCGTCTGCCAGTTCTGCCATTTTTCTGGCCTGTACTGGTGTGGAAATACCAAAACCGATAGCGCAGGGAATAGAGGTATTTTGGCGGACTACCTCCATGATTTTCTTCAGATCGGTCTGGATTTCAGTTCGGAGACCAGTTACCCCAAGGCTGGAGACAATGTAAAGAAACCCTTCCGCTTCCTTTGCAATTTTAGCAATCCGGTCTTTGGAGGTAGGAGCAATCAGGGAAATCAGGTCTACTCCGTATTTCCGGCACACAGGCAGAAATTCTTCCTTTTCTTCAAAGGGCAGGTCGGGAAGGATCAACCCGTCTATGGAAAGATGGCTGCAGGCAGAAAGAAAGGATTCTGTCCCATAGGAAAATACTACATTGGAGTAGGTCATGAAAACCATGGGAACCGTAATGTCCCGGCGCAGATTTTCCACAAACGCAAAAATTTTATCCGTAGTAATCCCGCCTTTTAATGCCCTTAAATTAGCGCCCTGAATAACAGGGCCTTCGGCAGTGGGATCAGAAAATGGGATCCCCAGCTCGATCAGGGCAGCCCCATTGGAGACAGCGGCGCGGACAGCTGCGGCAGTCGTTTCCAGATCAGGATCGCCGCAGGTAATAAATGCAATAAAAGCTTTGTTGTTTTCAAATGCCTGTTTGATCTTATTCATAGATATCCTCCCCCCGATACCGTGCAATAGCAGCGCAGTCCTTGTCTCCCCGTCCGGAGATGGTGACAACGATAATCTGTTCTTTGTTCATAGATGGAGCCATCTTCATGGCATAGGCCACAGCATGGGCTGACTCGATGGCAGGGATGATTCCCTCGGTTTTAGCCAGATACTCAAAAGCACAGACAGCTTCCTCATCCGTTACAGGAACATAGGCTGCCCGCTTGGTGTCGTGAAGATAGGCATGTTCCGGTCCGATTCCAGGATAGTCCAGTCCTGCTGAAATGGAGTAAACAGGAGCAATCTGTCCATATTTGTCCTGGCAGAAGTAGGATTTCATTCCGTGGAAAATGCCAAGTCTTCCAGTTGCAATAGTGGCTGCAGTTTCAAAGGTATCTACGCCTCTTCCTGCTGCCTCACATCCGATTAACTGCACTTCCTTATCTTCAATAAAATGATAGAAGCTGCCGATGGCATTGGAGCCGCCTCCTACACAGGCGATGACAGCATCAGGAAGACGGCCTTCTTTTTCCAGAAGCTGTGCCTTGATTTCCTTAGAGATGACCGCCTGAAAATCCCTTACAATCGTAGGAAAAGGATGGGGCCCCATGACGGAACCAAGACAGTAGTGGGTGTCTGAGATACGGGAGGTCCATTCCCGCATGGCTTCGGATACAGCATCCTTGAGGGTAGCAGTTCCAGTGGTTACAGGAATGACCTCAGCTCCTAAAAGCCGCATCCGGTATACGTTTAATGCCTGGCGGATGGTATCTTCCTTTCCCATAAAGACGACACATTCCATTCCCATAAGCGCAGCGGCGGTAGCAGTGGCAACTCCATGCTGACCGGCGCCGGTTTCGGCAATGAGCCGTGTTTTTCCCATTTTTTTTGCAAGGAGAGCCTGACCTAATACATTGTTGATCTTGTGGGCTCCCGTATGGTTTAAGTCTTCCCGCTTGAGATAAATTTTTGCTCCTCCCAGATCCTTTGTCATTTTTTCCGCATAGTAGAGGCGGGAGGGCCGTCCTGCATATTCGTTTAAAAGACTAGTCAGCTCCCGGTTAAAATCAGGATCCTGTTTGTAATGGTTATATGCTTCTTCCAGCTCGATTACTGCATTCATCAGGGTTTCCGGGATGTACTGCCCTCCATGAATGCCAAAACGTCCGTTTGGATTTGTCATGTCATTTCTTCCTTTCTTACAGCAGCTGCAAAAGCTGCCATTTTATGTCTGTCTTTTTTTCCATCAGTTTCAATTCCAGAGCTTACATCTAATCCATAGGGTTTCAGCTGCCGGATGGCTTTTGCTGCATTTTCTGGATTTAATCCGCCGGCCAGAAAAAAGGGGCGCTTTATACGGCGGCGGATCAAGAACCAGTCAAACACAGTTCCCGTACCAGCTCCGGAGTCTAAAAGAATCAGATCGGCGCTGCTGGTCTCAGCCCTATTTATATCATCGGCGGTCTGTATGGTAAACGCCTGGATGATGGGAGCAGAGGTCAGGGAGCGGAGTTCCTTTATGGTCAGTTCCGTTTCCTGTCCGTGAAGCTGGATCATATGAATGATGTTTTGATTCGCCAGCTCCGCCATCATTTCCGGTTTCTCATTTAGAAATACACCTACGGCCTGAATCTTGGGATCCAGCCTGGTTTTCAGCTTTTCTGCCATTTCTGGTGTTACATACCGTCTGCTTTGGGGAACAAATACGAAGCCGATGTAATCAGGCAAAATGGCATTGGCTGTATTAATGTCCTGAAAGGAGGAAAGTCCGCAGAATTTTATTTTTGTCATAGGCAGTTCTTCCATTCCTGCATCAGGGCTTTTTTGTCAGGAGCGCGCATCAGGGCCTCTCCTATCAGGACTGCGTCAGTTCCGGTTTTAGAAAACGCCCGGATGTCCTCCACCGAGCGGATCCCGCTTTCTGTCACAAAGAGCCGGTCTGAGGGGATCAGGCTCCGAAGCCTGTGGCTGTTGTCCAGATCTACAGAGAAATCCTTCAGATTGCGGTTATTGACGCCGATGATCCTGGCTCCCGCCTCAATGGCTGTGAATATTTCATCTTCGCTGTGGGCTTCTGTCAGTGCAGACAGCCCTAGCTCATCGCAGAGCTGGAGGTACTCCGTTAGCTGGCTTTGGCTTAAAATAGAGCAGATCAGAAGTACTGCAGCAGCTCCAAGAGCTTTGGCTTCATAGATCATGTACTCGTCTACTATAAAGTCCTTACGCAGACAGGGAAGTGAAACTGCAGAGGCGATTTCTGCCAGATAGGAGTTCTGTCCCAGAAACCACTTCGGCTCCGTCAGAACGGAAATACAGTCGGCTCCGGCTTCCTGGTATTCTCTGGCAATGTCCAGGTAAGGAAAGTTCGGAGAGATCAGACCTTTTGAGGGAGAGGCTTTCTTGCACTCACAGATAAAGGATAATCCAGGCTTTTTAATGGCCTGTTCAAAGGAGAAAGTTCCCTTTGGAAGGGAAAGTGCCTTTTCTCTGACCGCATCCAAAGAAAGCTCTTTTTTTGCCATTAGGATCCGTTCCCTGGCATGGTCGGCAAGCTGGTCAAGAATGGTCATCATATCACCTCCGGAATATTGCTGAGTGTAATCAATTTTTGAAGGGTTTCTGCTGCCTTACCGGAATCAATGAGGGCTGCGGCAAGCTCAATCCCCTCTTTCATGCTCCGGGCTTTCCCTCCGATATAAAGGGATGCCCCTGCATTTAAAAGGACGGCGTCCCGCTTTGGCCCCTTTTCTCCGTTAAGGATCGCCAGAGTAATGCGGGCGTTTTCTTCTGGAGTTCCACCTCTTAAGTCTTCCTTTTTGCAGCGGGCAAATCCAAATTCTTCAGGAGTAATCGTATAGGATTTAAACCAGCCGTTTTTGATTTCACAGATTCTGGTTGGAGCGCTGAGGGAGATTTCGTCCAGCTTATCCATGCCATATACCACCATGCCGCGCTTCACGCCCAGATGGATCAGAACCTGAGCCAGAGGCTCTGCCAGATAATCATCGTATACGCCCAGCAGCTGCATGGAAGGAGAAGCAGGGTTTGTGAGAGGCCCCAGGATATTGAATACGGTTCGGAATCCCAGTTCCTTTCGGATTGCTCCTACATATTTCATGGAAGAATGGTACTTCTGTGCAAAGAAGAAGCACATACCGGCATCTTTCAGAAGTTCTCTGCAGCGATCAGGACTCTGATCAATGTTTACGCCCAGGGCTTCCAGGCAGTCTGCTGTGCCGCAGTGGGAGGAAGCAGCCCGGTTGCCGTGTTTTGCCACTTTCATACCGCCGGAAGCGGCCACCAGGGCAGCAGTTGTGGAAATATTGAAACTCTGGGCATTGTCTCCGCCGGTTCCCACAATCTCAAACAGCTCCATATCGGTAGTTACCTGTTTTGCATGCTCCCGCATAGCGGCTGCGCAGCCGGTAATCTCATCGGTAGTTTCAGCTCTGGCACTTTTTGTGGAAAGGGCGGCTAAAAAAGCGGCGTTTTGTGTGGCAGTGGTTTTTCCGTCCATGATCTCATTCATTACTTCATATGCTTCTTCATAGGACAGATCCTGCTTGTTGACGATTTTTACAATAGCTTCCTTAATCATGGCTGTACCTCCTTTATAAAGTTTTTGATCATAGTCGTTCCGTCAGGCGTGATAATAGACTCAGGGTGAAACTGCAGGCCGTAAATGGGAAAGGACTTGTGCTGCACGCCCATAATCTCCCCATCGGCGGTGCGGGCGGTAATCTGCAGGCAGTCAGGGAGAGTGTCCGGATCGGCTGCCAGAGAATGGTATCTGGCAACAGGAGCCCTTTGGGGACATCCGTGAAACAGGGGGCAGGCTGTTTCAAAGAGAACCTCCGATTGTTTTCCATGCATCAGTTCCCTGGCATAGGTAATAGAAGTGCCAAAGGCGGCACAGATGGCCTGATGGCCCAGGCAGATACCCAGGATGGGAATTTTGTTTCCCAGTCTTTGGATCAGCTGAATCATAATCCCCCCTTCTTCCGGTCTTCCAGGTCCAGGAGAAAGGATGATGCGGTCAGGATGGAGGGCCTCAATCTCATCCACTGTTTTTTCATCGTTTCGGATGACCAGGATATCCGGATCAAGCGTACCGACGATCTGGTACAGGTTGTAAGAAAAGCTGTCGTAATTGTCGATTAAAAGTGTCATAGCAGATCCTCCTGTGCAAGTTCAAGGGCTTTCAGGGAAGAACGGGCTTTATTGAGGCATTCCTCATACTCTTTTTCAGGAACAGAGTCGGCAACAATTCCGGCGCCGCTTCTCACATACACCCGTCCGTTTTTCTTATAGGCAATGCGGATGGCGATACAGGTATCCATATTTCCGGCAAAATCGATATAGCCGATGGCTCCTCCATAGATACCCCGCTTATTTTGCTCCAGCTGGTTAATTAGCTGGCAGGCTCTGATCTTCGGCGCGCCGGAGAGGGTTCCGGCAGGAAGTACCGCTTCAATGGCATCCAGGGCGTCATATCTGGGATCGATTTCTCCCCTTACGGTAGAGCCAATATGCATCACATGGGAAAACCGCTGGATGGAGTGAAACTGTTCCACCTGAACCGTTCCGAACCGGCTGACTTTTCCAAGGTCATTTCTTCCCAGATCCACCAGCATATTGTGTTCGGCCAGTTCTTTTTCATCAGCCAGAAGCTGTTCTTCCAGTTTTTTGTCTTCCGTTTCACTGGTTCCTCTTGGACGGGTTCCAGCCAGAGGAAAGGTACGGAGAACCCCGTTTTCCAGCTTTACCAGTGTTTCTGGGGAAGCACCCGCGACCTCTAGATCCGTACCGGAGAAATAGAACATATAGGGAGATG
>ENA-UONU01002121-UONU01002121.1-human-gut-metagenome-genome-assembly--contig:-CS51-NODE-2121-length-12326-cov-3.692201_pt1 | contig 12326 bp, 14 predicted proteins | sample MGYA00242462_ERZ724009 | MGnify/ENA metagenome assembly ERZ724009 | reverse complement strand
TCTGAAATGTACAAGCGGGAGGAAAGCTTACCGGCTCCTGCCGTTTTTGTTTTTCCGTGCGTATTCTTTTTACAAATACCGCTTGTATTTACGGAATGCTTTCGGTAGAATAGAGCTAGGCTGAATCCGGGATTCTCTTTGGAAACGGAGAGAATACCATGAAGAAAAAACGATCTGCTATTTTAAAGTGGCTGCTGCTTGCGGTATGCCTGTTTGTGGCGGGCTGCTTTTACAGCTGCGGCATCCGGAAGACAGAACAGGGGCCGGAAGCCGTACAGAAAAACAGGGCGTTTCAGGCGGAAAGCGCGCCGGAAAGCAGCAGGGAAATAACCGGAGAAGGTTTGGAATATCCAGAGGATACCGAAGCTTTCCTGGAAAATGGAGCTGCTGAACATACAGCAGATGCAAAGCAGGGCAAAACAGATTCCATACCGGAAAACAGTAATATGACAGAGACGGCTCTCTGCTATGTATATGTCTGTGGGAAGGTGCGGTCACCTGGGGTATACACGCTCCCGGAAGGTGCCCGAATCTATGAGGCAGTTGATCTGGCGGGCGGATTTACGGACGATGCGGAAGACTCCTGGCTGAATCTGGCAGAGCCTGTTACAGATGGCATGAAGCTGGAGGTTCCATCCAAAGCACAGGCTGGGGACCCGGCCTGGCAGGCTCAAAACCAGAATGCGTTAACCGGGAACAGAGACGCGGGAAATTCTGTGGCAGGGCAGCATGTTCTGGTCAACCTCAATACGGCTTCCCTGGAGGAACTGATGACGCTAAAGGGCATCGGGACATCCCGGGCGGAGGATATCATCCGTTACCGGAAGGAAGCAGGCGGTTTTACAAAAATAGAAGATATCATGAAGGTGCCGGGCATCAAGGACGCGGCCTTTCAGAAAATAAAAGAAAATATTACAGTATAGGGAATAGGTGAGAACATGGCAAAGATTCTGGTGGTTGATGATGAAAAACTGATCGTGAAGGGCATCCGTTTCAGTCTGGAACAGGACGGAATGGATGTGGACTGCGCGTATGACGGGGAAGAGGCAATCAATCTGGCAAAACAGACAGAATACGATGTCGTGCTTCTGGATGTGATGCTTCCCAAATATGACGGCTTTGAGGTCTGTCAGGCAATCCGGGAATTTTCCGAAATGCCGATCATCATGCTGACTGCCAAGGGCGGAGACATGGACAAGATCCTGGGACTGGAATATGGAGCAGACGATTATGTGACCAAGCCGTTTAATATTCTGGAGGTTAAGGCGCGCATTAAGGCAATTATGCGCAGAAATTCCAGAAAGTCCGGAAAGGGCAAAGAGGCGGAAAATAAGATGATCACCGCCGGAGACTTAAAGCTTGACCGGGAAGGCCGCCGGGTATTCATTGGTGAAAAAGAAATCAATCTGACGGCCAAGGAGTTTGATCTTCTGGAACTTCTGGTCTGCAATCCCAACAAAGTCTATTCCAGAGAGAGCCTTCTGTCTTTTGTGTGGGGCAACAAGGCTTCGGAATCCGGAGATGTGCGTACCGTGGACGTTCACGTAAGACGTCTGCGTGAGAAAATTGAGCCGAGCCCAAGTGACCCGAAATACGTACATACCAAGTGGGGTGTCGGCTATTATTTCCGCGCGTAGAACAGACAGATGACTGCCTGCGCAGCATAGGAACAGCAGCATGAGAGGTGGAATATCATGGGACAGAACAGATGGAAAAACCGGTGGAGAAGACTGGACAATACGGCCAAAATCTTTCCGGTGATCGCAAATGAGAATGTAAGCCAGGTCTTTCGGATTTCGGTGACCTTAAAGGAACCGGTGGATCCGGAGCTTCTTAGCAGGGCGCTGGAGGAAATTCTGCCGGAGATCCGGAATTTCCGTGTGAAGATGCGCAGGGGACTTTTCTGGTATTATTTTGAGGAAAATGACCGGATCCCGCAGGTAAAGCGGGAAAATACCTATCCATGCCGGTTTATTGATCCTCATGGAAATCAGCGCTTCTTGTTTCGGGTAACCTACTACGAAAAGCGCATCAATCTGGAAGTCTTTCATGCGCTCACGGACGGACTCGGTGCGGTAAACTTTTTAAAATGCCTGACCAGACAGTACCTTCGTCTGGCAGAAGGGGCGTCGGAGTTCATGACCCGGGACGATGAGAATGCCAGAAAGCAGGAGATCTTCCATGTCCAGGACAGTTACTTAGAACATGGGGAGGACGGAAAACCAAGAAGCTACAGCTCCAGACCGGCTTATCAGTTAGAAGGTCATTACCTGCCGCTGGGAACCGGGCAGGTTCTGCACGGGTATGTACCGGTGAGCCGCTTAAAGGCGGTCTGCAAACAACATGGAGTCAGCATCACCAAGTATCTGGCAGCATTACTGATCTGGTCTATCTGGCAGGAGTATCTGGGCGGAAAGAGCAGCAGGTGTGCTGTGGTTTTGAATCTGCCCATCAATCTGCGGGCTTTTTTTGGTTCAGATACCATGGCGAATTTCTTTGCGGTTACCATGATCGGCTGGCTGTTCCGGAATCCGGATATTCCGTTTGAGGTGCTGCTCCGGAAAGTGAGCAGTCAGATGGACCGCAAGATTGATAAAGACAAACTGGCGGAGAGCATTGCATACAATGTATCCAACGAGAAAAAATGGTACCTGCGGGCTATTCCCCTTTTTTTAAAAGCTCCGGCACTTTCTCTGGTGTTCCGGCTTAAGGACCGGGCCTACACCATGACACTGTCCAATATCGGGCCTGTACGGATGGAGCCGGAATACGCGGATCTCATCGAACGGTTCCATTTAATGATCGGCGTTTCGAGACGCCAGCCGGTTAAGTGCGCGGTGTGTGCTTACAAAGATGAGATGGTCATTACCTTTACTTCGGTCTTTGCGGACAGCCGCCTGCAGAAACGTTTCTTCCGAAAACTGAAGGAAGACGGAGTGCCGGTGCGGTTTGAGGGCAATGAGCTCTCTGCCGCAGCAAAGCGGGATATGTACCCACGGGTGCGCAAGGTACTGATTCGGCGCGGGGGCGCGGAGGAAAAGGCCACACGCATGGCAAAGCAGGTGGGCAACACCGGGGTGGACGCAGCGAAGGGAATCCGTGATTATGTCAGTGGCCGCAGAAGCTGGAAAGAGGAATTAAAACGCCGCCTGCATATCTAAAAACAGACAAAACTTGAGACGGAGGAAGATTACTTGAAAAACAGGGAAGTGAGTCTGCGCGGCAAACTGGTGCGGGACATGATGAAGAACATGATGGATTCCGCTATGGGACATAAGATCCAGACCGGGGAATACCGGAAGGATCCGAAGGAACCGGCCTGGATCTGCCCGCCGGATTATGAATATGAGATTGTGGAAATGCCCCATTTTAAGATGGAATATCTCCGGCCTACCGGAGTTTGTACCGGAAGAGTGATTCTGCAGCTTCATGGGGGCGGTTACATTGGCCCTATGAAAAATATTTACCGGGATTTCGCGATTCAGTACTGCCGCAGGAGCTTTGGCGGGGATGTGCTGACCATTGATTACCGGGTGGCACCGGAGCATCCGTACCCGGCTGCGCTGGAGGACGCGGTGGCGGCGTACCAGTGGCTGATCGGGGAAAAGCATTACGACGCGGACAAGATCGTGATTGCGGGTGATTCCGCGGGAGGCGGTCTGGCACTGGCCCTGGTTATGTACCTGCGGGATCATGACATGGAACTGCCGGCCGGTGTGGTAGTCATGTCTCCCTGGACAGATTTAACCAACAGCGGACAATCCTACCAGACCAACTTTGACCGGGATCCCCAGTTTGGAGGTACCACCGACAATATGCTGTTTCACAGCACTTACATCGGAGACGCAGATCCGGAGGACCCGTATATCTCCCCGCTGTTTGGAGATTTTGCGCAGTTTCCGCCGGTGCTGTTTCAGGTGGGAAGTGAGGAAGTGCTGTTAGATGACACCCTGAGGGCTGCGGAAAAGGTGCGCAAAGTCCATGGAAAGCTGCGCGTTACGGTTTATGAAGGAATGTTCCATGTGTTTCAGATGGCCCTGCGCCTGATCCCGGAAAGCCGGGAGGCCTGGGAAGAGGTCAGCCGCTTCCTGGAAATCATCTACTGCATTGAGCGGAAGAAAGAAGGAAGGGCCGTAAAACGGGTGAAATCCGGGCGGGAAAGAAGCAGGAGAGAGCAATGAAGATTACATTGGTTACTGTAGGAAAAATCAAGGAAAAATTTTATACGGATGCCATTGCGGAGTACGCGAAGCGCCTGAGCCGGTACTGTAAGCTGGAAATCATTCAGGTGGCAGACGAAAAGACACCGAATAAAGCCAGTGAGGCAGAAGAACAGCAGATTAAGGACAAAGAGGGAAAACGGATTTTGGAGCAGATCAAAGACGGCGCGTTTGTGATCGCGCTGGCAATTGATGGAAAAATGCTGGATTCTGTGGAACTTGCGGAAAAAATCGATAAGCTGGGAATTGGCGGAGTCAGCCAGCTGGTCTTTGTGATCGGCGGTTCTCTGGGACTTTCAGAGGCGGTCTTAAGCCGGGCCGATTACCGGCTGAGTTTCTCAAGGATGACGTTTCCGCACCAGCTGATGCGGGTGATTTTGTTAGAACAGATCTACCGCAGCTACCGGATCATTCATAAAGAACCATATCATAAATGAAAAGGGTTTCATAATCAAAAGGAGGCAGTTTCATATGAAGAACTGGAAAAAGGGAATTGCGCTGGTTGTGGCAGCAGGATTGCTGACGATTGCGGGAGCGGCAACTGCGCTGGCGGCATCCAAGACCAAACTGGATACTGTAACAGAACTTTACTGGGGGGATGATGGCACCACCGCAAACTGGGAGAAGGTGGATGATGCCTATCAGTATGAGGTCCGCCTTTACTGCAACGAGTCCCAGGTGGAGAGCATGAAAACCAAAAAAGATTCGCTCGACATGGAAAAGAAGATGACCAAAGAGGGCGATTACACATTTAAGGTGCGTGCTCTGGCAAAATCCAATTCCAAAGAATTTACGGACGGTTACTGGTCTGAGGAGTCTGAGGAAACTTATGTTTCTGAAGATTTCGCGAACATGATCAAAAACGGCGGAAGCACATCCCAGTTAAAGAACGGCGGTCCTGGCAAAAAAGAAGATGGTCAGACTACAGAAGAGAAAGAGGCTTCTGTTGTGATCCAGGCCAAATGGATCCAGGAAGCAGGCACTGGCCGCTGGTGGTATCAGAATGCAGATGGCAGCTACCCGAAGGGCGGCTGGTGGCAGGATCCGGCAAACGGAACCTGGTACTTCTTTGATGAGCAGGGATACATGCAGACTGGCTGGATTGACTGGAACGGAAACCGCTATTACTGCACAGCAGGCGGAGCCATGGCGGTCGGTGAGTACACCATTGATGGCGCACAGTACCGCTTTGACGCAACCGGCGCGTTACAGTAGAAAAAGTAAATAGCAGGTGAATATAAAACACCCCTTCCTTCATATATATTATGCAGGGGAGGGGTGTTTTTTGGATAAGCGGGAGGAACTGATCAAAATTTTTTCCAAAGATATCCGGGAAATCTTAAAGCAGGTCACAGTAGATTTTGAACAGGTACAGGAGATCCGCCTGCGGGTCCATGCACCGCTTCTGATGATCTGTAATAACCGGGAATATTACATCACCAGGGAAGGAAATTTAAGCATGCGGGCAGAAGAGGCGTACCTGGTAACACGGGAGGCGCTGAAGGAAACACTGGATTATATGAGCAGTTATTCGCTTTATGCCTTTGAGGAGGAAATCAAGCAGGGGTTTATCACGATCCAGGGCGGACACCGCATCGGCATTGCAGGAAAAACCATTACCGATGGTCACGGGATCCGCAGCATGAAGTTCATCTCGTTTATCAATGTGCGTCTGTCCCATCAGGTGAAGGGCTGCGCGGAGTCAGTGCTGCCGTATCTGTATGACCGTGACATGATCTTTCATACGCTTATCATCTCGCCGCCGCGGTGCGGAAAAACCACACTTTTGCGTGATATCATCCGCCAGGTGTCCAATGGAAGCGCAGATCATGCGGGACTGACCATCGGTGTGATCGATGAACGGTCGGAAATTGGTGCCTGTTATCAGGGAATCCCGCAGAATGAATTGGGAATCCGGACAGACATTCTGGACTGCTGTCCCAAGGCTCAGGGAATGATGATGCTGATCCGTACCATGTCGCCCCAGGTCATTGCGGTGGACGAGATCGGAAACCGGGAGGATCTGGAGGCCATCGAATATGTGATGAACTGTGGCTGCAAGCTGGTGGCCACGGTTCATGGAAGTTCCATTGAAGATATCAAGCAGAAACCGGTCCTGCGCAAGATGGTGCTGGAAAAATGGTTTGAGCGGTATGTGATCTTAAATAACAGGGGAAAAGTGGGTAATATCGGGGAAATTTACGATTCCAGGGGATGCAGGCTTTACCCGGTGGGAGGTGAGTGCTTTTGAGCATGCAGGGATGGATGAAGCTGTTTGGCGCGGCCTGTATCCTGTGTGGTGCGGCGGGATGCGGAATCTGGTTTGCCGGCAGGTACCGGCAGCGGATTCTGGAGCTGGAACAGCTAAAACAGATGGTGTTTCTTTTAAAGGGGCAGATTCTGTACGCCAGCGCACCGCTTCCGGAAGCGCTGGAAACAGTGGGAAAGCGGATGGACGGAGCACTTGGGACTCTGTTTCTGGAAACGGCAGCCAGTCTGGAGTCGCAGCCCGGAGAGCCATTTCCCGTGATATGGAGGAAGGCGGTTTCCGTAATGGAAGGGAAGACAGCCCTTTCAAAGTCGGACAGGCAGACTCTGGAGACGCTGGGAGAACATCTTGGTTTTCTGGACCGGGAGACTCAGGAGAGGACTTTGCTTTTGTACCTGGAGCAGGTGGACACGGAACTGGAGGTATTAAGAGAACACCGGCAGGAACGCTGCAGACTGTATACAAGCCTTGGGGTGATGGGCGGTCTGTTTCTTGCGGTGATCCTGGTCTGATGGAGGGTACATATGGGAGTGAATCTGATTTTCCGCATTGCTGCGGTGGGGATTCTGGTGTCTGTGATCTGCCAGGTGCTGCGCCACAGTGGACGGGAAGAGCAGGCATTTTTGACCAGTCTGGCGGGCCTTGTGCTTGTGCTGTTCTGGCTGGTGCCGTATATTTATGAGCTGTTTGAAACCATGAAAAATCTGTTTGCACTGTAGGGGATGCTATGACGGTAGTGACGGTGGGAATCATTGGGATCATGACGGTGCTGATGGCGGTTCAGCTAAAGAGCCTGAAAGGGGAATACGGTCTGTATCTGGTGCTGGCAGCAGCCTGTGTGATCTTTTTTTACGGAACACTGAGACTGCGGGGAATTCTGGAGGGGATGCAGAAAATCCAGAACATGATCCGCATTAATCCGGTTTATTTAAATACATTGCTGAAGATGACGGGAATCACCTACATTGCGGAGTTCTCTTCCGGAATCTGTAAGGACGCAGGGTACGGAGCCCTTGGAACCCAGATTGAGATATTTGGAAAACTTTCCATCCTGGCAGTCAGCCTTCCGGTCATTCTGGCGCTTCTGGATACGCTGCAGGGGCTTCTGGCATGAGGCGGGTGAGCAAGTGGCTGGTTTTGCCTGTAACCGGCCTTTTTTTATTCGGTGTATTCAGCGGGCCGGAAAGCCGGACGTGGGCTATGGATGCGGCTGCCGCGGCCCGGGAAACTGGTGCGGAGGTGGATGAGCCGCCGGAGACGGGACAGGTACCGGATACCATGGATACTACTGGTGAAATTGTCGTGGATGAGCCGGATGGCATGTTTGACGCGGTGGAGGCGGCGCTTTCGGGGGACGGGCTCTCCGGTATCGGAGATATTGAGACATATTTAAGGCAGGAACTGGGCGATTCCAGCCACCGGCTTACCTTTGGGGACCTGATGAGAGCACTGGCATCCGGCAATATGAGGGAGGCGGCATCCCTGTGCCTGGAGGGACTGCGCCAGGAAATTTTTGGAGAACTGCAGGGAAAGGAACGCATGGCCGGGCGACTTCTGGCTCTGGGACTTTTTGGTGCGCTGTTTGCCGGGTTTTCTGAGGTGTTTTCTGGCGGACATATGGCAGAAACCGGCTTTTTTCTGACTTATCTGATGGCCTTTGCGCTTTTGGCAGCGGTGTTTCGGGAAAGCGCGGAGGCTGCGGCCCGGATTTTAGACAGCCAGATCCAGTTTATGAAGGTACTGCTTCCTTCTTATTTCACTGCAGTAGTGTGGTCCGGCGCGGGACTTTCCTCCGCGGCCTGGTACGAGGCGGCCCTGTTTCTGATTGCGGGAGTGCAGAAGCTTTACGCGGGACTTTTACTCTCGCTGGTGCGCATCTATTTTCTGTCGGTCATGGCAGGTTCCATGGTAAAGGAAGATATGCTGTCCCGGATGCTGGATCTTTTAAAATCCGCAGTTCAGTGGGGCAGCCGGTCTTTGATCGGTCTTGTCCTGGGGTTCCAGTTAGTCCAGGGCATGGTGCTCCCTTATGCGGATTCTGTAAAAAATGCCGGGATGCAGCGGCTTTTGCAGGCCATTCCGGGCATTGGGTCCGGGGCCGGGGCGGTGACGAAGCTGATGCTGGGGTCTGGCGTGCTCATCAAAAATGCCATGGGAGCGGCAGCGGTTCTTCTTCTGTTTCTGTTTTCCATTGTGCCTCTGGCAAGACTGTTTGTGCTCTACCTGATCTACCGGGGGGTGGCGGCGGTGCTGCAGCCGGTGGCGGATAAGCGCCTGGTGGTCTGTTTAAGCGGTGCTGCCCAGGCTCAGAAAATGCTTTTGACGGTGACCGCTTCCTGTTTTTTACTCTTCGCAGTCACCATAGCCCTGATCTGTCAGGGAACCAATGCGGCTTATCTGGCATCGTAACAGAAAGGAGGCAGGCCTGTGACGGCAGTTTACGAGTGGATCCGGAACCTGACAGCGTTTTTTCTGTTTTTATCTGTAATGGAAAATCTGCTGCCGGGGCAGAAGTACGGAAAGTATATCCGGCTATTTGCGGGTATGGTGCTGATCCTTCTGGCGGTGGAGCCCTTGATACGCGGGGAGGCGGGAGAACTGAAAGAGCAGCTTGGGGCAACAGAGCAAAAACGCCTTGGGCAGATTTTGTCGCAGTATGAGGAGGCAGTTGGCCGGGATGTAAGGGAGCTTGCGCAGTCCTGCGGACTGACGGTCATGGACTGCCGTGTCCGCATTGAGGGTGATGAAGACAGCCCGGAATTTGGAACAGTGCGGGAAATTGCGGCAGTTCTTCTGGCGCAGTCCGCACAGGCAGAAAAAGAGAAGCTGTCAAACAGGATTCAGGAATATTATGGTCTGGAGGAGCAGTATGTGGAAATTGAAATTGCCGGAGGGGAAGGACCGGTGGATCTTTCTCCTGACAGTGGGCGTGATTCTTTGTATTCTGGCATTTCCGGCGGGCAGTAAGAGCAGCCGGATGGCACTTCCGGTCTCCCGGAGCGCGGATGAGGCCGTAACAGCGTCCGGGCCAGGCGGCCAGGGTGCTGCGGCTTATGAGCGGGAAATGGAGGAGCGGGTGCGGGAAATTCTGCGGGGCGTTTCCGGTGTGGGAGAGGTGGATGTGATGATTGTCCTCAAATCTTCCGCGGAAAAGGTGATACAGGTAGACAACAGTACATCAAAATCGGTAACCACAGAAAAGGGAAGCGGTACAGACCGGGCGGTGGAGAGCCTGGAGCAGGAACACAGCACGGTGCTGACGGGAAGCGGGAGCGGACAGGAGCCGGTGGTAGCGAAAGAAGTCTACCCGGAGATCGCCGGTATCGTCATCAGTGCCTACGGGGGCGGCAATCCATCCGTGCAGGCAGAGATTTCCGAGGCCATGGAGGCATTATTCGGGCTTCCGGCGAATAAAATAAAAGTGTTAAAGCGGGTGGAGTAAAAGTGCTCCCCCCTGATTGTATGCGGGTGTGCGGTGTGCCGGAATCGGCGGAAATTTCGTCGAAATCTACAAATCATACACACCAAATATACAAGGTCAGATTTCAATTTTATTTACTTCTAAAACAAGGCGGGCAATTTCCACATGGGTATAGACCCGGTCAGTCAGGCTCTCCACCCGGTGCCCCATCATCAGCTTGCGGTACAGGTCATCGCATCCATATTCCTTGGTAAGGGATGCGAATGTGTGTCGGGTATCGTGGAGCGTGTGCTTCATACCAAGCCGTTCCATAAGCGGAATCATGTGGTAATCCTTGAAGTGCATATATGTGATTGGCTTTCCGTTCTTCTCCACCAGATATGTATTTGCGGAAGCGTAAAGGCGCTTCACGATAGGTAATACTTTCTTATGGATAGGGACGGCCCGGTCTTTGCCCGCTTCCGTTTTCTTTCCACCAATAAAGTAGTGATCTTCTAGGTGAACATTTTCCTTTTTCAGTTCCAGCAGCTCCGTGGCACGCAGGCCAGTGTAGATATAGAGTAGGATCAGCTGCGCGTCCGGAGAGTTATCAGCCCAAAGTGCTTTAATTTCATCGTGGGTGAAGGCTTTGTGCATTCGCTGTTTTTCGCGGGCAGAAACCCGGATAATCAGCTGGGAATAATCCTTTTCTACATATTCCTGGCGCAGCGCATACTGGTACATAAAATGCAGCAGCATGATTGGTTTTGAAATGGTGGATTCCGACATTCCCTCCAGACGGTCGATCTGCGCCTGCAGATCCGGAAGCCGGAGCAGGGCGAAGCGTTTATCATGAAGTCCTTTCAGCTGGTTAAATGCCAGGATGTAAGCCTGGTGCGACCGCTGGCTGACAGTTTTATAGCGTTCCCGTTCCGTGAGCCATTCCTGAAACACCTGGCGGAACAGGATATCTGTTTTCAACTGGTTGGCCGGCGTCACAAGGCCTTCGTTGTATTTGGCCAGAAATGTATAGGCATCTGCTGATTTTTCAAAATAGCCCAGATATTTGTAGATGGCAGAACCGTTATCCTTGTCGCCGATCTTGATGCGGACGGCATAGGGGCGGCGGCGCTTGCCGGACAGCTTGAATACACAGCCGTAATTGTTGGGCAGCTTCATATCATTCTCCTTCCTGTTGCGATGTCGCAACGGTAAAAATGGGTACAAAAATAACGCCCCTTGCAGGACGCCCAGGAAAATGATATAATTCAGGTGTTCAAGCTGGATTTATCATAGCCGGGCGACCGGCAAGAGAAATCTATGTAAAGCCGTTCGGTACGCCAATACCGGGCGGTTTTGCATTTTATATTTGATGATGCGGTATGCTGCATTTCAGAGCGTATTTTCTGGCTAATGCGATATTGTTCTGCATCAGGAACATCTACAAATTCTACAGTTTTATCGAAATTTTTCTTAACAACTTCTTTTATTTCATCCAGTGTAACATTAAAGAACTCCCGGCGCTGATTGACCATATTTAGCTTTCGGTCTTCGAAAGCGCGATGAAGAGCAGCTTCCAATGCCGGTGCGTCATCAGAAAAAATCATGGCGTGAACATCAAAATTAAATGGCACCGATGCATCGCCAAGTTCATCTACGCGATCTTGTGGGTCCAAGCGGCGGGTCATACCAATTTTGTAAATATCTTTTCCAAATGCACCAATATTTGAGATTACATATACATATCCTGCGCGCATGTTGGCCTGTCGGTAATCGATATCACAAAGTGCTTTATCAATATCAGAAAGATGGTTTTCAAGCTGCTCTTTCTTTTCAAGAAGATCTGTATTTTCTGGATTTTGTTCAAGCTGCAGTTTGAGTTTTTCATAGGCAGTCTGATAATGTGTTTGTTCCTTTTCAACTTTCTTACGCTGTTCCTCAATCTCTCTCTGTAATTTTGCCTGTTCACGCTGTTCAGCTCTTGCTGCTTTTTGCTCTTCTTTTTCCTGTTGTTTTCTCTCACGATATTCAAAAGCAAGACGCAGCTCTTTGACTTTTGCGTCTAGATATTGTTGCGTAATAGTAATATTCATTACAGATCCTAGTTTAGTGATTGTTTCTGCAGATTTGTAAATTCTATCTAATGTAGCATCAAAATTATTGTATTTTACGCGATCAATTAAATCATCGCATTCGGTATTAAATGCACGCAAAAGGAGTTTCTGGGTGTCAGATACCATCTTTTTGCCTTTAGCTTTGCTGTTATTAACCGTCCATTCCGTATTACCGAGAACTGCTTTTTTCTCTTTGATGAGGTCTTTTTGAATTTGGCGAATTTTTGCCAGTTCTTCTTTGTAATCAAGAGCTGAAGCAAAATCATATTGCGGAGTGTAAAGACCAAATTCCTGGACCAGCACTTCTTCGTTCATGCAGATGA
>ENA-UONU01002120-UONU01002120.1-human-gut-metagenome-genome-assembly--contig:-CS51-NODE-2120-length-12333-cov-4.749145_pt1 | contig 12333 bp, 6 predicted proteins | sample MGYA00242462_ERZ724009 | MGnify/ENA metagenome assembly ERZ724009 | reverse complement strand
GCAATCATGATATTATAGCCTGCCTTCGCGATCAGATCATAGGAGAAGGAGGGATGCAGGTTCAAGCCAATACATAGAGCAAGTACACTCTGCAGTGTGGGCTTGGCATCCTTCTTGTTGCGATAATCCTGAATCATTCGGGAACTGATGCCGGTGCGTTCTTCCATCTTTTCATTGGTATACCCACGACGTTTTACATGATAATCAAGGGTGCCGCAGAATGAGGACGGCGCATCAGCAAGAATATCTGATACCCGTTTTGCTTCGGCTGCGATAGTGGTCAAACAGATCCGATAAAAAGAATCATCATAGTGGCTGCTGATTCTCGTAGTACGATCAAATACCAAACAACATTCGTCAACATGCGCCAGAGCATATTCAGTAAGTTCAGCCCGCTCGTTCTGAACAGTGACGTACTTGGGATCGTTGATAACAATCATGCCGCCAGCATGAATAAACCGACCAGCTTTGAAATCCTCCACAAGAGTAGGATTAAACAGAGACTCAACGATGGCATTGTTTCTGTCAATAATGAAGGTCTGATTCTTTTTCAGAGTTCCCTTGGTAAAAGAGAATGGTGGGTAATACTGCCCGTCCACATAGTTGAATACACCCGCAGCCTGATCAAAGCCGAGCTCAATAGCTCTGATCTTTGCGGCCATCGTGGAAACTTTGAAGAAATCAGCAAACTCGCTGATAGCCAGTTCCATGATGGCGGCTCTGCTTGAAGAAGATGAAAATGCACGGGTAAGGGTATTGAGAATTTCGTTTAGCTTGGCACGGCCCGTCTTAGCAGGGATGAGGATTTTTGGAGCGATAGCGTTTGCTTGCCATTCCATCCATGCCAGTTCCTCGGTGAGACCTCCTGCACCTTTTTTATATTCCTCAACAACAGCGCAGGAAATTGATGTGAGTTCAGGGTTGATGAGTTTCTGAAGTTCAAAGAACTTATAGTGTTTGTCCCAATGAACACACTCGTGAATGATGGTGTTGTTCACTGAGCCGATATTACGCATGAAGAATACATCCGGATCGACCAGAATGGTTCCTTCCTCGATATCGGCAGACACAACATTTCTGTCCCGGTCGTAAATGTCGACCGTTGCGTTGTTGAAATAGGTCCGTCCAAAAACACCATCAGGAAGAGGAGCATGATGTACGGTAAGACACATCGCTTCCAGCACTTCCTTGATTGGCAACGGCATAGGCGCATCTAATGCTTTCGGACAGTACTTTTTCAGGAATTTCTCGGCGTGAGCATCGAGGTCCTTCGAGTACACATACGGGATTAAATATTGAGACAAGGCATCCTCTTTGCTGAAGCGTTCTTTGCTGTATTCTCCCACAGATGTGATCGTGACCATGTTCAGGCCACATCGAAGAATACCAGTAAATGAGATGGAAAACCACGGATAGACGACATCTTCTTCGTAATCACGTCTGGAACGACCTTTTACGATAATATCCGTTTGTATGGCAGCCCTAAAAAGGATACGGTCGTCTTCCGTCTCCTTGAAAGAAACACCCATCACATGAAGATCGTCAAGTTCGATATAGCTCGGATCATGAACAAGGCTGGTATGTAAATTCAGCCTTCCACGATTCTGGAATATGTATGACTTGAGTCGAATAAACATCTGATCATAATACTGATCTTCCAGATATGCCGCAAAAGATTTAACCTTACGTGACAGAGGAATCACTCCCTTTCTCTATAATTTTCTGCGTTGTGCTATGAGCCTCATCACTTGAGAGGCGTTATATTTTGATTTATCGCTCTGACGGATGAAAGCCGCAAAACTGCGCTGCTCTTCAATTGGTGGCACGAGAACCTCTATTTCCTCAATTCGGTATAACGCCAATTTGGGCTGCGTTGTGTGCATCGTTTTTTCCTCAATTTGTTCTGCGCCTGCTGGTAATGACAGGTACCAGATTAGATAGTCTCTATCCACAGGAGAATCTTTGTCGAGAACAATTTTGGCAGCATTTTCAGTGAGGTTGGCACCATCTATTGAATCTGGGACAGCCCCAACCTGTCCTATAGTCCCTGCAATGCTGATGTAAACATCTTTGGAGCTAATAGTATACTTTGCAATCTTCTCATGAGTGGACTGAGTAAGATAAACCAGTGCTGGGATGTTCACTGAATGATTGACCATATCAATAACACGAACGTAGGGATAGTTAGTTGCACAGTCTGCATAGGATTCCCCTTTGGGAAGCCGCTTGCCACCCTTTGCTTTTCCAAATTGTCCAATACTCAGAACCGGAAGACCTTTCTGGTTGTTTTTGGGGTCACCGAACTGCTCCATAAATTGAGACTTAACGAGCTCGTCGGTAGCAGAGATCAGCTTTTTATAAGCCTCCATCGTATCATTAATGGACCACAAAACTTCGGCCAGCTTGCGCTGAGAGTCCATATCCGGCAGCTCAAACTCCAACTCCTTCAGGTCACGCCAGTTGATTGTCGGGGATAATGATCCCACAGAAATCTTGATGGCCGCATCCAAGAAATAGTCGGAACTGATGAACAGCGGGAAGAAATCCTTGTCGATTACGTTCTCTTTAGGCCGCAGCACCATACCATGAGCGGAGAAGATACCATCAAAGGGTGCTATAGCGACTTTCTTCTGGTAAGCTCTACGCTTACCGAAAAGCACATCGCCTTTGTGCATCACCAGTTTTTCACCGATTGGAGCTACCTCCGAGCCGAACCGGGTAACCTTCAAAGTTCCAGAATCAAGATGCTCAAGGCCAAGGTAGGTGAAGCGATCCTCTTCGACAGGTTTTTTCTTCTCGGTGCTGTTGATAGCGATCTGATCAAATCGATATTTCGCCATTATGCACACCTCCTCATGGGAGCGGTGTGACCGGAGAAATCCTTATAGGCTACGGGCCCGATAAATTGAGATTTCACCAGCTCATCCGTCGCTGCAATCAATTTCTGATAGGATTTTTTCGTGGCGTCCATAGCCCACAGAAGCTCAGCGAGCTCACGCTGTTTATCCATATCAGGTAGTTCAAACTCATAGTTTTTCAGATGCTCCCACTTTACACGGGGAGAGAGGGACCCAGCGGATTTACCAACAGCGAAGTCAAACAGTTCATCATTCTGAATGATAAACGGAAGAAGCATTGGAAGAATGCGATCCGGGATAGCTTCTATTACCGTGATGTCGCCGGAACAGATGCCGTCGAACGGCGCAACGGCAGCCTTTTTGAGATAGGCTCTGCGTCGACCGAACAGAACGTTGCCTTTGCGGAACATCTTTGTGAAGGTGTTATCGCTGCCCTCATCCCAAGCGGTGAGAGTCACTTCCTCCGGAACCAGATGCTCAAGGCCGACAATGGGATATCCGTCCTTGTTGCCTTTGCAGGTTTCCTTATGTTCAATTGCAACTTCTCCCAATTTCACTTTACTCATTGTCTCCGGCCTCCTTTCCCAGCATGGCATTCAGTTTCTCATAGCTCAGCTTCATCATTTCCGAGGCTGCTCTCCAACTGTCGTAGTGCTCCTGAACCGTGCGAGTGTCGATTTCTTCCTCGTTTACTTCCGGTTTGACATACAGCGGAATGCTGAGTGAAAAGTTATTATCGGCAATGTCCTGAATGGTTGCGATCTTAGCAAAGTCGCCATCATCGCAGTAATTCTTATACGCAGTTGCGATCCGCTGAATATGACGGTCCTCCAGATAGCTCTGCGCGTTCTTCCGCTCGACTTCGTTAACAGCATTAATGAAGAGGATTTGCCCACGGCGCTCCGGTCGCTTTGTCATTCGGCAGATCATGATGCAGGCTTCCATTGGGGAGTTGTAGAACAGGTTCGGCCCAAGACCGATAACGCATTCTACTCTGTCGCTGCGGACAAGTTTCTCGCGCATTGTGCTTTCCTCATTACGGAAAAGGACTCCGTGCGGGAACAGAATAGCACATCGACCGGTATCCTCTTTGAGGCTTGCAATAATGTGCTGGAGAAAAGCATAGTCGGCACGGCCCTGTGGAGGAACACCTAAGAAGTTGCGACCGTATTTATCGCTCTCAAAAGCGGCTCGATCCCACTGACTAATGGAATAAGGTGGATTTGCAAGGCAGAGGTCAAATTGCTGCAACTTGCCGTTTTCAATGAAAGCGGGAGAAGCAAGTGTGTCGCCGTTGACGATGCTAAAGTCCTTAACACCATGCAAGAACAAGTTCATCTTGCCGATAGCTGATGTCAGTGCATTGATCTCCTGCCCATAGACCGCCACATTGCGCCATTCCTTGCCTTGCTCTTTCAAGTACGCTATAGCGGAGATGAGCATACCGGCGCTTCCACAGGTCGGGTCATATATGGATTCTCCGGATTCCGGCTTCAGCATTTCAGTCATCAGGTGGACAACGGTACGATTGGTATAGAACTCCTGCGCTGTATGGCCGCTGTCATCTGCGAATTTCTTAATTAGGTACTCATATCCCTGACCGAGCTCGTCCTCAGGGCAGTTGGCAATAGACAGTGTTTTCGTGCTGAAGTGCTCCAACAGGTCTTTCAAAAGCCTGTCGGGAAGACGATTTTTGTTGGTCCAAGCTCCATCACCGAAGATGCCCTGCAGCTTATCAGAGTTCGCATTTTCAACCTTCCTGAACGCCTCAACGATAGCTACGCCTACATTTTCAGAAACGGCGCGGACGTCATTCCAATGATAGCCCTTCGGAACAATAAAGGTATGGATCTCGTCCTCATCAAATTCGGATGCATCATCACCGTACTCTTCGACAGCATTAGATGTTTCTTCATCGTACACATCGCAGATGCGCTTGAAGAAAAGAAGTGGGAAAATATACTGCTTGTAGGCACCGGCATCAATGTTGGTTCTGAGCAGAACTGCAGAGTTCCAGAGGTAGGACTGCAGTTCTTCGATTGTTATTCTCTTACTCACTGATGTAGCCTCCTTTCAGCAGCAGTTCTCTCATCCGGGTTTCGGCCTCGATCATCTCGTCATAGGCCTCGAAGTACTGTCTGCGGATTTCTTCCGGAGGAACTGTTTCTTGTTCCTTCTTTTCGATATAGTTGTTGATTGCCAGAGAATAGTCCTTTTCTCGAATGTCAGCAATCGTGACGATCTTGACCTTTTCAATCACATCCTCATAAGTGGTGTAGTAATCGAAAACAGTCTGAATATCGGCTTCTGTCATGATGTTCTGCGCTCGTTGCGGAGTGTAGATACTGGAACCGTCGATCATACAAATGCGGCCTCTGTGAGAAACAGCCTTATTGTTGTTCAGGAAAAGAATACAAGCGGACACTCCGGTCGAGTAGAATACGCCACTCGCCATTGTGATGATAGCTTCCAGCTTATCCGACTCAACGAGCTGCTTACGGATTTCTCCCTCCTTGCCGCTTCTGAACAGGACTCCTTGTGGGAGTACAACAGCGCAGCGCCCGGTCTTCGGGTTCATCGACTTCACCATGTGCTGCAGCCATGCAAAGTCACCGTTGGAGTCAGTCGGGCAGCCCCAGATATTACGACCGTAGATGTCGCTGCTGAATTGTTCGGAGCCCCAGTTCTTCAGAGAGAATGGAGGATTCGCTACCACACAATCAAAGGTTTGCAGAGAACCTCTTTCCAGATAATTTGGTGAGCGAAGTGTATCGCCCTGTGTTACTTTGAAGTCTTTAGCTCCGTGCAAGAACAGGTTCATTCGTGCAATCGCGGAGGTTGCGAGGTTTTTCTCCTGACCGTAGATGCGGCCATAGGTGAGTTTGTCGCCATGCATGAATCGGATGGCCTCGATTAACATCCCGCCCGTTCCACATGCTGGATCGTACACGGTTTCGCCAGCTTTGGGAGCCAGCAGCATGATGAGCAACTTAACGATAGAACGAGGGGTGTAAAACTCACCGGCATTTTTCTTTGACAGGTCTGCGAACTTCTTAATCAGGAATTCATAGCTGTCGCCCATGACGTCGGCAGAGTAATTGTTGTTACCGACTTTGAGCTTGGACATGTGCTCAATGAGGTCCTTTAATCTCTCGTCTGAGAGTTTTGTTTTGTCTGTCCAGTTTGCATCATCGAAGCTGCTAAAGACGCCACTCAGGGTATCCGGGTTAGCCCGCTCGATACCGTTCATTGCGTTGACGATAGCAACTCCGACGTTTTCGCTTGCCTCACGAACATCCTGCCAGTGACATCCATCCGGGATGACAAAGCGATGGTTTTCAGCGAAGCTCGCATATTCCTCATCGCCACCGGATTCCTCAAGGGCTGCCTGCGTTTCTTCGTCATAGACATCAGAAAGCCTTTTGAAGAACAGAATCGGTGTCACATAGCTCTTGTACTCATCCTGGTTGATAGGACCACGCAAAATGTTGCAGGCCTCAAACAGATGGGAAAAGAGCTTCTGACTTGTCGTTTCTTCAGGATGGGCTGTGCTGGCATCAAGTTCAAGATCAGCAACATCCATAGCTGATTCCATCATTTCTGCACGACCTCCCGTTCTTACTTTCATGCCGGTTGATGGGGAAATGCCTACGCTACCGGTTTCATTCTTTTTCTCGATTTTTGCTGGATACCGATTTTCAAATTCCAACAGGATTTTTAGGAGTCTCTCATCCAAGAAAGTGAGAGCATGCTTCCTAATGCTGGTCGGTACACCGTAGTAGGCTTCGGCAACAGAACCAGTGATCGCAGCAAGTGTATCGCTGTCGCCGCCGATGGATATGGCATTTCTTATGGCATCCTCGAAGTTGGTCGATTCAAAGAATGCCTCTAATGCCTGTGGGACGGTATCCTGACAGGTCTCGTTAAACCGATAGGTCTCGCGGATGCTGTCAAGGGTAAAGCCCAACGGATAGTAGTTCTTTATAATGTAATCCTGTATCTCAATCAGACTCTTTCCGGTCCGGGCAAGGAATACAGCTACGGCGGTAGCTTCGGCTCCTTTTATACCCTCCGGATGATTATGGGTCACTTCGGTAACAGATCTTGAAAGCTGCTTAACTTCATCAATAGTTCTTCCAACGTAACCGCATCCACTGACCCGCATTGCGGCCCCGTTGCCGTAACTGTTATAGGGCGCTGGATTATCAGAGTACATCCAGCGTTGGAATGATCCGCCGTATCCACAGTGGGGATACGGACGTCCAACACTCTGCATGGAGCGAATAGCCTGCTCGCCCAAGTCGCTGTAGTCCCCTTGGCATTTCATAAGGGCATCGCAGACGGCCAGAGACATCACGGAGTCGTCGGTGAAGAAGCATTTGTGAGTGAGCAGGTCGAAATCCTTTGACCGGTGGTTATCCCACTCGAAGCGTGATCCGACGATGTCACCAATTATTGCACCAATCATCTAAAAACCTCGCTTTCCAAAGAATTAATAATACTGCTCGATATAGTTGTAGGCTTTATCGAAGACCTCTTTGTCTTTGATCTTATACTTGATCCAGACCACACTACGCAGAGCTTTCTTGACTTCCTGCTTACCGGCGGTCGTACTCTGCCAACCATCAAAGCGGACGATTTTAACGATGCTGTCGATATCTGCCACGATGCGCTCGACGATAACCGGTGTGCTCTTATTCTTGATTCCATTAAAGAGCTCGGTAAGAGCAGCGATGCCTTTGTCGATCTCCTGCTCCGGCACAACTTCTTTTTCTGCCTGTGCCGCTTCCTTTGCAAGTTCGAGCAGGAGCTTCAGGAACTCAATGCTGGTGATGAGGCCTTGCTCATGCTTTTCACGCAGAGCTTCCAGTTTCTCCCCAAGATGCACAAACTTCGGTTCGTTGGCATGCTTCAGAATTTTAGCGACAAGGTTAATTTCGACCTTCTTAGTGGTCTTCTTCAAGTCTTTCTGTTTCTCCAAAAAGTCATCAATAAGGTCGGCGTCCATAGAGAGGATATCCATGTCCTCATCAGCCTCTCCGACGGTGACATTCTGGTGGACCAGCTCGATGGTCTTTGCACCCAGAGAGCCCCAAATCAAACCGCCACGGCCATCAGTCGGCTTGACCGATTCATAAACACGGGAAAGCCACTGATAGTCTACCTTGTAGGGATTCAAGAAACTATCGGGAGAAAGAGCGTCCCACGCACGATTCAATACACGATAGTCTGCAGCGAAAGCGTCCTTCTCTTTGTTTGTCGGGAGACATTCCTGCGCTGCCATCAAACCTTCCCAGCCTTCGACGGTTCTGTCGATGCCCATGAAATAGCTCAGGCACTTTTTGAGAAGGGCCGGAAGCTGCTTCTTGATTTCTTCGATATTTGTGATGATGCGACGCATGCTGTTTTCATCGAAATCGAGAGCCTTTGCCACATCGTCAAAGATGCCAATATAGTCAACGATTAGGCCATGAGTTTTACCCTGATCATAGGTCCTGTTCGTGCGGCAGATGGCCTGAAGGAGTGTGTGGTCCTTCATAGGCTTATCAAGGTACATCACCTGAAGAATAGGAGCATCAAATCCGGTCAGCAGCTTTGCGGTAACAATAACGAGCTTAAGAGGGCTGTGAGGATCACGAAAATAATCAAGAACTTTGCTTTCCTGATCACGGTCACGGCGGTATTTCTTATAGCGATCTTCTTTGTCATTATTCGTATCCATGACAATGGTGGTAGCATCTTCTCCGAGGAGCTCATCAAGGACGGCCTTGTACATCAGGCAGCATTCACGGTCATATACAACTACCTGACCTTTATAGCCGTTAGGCTCGATCTTTTCCTTGAAGTGTTTGGCAATATGCTCGCACACCTTACGAATACGGGCCGGGTTATACATGATGGCTTTCATATTGACTCGGCGGGACAGTTCATTCTTTTCGTCTCTTGAAAGACCGGCCTCGTCAGTCATGGCATCAAATTCACGATCCAGCTTGTCCTTGTCCACGTGAAGCTCAACAGGAACGGGCTCAAAGTGAAGTGGCAGTGTTGCACCGTCACGAATAGAATCGGAGAAGGAGTAACGGCTCATATACCCGGTACGATCCTCTTCAGCACCAAATGTGGCAAAGGTGTTCTTGTCCACACGATTGATAGGAGTACCTGTCAAGCCGAAGAAGAATGCATTCGGAAGGGCCAGACGCATCTTTTCACCGAGGTCGCCTTCCTGAGTTCTGTGTGCTTCGTCGACCATAACGATGATGTTGTCACGAGCATTAAGTTCGCCGCTGACTTCACCAAACTTAAAGATGGTAGTGATGAGTATTTTACGCATATCGCCACGGAAGAAGGAAAGCAGTTCTTCCTTCGTGGCTGCACTTGTAAGATTAGGAATGTCGGAAGCGTTGAACGTGGCAGTAATCTGTGTCTCAAGGTCAATGCGGTCGTCCACAATAACCACTGTCGGATTCTTGAGTTCTGGAATCATACGCAGCTTCTGAGCTGCAAACACCATCAGCAGCGACTTTCCGGAACCTTGGAAATGCCAGATCAGGCCTTTTTTGGGATACCCGGCCACAACACGGTCGACGATCATATTTGCACCTTCAAATTGCTGATAGCGGCAGATGATTTTGTATTTGCGATACTTTTTGTCCGTTGCAAACATGGTGAAGAACTGGAAGATGTCCATTACCTTTTCGGGCGTAATCATATCTTCGATGCTGATCTTCACATCGGCAAGGCCGCCCTCAGCTTTGTGGGTTGCTGTATGCCACGGGCCCCACATGTTAATGGGCATGTTAATAGAACCGTATCGATAGCATTTCCCTTCGGTAGCGAAGTTGAACACATTCGTTACGAACATAGCAGGGATGCTTTTCTCGTAAGCGGAGATGTCACTGGCAGCGTCCAGCCATGTGATTGCGCTGCGGACGGGAGTCTTAAGCTCACCAACGGCAATCGGGAAACCATTGATAAGGAGAACAATATCGAGTCGCTTTCCACCTTCGGCCTGCGGGTATACCCACTGATTTGTGACGACGTATTCGTTTAGAGCAAGGTCCTCTTTACGCATTGTTCCGAAAAAACGAATAGGTACCATACGGCCATCCTTGCCGAAGGGATAAGAGTTTTCCTCAAATATCATCTTCTTGAAAACCTCGTTTTGGGTAACGAGGTTGTGGGGCTGAACGGAGAGGATAACAGTTCTCAGTTTATATATGACCTCATCTGCGCGAGACGGGTCCTCTGCGATTTCGGGGTTTAATCTAATCAGGGCTTCTTTCACCATAGGCTCGACCAGCACATCCGAATGCATACGAGGGAGCTCCTCGGCAGGGATATACTTCCAACCGTTGCTTTTCAGGGTTGAAATAATCATCTGCTCAATGGTGTTATCTTCGTTAAAAGTAGTTGCCATATTATTTCCTCCATAGTTTGTCGATTATATCGTATCAGATTAGCTGTGCCAAAAAACGGACTCAATACAGCTTTGACTGGATTCCTTGCTGTACACCTCGCCAGCCTTCCTCGGCTGCGGCGATAGTTTCTTTATAGAATCTCAGACCGGTATTGTATTCTTCGATTAGTGCATCCTGCGCTTCAAGCGGTAACACCGGAACTTCCAACTCAATAATATCCTTGTAGTTGATGTTTACCACCACAGTGCCTCTCTGCAGACTTTGAAGCATCTTTATTCCTACCGGCGACTCAAGGAAGAGTTTCAGGTAAGCTCCACGCAGCATGTCTTTTGGCCTGATTACGTTGATGTTCGCAGACGGAATACAGATCATCGGTTGTTTTTCAAAAACTGCGATTTTGACCGTAGTGCCTCTGGCCGTTACAAGAACGTCTCCATCTTCCAGAATGTAGCGTGAGACTTTTCTTTCTTCCTCCTCGATTTGGTCGAGGTGCTCATAATCAATTCCTGTGTCGGTGATGTTTGAGATGTTGATAACCGCCACATTACCACTTTCGGCTTTCGCATTTACGGCCTTACCACGGAATACTGTTGCTGCATCTTTCAAGCGCAACTTTTTTACCGGAGAATTAGAAAATGCCTTGATGTCCTCATCCTCTTCGGAAAATGCCATGTCTACGTTCCAGCCATTGAGGTCGGCAAACTCATCGCCGAAAAGAAGGATTTCGTTTTTTACCACGAGGCTTTTGCACGGCGAGCTCTTGCGGATAGGTTTGTCAGACTCATACTGCTTTAGAACCACATCGTCTGTTCTGCCGGTCGAGAACACAAACAGATAGGTACGAATAGACGTGTACGGTGTAAACAAACCGGCGGGCAGAACACTTATTTCCTTTATCTTATAGTTGCGCTCAATGTATTCTCTGAGAGCAGCTGTACTGCCGCCACCAAATGTGATTTTTGCAGGAAGCACCATCGCAAGATTGCCGTCCATGTTAATGTGGTATAGCAAATTCTGCACAGCAATCAGGTCAGGTTCTCGGCTGATGAAATCCTCACCATTTACAAGCACTCGTCCACCAAAGATCGGGATACTGATTATTAGATCGTATTTCTCGGTGGTGAAGCCATAACTATAAATATCAGCGGCAAGCAATTTTACGTTCTTGATTCCAGCGTACACGACCGAAAGAAGCTCTGTCCTTATTGCTTGGCGAGAGGTCAGTGTAAACTGGACCTTTGGGTTGGATTCAATCACATCGAGAAGAGAAGGCCCGTATTGCTCGCACTCGGTAACCAGAACCTTGCTGGTGCCAGCTTCGATGTATTCAGAAAATTTTTCGATCAGTACATCCGGAGCAAAAAGCTCTCTGCCGTCGTTCGCAATATTTATAAAGGAAAGAATGCCTCGCTCGTCCAGTGGAGAAAGAGCGTTGTAAATAGTAAAAAACAGATCGGCATCTCCGGGGAAGCGAGGAAGCGTAGCTGATACTTCTTGCATGGTGCGATAAACGGTATCACAGTCGTCGTCCTTGCCAGAGAGAGCCTTTTTCGTCATAACGACTCTATAGAGGAGGTCAATCATGCTTGACTGATCCAAAAAACCATAACTTCTAATTACGTTGGCTGCATTGAATAGGGCTTTATCACTCATCGAGCTCTTACTCATAGAAAGATACCTCCTTTAGCTTTCTGTTAGTATTCTATCACACGAAATTTAGTATGTCAATACTAAAATCAAAATCAAGTGTAAATATTTTGTGGCCGGGTTGAACCTTTTAATTATTCCACACTTTTTAATTATTCCTCCGACAGCCTATTTTGAGGGGTAAGTTCCAAAAGCCACAGAAGCGGCCAGCAACAATCAAATAAACAGAAAAAGGGCTTCCGAAGCTCTGCTGTAAAACACAGCGGAACCTTGAAAGCCCTTTATTTCAAGCCTTTTTCAGCACTTATGTGCCGGAGAAGGCTTTTTCTGTTTGTATCAAAGACAGCGTTTTTATAGACCCATGCTGCGGTTCTGGCGGTATGTTCGTGCAGTCAATGAAGTTCGTGGAG
>ENA-UONU01002092-UONU01002092.1-human-gut-metagenome-genome-assembly--contig:-CS51-NODE-2092-length-12496-cov-3.477454_pt1 | contig 12496 bp, 9 predicted proteins | sample MGYA00242462_ERZ724009 | MGnify/ENA metagenome assembly ERZ724009 | reverse complement strand
CCAAACGCAGAACATTACAGGAGATGTATTTTTCGACGTTACCAAGCCACAATATTTCATTAAATTATAGACGGTTTTATCTATTTCTATTCATGCTTTCGGCCGTCTTTCTGCTTCATTTTGTCGCCGTCTTATGTCTCACGTTGTTTGTTCCATATATCACATATTATCTACCAAACTTCTGTTTGCTTTCATTTTTGAGTTAATTTTAATTAAAGTATTTCATTTTGCAACCATACATAACGATTCTTTTACTATATTTATAATCTAAACATTTCATCAGGCCAACTTTCGTAAGGTTAAAGGGGGATCAGCCTTGCGGGCGTTCAGGCGTTATTTTCAAGTGAGCCCCAACATTATTATTATGAGGAAGATATCTACGTTTTTACTTTTCCTTATGCTGTCGGTTGTTTCTGCACATGCAGACGCAATCTATACAACAGCATTTGAGACGGTTGACGAGTTCAACGCATGGACCGTGGTTGATGCCAACAGCGACGGCGCCACATGGCTCTTCAACGAAGAAGGCACCCCGTCGAAAGTGGCTTATAAGTACGACTACTTCAACAACGGCGACGACTGGCTGATTTCGCCTGCCATAACGCCAAGCGAGACCGGCACGCTGATAGTGAAATACACATTCAGCGGAAGTATGTATGGCGAGAGCATGGAGGTGTACTCGGGCAAGGGCGGCACCGTGGAAGACATGACCAGCAAGGAGGCTACATACGACAATATAAAGAAAGACGAGCAGTCGGGCTATTTTCTCGTTGACGCCAAGGCCGGCGAACCGTTCCACATAGCGTTCCGCGCCACATCTACGGCTTACAAGGACTATCTTTATCTCTGCTCGGTTACGGTTGAGCCTATTGCCAACCCGACAGACATAAAAGTTGCAGAGATACTGAGCCCTGCCACGGGCTACGGCCTCGGACAGGAGACAGTAAAGGTGGCGATAAAGAACAGCGGACGCACTAACCTGAGCGGGTTTGACGTAGCGTTTGCAGTTGACGGCAAGGAGATTGCCAACGAGACTGTGAGCGAGCCGCTCGCAGCCGGCGAGACACTTGAATATACGTTCAAGACCAAAGCCGACCTCTCTGCCCCGCTGACCACATACGAAATAAAGGCATGGGCCACTCATCCCGACGACTTCGACCACACGAACGACACATGCTACACATCGGTAAGGCACAAGGCACCGATGAACGCTCCTTACACAATGGGCTTCGAGGCTTCGGAGAACACACAGGACTTCACCTTCTACAACCTCAACAACGACGAGGGCACATGGGACGTAAGCATCGAATCAGGTTTCTTCAACATGGCGCACACCGGCAACGGATGTCTGGCTTACGGCTATGACTCAAACAACAGCGGCGACGACTGGGCCATTCTCGACCCGATAAACGTTGAACCGGGCTATTACGTGCTGAAGTTCTGGTATTCAAACCTCGACTCTTATCCCGAGAAGATGGCCGTATACTGGGGCAACGAAGCCAAACCTGAGGCCATGACCAACAAGATTGTGGAGTTCAACCCGATTCTGAACAACAAATACGAGGAGTCTGTCAACGTTGTTCATTTCGACAAGGCGCAGACCATCTATTTTGGCTTCTATGCGTTCAGCGACAAGAACCAGAACCTCATTCTCGTTGACGACGTTTCGTTCGAGAAGGTTGAAAGCAATCTCAACGACCTTGCCGTTTCCGACCTACAGAGTCCTTACGACTTTGTGCGCGAGAGCAACCTCAAGGACGTGATATTCAACCTGGCCAACAGCGGCGTGGCTGACCTCGACGCCAAAGTAACGGTTAGCATCGACGACGTGGCCGTTAAAGACAGTACCATCGCCATGAAGGCTCAGAGCGCCACAACCGTTACGTTCAGCGGCCTGCTGGCAGACCTGAGCGACGGCAGCCACAAGCTGAAGGTGGAAGTTGCAAACTACAACGACGAGAACGCCGACAACAACGTGCTGACAAAAGACTTTACCGCGGTAAGCAAGCCTGTGAAATTCTGGGACTTTGAGGACGGCAAACTTCCATCTGACTTCACATTCCGCGCCGAAGACAACGGCACCGTAGACCGGTCAGCCGGCGACGAGTTTAACGCAGCCGGATGGGGCCTGTTCAACATCGTAGCGCATAACGTGTTCGGCGAATATATGCTGGCAGGAACATCATGGCTCGAGGGCACCGACCAGGCCGACCGCTGGCTCATAATGCCGAAGGTAAGCATCAAAGGCAAAGACAGCTATCTCGTGTGGGACGCAAACTCTTTCAATCAGCAGTTCCTTGAAGACTATCAGATAATGGTGTCTGCCACTGAAGACAACAGCGCAGCATACACAGAAGTGCTCAACGTTGAGGGCGAGACAGCAGAACCGAAGACACGCGGAATAAGTCTGGCCGACTATGACGGCAAGGACATCTATATAGCAATACGCCTCAGAACCAAAGGCGGCGACTGCCTGCTGCTCGACAACATAGGCATATACACCGGCTCTACAGGAACAGGCGTAACAGCCGTTACCGGCGAGGGCGAAGGCATAATGATATCAGGCAACGAACTGCGGGCCGCCGAAGGCACAAAGAGCATAGCTATCAGCGACACGGCAGGCCGCACCACACTGACTGCCGAAGGCAACGTTGTCAGCCTGTCATCGCTTCCGGCAGGAATATACATTGCCACTGTAAAATCTGCCGACGGCAACGTCAGGGGATATAAGTTTGTGAAGAAGTAAAGACGCCGCATCATGGCAGACCATATTACGGCCGGGGGAAATTTCTCTCCGGCCGTTCTTATTTTTATAAACACAAGCCGGCACCGGCAGACGAGCATGGGAAAGACCTATCACAACAGGCTTTCAACATAGGCACGACGGAGCTATGATAACATCAAGCCCAAATCGACCGATTGAAGTTAAAACTATGCAATCCGCAAGCTTCTGCCATCATCGGCAGCCCGGCTTCAATCCAGCTTTTCAAAACAAATTTTAAAAAAAGTTCTTTTTTGATGTCACGTTTTTCCGCGTCATACGTTACCTTTATGAAACAATGATGAAACCGGAAGAATTTAACCGCATAATAATACCCATGCGCGACGAGCTGAAAGGGCTGGCACGCAAGCTTACGGGAGACGACTACAGCGCTGAGGACCTGGTGCAGGAGGTGATGCTCAAGCTCTGGAGCATGCGGGCTACGCTCGACCGGTATGAGAACAAAAGGGCACTGGCCATGACCATGCTGCGCAACAAATACAGCGACCAGTGGCGCCACGACCGGCTGGAAGACGGAAAGGCCTCAGCAACAGGCCTGACAGCCGACGACTGGCACAGGGCCGAAGCCAAAGACGAGGCCGACCTGATAAGACTTATCGTTGAACATCTGCCCGAACTGCAAAGACAGATATTCAAGATGAAGGAGATTGAGGGCTACGAAAGCTCTGAGATAATGAAAATCACGGGATGCACGGCCGAAAGCCTCCGGCAAAACCTGTCGAGGGCACGCCGCAAGATACGTGAGGACTTTATAAAACTTACGGCCATAAGGGCCAAGAGAAAAGATTTACTGACGCTTTGAACGATATTTATAGTGTGATGAAAAAGGAAGAATATATTAAGCAGCTGCTCGACAAATATCTCGACGGTGAGACCTCATCGGCTGAGGAAAGGGCTCTGCGCGGATATTTTACCAACAGGGACAACAACATTCCTGAGGAATGGATGCCATACAAGGCTTTGTTTGCCTACATTGCCGAAGAACGGGCCGACGCCGTCGAGACTGCCCCAACAGCCGACAGCAGCCTCAACAAAGCAAGGAAGACCGGCCGCCACGGATGGATATACACGGCCATTACGGCAGCGGCAGCCATACTTATTGCGGTGGTGATGATCGCACTGCCGCGCCAGAGCGACAACTATGCCGTGATAGACGGCAAGGTGTACACCAACAAGAAGGTGGTTGAGGAGGAAGCCCTTAAGGCTCTCGAAATGGTATCCTCTGACGAGGAAGACAACTTTGGCGCGCTCGAACTGATGCGCCAATGACACTCTCTTACGGCTGAACGCCTCATGCAGGCACATGAAAGATGATAATATAAACAACAATGTAAAAAACATTAACCCGAGATATGAAACAGCAATATTATAACCCGCAACTGCCGGCAACGCATGCTGACGCCATAGATGTTGTATGCGCGATAATGATAACGGCCATGACACGCCTTGCCGCGGCATGCAGACTGCCGGTTAACACATACTTCGGCAACAGCGAGGCCACACGACGCAACGCCAAAGGCACAAGCCGCGCACGGAGCGGCACTATGTGGCACGGGCTATGCCGCATCTTGCTCATAGCCGCACTGGCCCTTACAGCCGCAACGCCAGCCATGGCGCAAGAGGGGCTTAACGTCAACAAGGTGTTTCAGCGGTTCGGACATGCCAAGGGCTGCAAGATGGTGGAGATGCACAACGCCAAGCTGAAAGGGTATGAGCTGAAGGTGTACAAGAGCCTTACCTACAAGAACATCGGAGCAAGCATAGAGCCTTATCTGAAGGCCGACAGAAAGAACGCCAAGAAGATACGCGAGGTGGTCGAGAACGGCCAGATAGTGAGCGGATACTACATAATGCCGCCAAAGAGCAAGGGCATCAACCGCTACATACTGTTCAGCAAGGTGAAGCCAAACCGGGGAACGGTGATATACATAGAGGGCGAACTGTCGCCCGACGACATAATGAAACTGTGTTACGCATAATCAAAGAAACAAACAATAAATATGACAAATATGAAAAAGACACTACTTCTGGCGGCGCTGCTGCCCCTGACGGGCATGGCCGCCGAAACCGGCGACACTACATTCGTGGTGAACAACAAGAAGATTGTTGTAAACGATTCAGCAGGAAGCACAAAAATATCTGTCTACGGCAGCGACGGCAAGAAGTTTAACCGCACATACGAGACTAACTTTGTTGACGGACAGGAGATTGAGCGCGTATATGTAACGTCGCCCTTCATTCCGCAAAGCCTCAACCGCAAGAAGAGCAAGCCCAGAAGCCACTATCCGCTGTTCTTCATGGGCTTCAGCCAGCTTGCCGGAAGCGTGATGGGCACGGGAGGCAACGCCGGCATGCACACACGCGACTCAAAGTCGTGGGAATATGGCTTCACGCTGACCAGTCTGGCCTTCAGAATAACCAATCCGCTGGCGCTTACATCGGCGTTTCAGATAGGTCAGGTGCATCATCACTTTCAGGACAACTACGTGCTGTCTACAACAGACGGCATAACCTCCATGAGGCAGATAGAGGGCGAGACGCTCAAGAAGAGCTACATAAGCTACACCTTCATCCGCATTCCGGTAATGTTAGAGTGGCAGAAGCGCACCGGCGGCGCTGATATGTTCGCGGCAATAGGTCCGTCTGTCGAACTGCGCTGGAACGACCACTCGCGCTACTTCATCGGAAAGAACAAAACCACCGAGACGGGCGACATAAACATGAATCCCGTAGGCCTCAACCTCGACATACGCGCCGGCTACGGCTGTCTGATGATCTACGCACGCACGGCTCTCACGCCGCTGCTCAAGACAAGCGTTGCACCCAAATGCTATCCCGTGTCATTCGGACTGGGCATACGTATATAACACAAACAATAACCCTAAAACACATTAATGATGAAACTGCTATTCTTATTTACGGCACTCATACTTTCTGCCACAGCATACGCCGAGGAGGCCAACGACACTACGTTCAACGTGAAAGACAAGAAAATAGTTGTAGACGTGCAGGACAAGAAAACTATTGTAAAGGTGTACGACAAAAACGGCTATGAATTCACAAAGACGCGCGAAATGGAATATGTAGACGGACAGGAAGTGGAGCAAATATATGTCGGCTCACCTTTAGTTCCTACAGAAGTAATGCAGAACCTGAAATTCCGCCCTTACCTGCCGACAATATGGTATGGATACAATTTTATGGGCAATAAAAAATGCTCAGACAATGGTGACGGCATCTACAGCCGAAGAAGCAAATCGTTCGAAATAGGTATAACGCCGTGGTCGTTTGCCCTGCCATTCAATAAGAGCAACACGTTTGGACTAATAGGAGGCGTTCAACTAGCATGGGTACACATGTGTTTCGATAAGAACTACGCAGCAAGCATGCAGGGCGACATGCTTAACTTCACAAAACTTGATCAAAAAGCGTCAGGCAATAATATGAACTACGGAATACTGCGTATACCGGTCATGCTATCATACCAGCTCGATTATTCATCTTATTGCATCAACGTCGGATTCTCCGGCGAAATGCGCACAAATGGTTCATACCGTTTCTCACCTGCTGCAGGCAGCAGTGCGCCTAGTGTACCTGATGGTTTGAAGCTCAACCGTTTCGGCTTAAACTTCGATTTCTCTATGTGTATTGCAGGAATATATTTTGGAACGTCAATAGGTCTTACTCCTGTATATAAAACCACAACGGGTGCAAAAGCATTCTACACATCCACACATATTGGTATCAATCTTGCAGAATTTATCAACTTATGCAAGGGATGCAAAAAGAAGAAATGACAAACATCAGATATGACGTAACAATATAAAGACATTAAAGAGTTTTTCCGAAATACTACGAATCTAATTAAATAGGCTTATAGCAGGACAATGCTTCATGTTCCGGCAGACATTAAAAAATCTGCCGGAATTTTATTTTGTCGCTATATATTCATACTGACTATCGGCACTTAACATCAATCATTAAGCATACGGCAACGCAAAAACAAATAACATACAATGGCGCATAAAGTCGACCGGCAACAGCGATAACACGGGCTATAGCCAACGAAAAACAAGTGTTGGCCTGCATAAAGTCAACCCAAAGCAGGAATATAAAGCGTAATTATTTTTCTTTAAAAACTCATCACTCGTCACATCAGCACATAACCTTCTGATTTACAAAGGATTAGAGTGTGACGAGTTGAGATTCCAACTCGTCACGCAAGCCCTGCTGTCTCCGGCCGTGACGAGTTACGGAATCAACTCGTCACACCATAACATTCTGACAGACAGCACATTAAACCATGATGTGACGAGTGACGAGTTTTTAACAAAAACTTTTTTGCTTATGCTCTTTGCCGCCATGTTACATGGCGCAAAAAGTAGCCTTTCATACTGCGAAACATGCCTTTTCATAATGCAAAATGCCACCTTTGAGTATGTGAAAAGCTACCTTTTGCAATACAGTTGATGGCGTTTTGCATAAAGCGGAATCTGTATTTACGGAAATTATGCAATAAAAAATCCCCTCAACTCCTCACAACCGAAGAGCCAAGGGGATATTATCTCAAACAATGTTTATCAATATAACAGAATCAGCCCGGCAAAACCGCTGTAGCATATCATGCGTATCGGATTGATCTTGAAATGCCACGTGCCTACCATAGTTGCCACAAAGAGGAAACAGCTAATCCAGAACTGCCAGGGATTGACAGACGGGGCACTGAAGTTCTCGGGCGTCATAAGCAGCAGGGTGGCAGCGCCGAGCAGTCCGACAACGGCAGGACGAAGGCCTGAGAATACGCTCTGAACCGTGGGCGTGTTCATATATTTCATGAACAGGCGCGATATCAGAATCATTAGTATTAGCGACGGCAACACCAGCGCAAAGGTGGCTGTTACGCTGCCGAGGATAGACATCCAGTAGCCGTAGCCGGCATTGTGGACGGCAGTATAGCCGCAGTAGGTGGCAGAGTTGATGCCGATAGGGCCCGGCGTCATCTGACTTATGGCCACGATGTCGGTAAACTCGCCCGTGGTGAGCCATCCGTGATTGTGCACCACCTCTCCCTGAATGAGCGAGAGCATGCCGTAGCCGCCGCCGAAGCCGAACAGACCTATCTGAAAGAACGTTATGAACAAATACAGGTAAATCATAAGAATATGCTCTTTATTTGGTTCGTCATTTTTTTAGATTAATGTCACTCCGTAGGCTTTATATACTTGCCGTAGACATAGCCGCCGATGCCGGCAATGAGGATAACAAGTATGGGCGAGACGCCGAGCAGCCATATAGCCAGCGCACCGGCAATGGGTATCCAGCAGTTAGTAAGAGTGATCTTGGCACTCTGTCCCAGCTTGAACGTAGGCACGGCTATGAGAGCCACAACAGCCGGACGTATGCCGCGGAAGATGGCCGCAACCACCTTGTTGTCCTCAAACTGATGGAAGAACATGGCTATGGCCAGAATGATAAGAAACGAGGGCAAGGCTGTGCCCAGACTGGTACACACGGCGCCCTTCACCTTCTTCATCTTGTAGCCTATAAACACGCTCACGTTGATGGCGAGCACGCCCGGACAGCTCTGGGCTATGGCTATGATGTCGAGAAAGTCTTCCTTGCTCACCCACTTCTTCTTGTCGACCACCTCCGACTCTATTATAGGAATCATGGCGTAGCCGCCTCCCAGGGTGAACAGGCCTATCTTGAAAAAAGTCTTGAAGCTCTCTAAATAAAAGTTGCTCATCCTTGTTTTAGTTGTTTAAAAACGAAAAGTAAAAAGACACGCGCTCCGCCTTGTCCGGCCTTTGCCGCACCGCCTTGCAGTAAAGGCGCCACGGGCTGTGCTGACGGCCGTCATGACAGGGCTCTTGTCTTTTTACTTTTCAGCTTGCTTGTTTATTATTTGTTCTCTTCAATCCACTTGCGCGCATTGACAAAGGCCTCAATCCACGGCGTAACGTCGTCGTTGCGGCGGTCGGCCGGATACCATGCGTTCTGCCACGGGAAGATGGCGCGCTCAAGGTGAGGCATCATTGCCAGATGGCGTCCATCGGCTGAGCAGATACCTGCAACGGCATAGTCAGAGCCGTTGGGGTTGCCCGGATATTCGGCATAGTAGTATTTTTCAACAACATTATAATTGACATCGCCTTCGGGCAGATAGAACTTGCCTTCTCCGTGAGCCACCCATATGCCCAGCTTGTTGCCGCTCAGCGAGCCGAACATTACGCTGTTGTTCTGCTGTATGTCAAGGCTGAGGAATGTGCTCTCAAACTTGTGAGAAATATTATGCAGCATCTTAGTCTTCTTCTCGTGCTCAGGATTGATGAGATTGAGCTCAACCATCAGCTGGCAGCCGTTGCAGATGCCGAGCGACAGGGTGTCCTTGCGGGCATAGAACTTGTCGAGAGCCTCCTTAGCCTTCGGGTTGAAGAGGAACGCTCCTGCCCATCCCTTGGCAGAGCCTAACACGTCAGAGTTGGCGAAACCGCCGCAGAACACAATCATGTTGATGTCCTCGAGAGTCTCGCGGCCGCTGATAAGGTCGGTCATCATCACGTCCTTAACGTCGAAGCCTGCAAGATAGAGCGAGTAAGCCATTTCGCGCTCACCGTTTGTTCCCTTCTCACGTATGATGGCAGCCTTGATGCCTGTGCGCTCGCGGCGGTCAGCTGAAATGCCATACTGCTCGAGCTTGCCTGTGAACGAGTCATTGAACTTCATCTCCAGCGGCTGTTTCTTATAGTTGTCATGGCGTGCGTCGGCACATCCGTTCATGCTCTGGTCGCGGTCGAGCAGATATGAAGTCTTGTACCATACATCACGCAGAGCGTCGATGTCAAATTCGTGGTTGAACGCACCCTTGGCAACCTTCAGCGTGCGTGTGCCTACAGCCGGCTTACCTATCATGGCGTAGCTTATGCTGTTGTTGTCCATTATGGTCTTGAACTCTTCAGCATCCTTGTCGGCAATCTGAACGATAACGCCGGGGTTCTCTGCCATAAGAATCTTAACCATGTCGTCGCCGCCAATCTCCTTCAGGTCGATGTCCATGCCGCCCTTTGTGTTGGCGAAGCACATCTCGAGAAGAGTGGTTATCATACCGCCGGCGCTGATGTCGTGACCTGCCATTACGAGGTCTTTCTTGATAAGCTCCTGAACGGTGTTGAACGCATCGCGGAAGTATTCGGGATTCTTCACAGTAGGAACGTCGTCGCCTACCTTGCCGAGGCTCTGTGCAAAGGCACTTCCGCCCAGGCGCTGCTCATCGAACGAGAAGTCGATGTGATAGATGCTTGAGTTTGCATCGTTGACAACAACGGGAGAAACCACCTTGCGTATGTCTGAAACCTCACCGCCGCTGCTGACGATAACTGTTCCCGGGCTGATAATCTTTGTTCCGTCGGGATACTGCTGACTCATTGAGAGAGAGTCTTTACCTGTAGGAACGTTCACCTTGATGTCGCAGCAGAAGTCTGACAGAGCCTTGACGGCGCTGTAAAGACGTGCATCCTCGCCTTCCTGTGAGCGGCAGGGCCACATCCAGTTGGCAGAGAGGCTTACGCTGTCGAGACCGTCCTCGAGCGGAGCCCATACGATGTTAGTGAGCGACTCGGCCACTGACAGCACGCTGCCTGCCTCGGGCGAAGCCAGACCTGCCTGAGGAGCGTGTCCGAGGGCTGTGGCTATACCCTTGCGTCCGCGATAGTCGAGAGCTACGACGCCGCAGTCAGACAGAGGCAACTGTATTTCGCCCTGACACTGCTGGCGCGCAATCTTACCTGTAACGCTGCGGTCAACCTTATTTGTGAGCCAGTCTTTGCAGGCAACGGCCTCAAGCTGCAGCACGCGGCTGAGATACTCGTCGAGCTTGTCCTGGCTGTAAGTTACGTCTTCATAGTGGCGCTCTACGGTCTTGTCCACCATATATGTCTTTGGTGAATGACCGAACATCTGAGCAACGTCGAGGTCGAAAGGCTTAACGCCGTCGCCCTGAACGAACGAGAAGTGAGCGTCGCCTGTGGTCTCGCCTACCACATACAGCGGAGCACGCTCGCGCTCAGCAATCTTGCGCACATGTTCAATATGTTTTTCGTCAATGAGCAGACCCATGCGCTCCTGACTTTCGTTTGCTATAATCTCCTTGCTCGACAAGGTCTTGTCGCCGATAGGCAGCTTGGTCATGTCTATCTGACCGCCGCACTCCTCAACGAGCTCTGACAGACAGTTGACGTGTCCTGCCGAACCGTGGTCGTGGATGCTGACAACCGGGTTTACATCTTCCTCGCACAAGGCACGTACAAGGTTGTAAGCACGCTTCTGCATCTCGGGGTTGGCACGCTGAACGGCGTTAAGCTCAATGCCGTTGCTGTAGCGGCCTGTGTCAACAGAAGAAACGCTTCCGCCGCCGAGACCGATGCGATAGTTGTCGCCACCTACAACGACAACCTTGTTGCCCTTCTGCGGCTCCTTCTTCAAGCAGTCGCGCTTTGTGCCGTAGCCTACGCCGCCGGCAAGCATGATAACCTTGTCGTAAGCATATTTCTCGTCGCCTTCCTTATGCTCGAACGTAAGCACAGAACCTGTGATAAGCGGCTGACCGAACTTGTTGCCGAAGTCTGACGCACCGTTAGAAGCCTTGATAAGAATCTGCTCAGGTGTCTGATACAGCCATTTGCGCACGGGCAGGATGTCCTCCCAGTCGCGTCCGCCGTTGATGCGCGGATAAGAAGTCATGTAAACGGCTGTTCCGGCGATAGGCCATGAACCTACGCCACCGCCCATACGGTCGCGGATCTCACCGCCCGTACCTGTAGCGGCACCGTTAAACGGCTCTACGGTTGTAGGGAAGTTGTGTGTCTCGGCCTTCAGAGAGATAACGCTCTCGATGTCCTTAACACGGAAATAGTCAGATGTCGACTGGTCTTCCGGGGCAAACTGCTCGATGACAGGGCCCTGAGAGAAAGCCACGTTATCCTTGTATGCACTCAGAATCTTGTGAGGATTCTCCTTTGTCGTCTTCTTGATCATGTTGAAGAGCGACGACTCCATCTCCTTGCCGTCGATGATGAACACACCGCCGAAAATCTTGTGGCGGCAGTGCTCTGAGTTGATCTGTGCGAAACCGAAAATCTCCGAGTCGGTCAGCGGGCGGCCGAGCTCTTTCTCAATCTTGTGCAGATACTCAATTTCTTCAGGCGACAGCGCCAGACCTTCCTGCTCGTTGTATTCCTCAAGGTTGTCAACGTGCTTGATAGGCTCCGGCTTGTGGTCAACAGTGAAGATGCTCTGGTCGAGTCCGTCGTACATGCGCTGCAGCATAGGGTCGTGGTCGGCATCCTTGCTGCTTACGGGGAAGTATTCCTCTATACGCGAAATGCCGTTCAGATTCATGTTTTGTGTAATCTCAACGGCATTTGTGCTCCAGGGGGTAATCATCTCGCGGCGCGGGCCTACGAAATATCCGCTGAGGCAGTTGTCTTCTACGAGTGTGGCATCGCCATAAAGCCAGCACAGTTCCTTTATTTCCTCGTTATTGAGCTGATGGTCAGCTTCGGTAGCAATAACGCTTTGTGATGGAGTTCTGAAAAAAAGAATCATATTTACGGTATATAATTGTTTGTTCTTGAAAGATATTCAGCTGCTCTACTTGGCCGTCCGGCATAAAAGATTTCGAGATGCAGCTTTTCTTGTGCAAAGATAATGCAAATC
>ENA-UONU01002076-UONU01002076.1-human-gut-metagenome-genome-assembly--contig:-CS51-NODE-2076-length-12620-cov-5.103621_pt1 | contig 12620 bp, 9 predicted proteins | sample MGYA00242462_ERZ724009 | MGnify/ENA metagenome assembly ERZ724009 | reverse complement strand
GGAGCAGGACGCGGCATACCGCTCGGAGCAGTCGCCGCGCTACCATGCGCGGGATGTGGCAAAGTACCGGGCGGCGCAGACGAACGCACTGCTCGTGCTCGGCTCGGCAACACCGTCGGTCGAGACGTATTACGGCGCAAAACAGGGGAAATACCCGGTTTTCGCGCTCACCGAGCGGTTTCTCGGTGCCGGACTGCCCGAGGTCATTATCTCGGACATGCGCGGTCTGGCCCGCGAGGGACGGAGCGGCATCATCGGACCTGACCTCGAGCGCGAACTGATCAGCACGCTCGAAAAGGGAAAGCAGGCCATCCTGTTCCTCAACCGGCGCGGCAACAGCCGCGTGATCGGCTGCGGCGTGTGCGGCTGGGTGCCCGAGTGCCCGTCCTGCTCGACCACCATGACCTACCATTCGGTGTCCGGCCGCGCGATGTGCCACTACTGCGGCGCATCCATCAAGATAACCGGCAAGTGCCCGCAGTGCGGCAGCACGAGCCTGTTCACCGAAACGCCCGGCACGCAGAAGCTGGAGGAGGAGCTGCACGAGCGGTTCCCGTCCGCGCGGGTGCTCCGCATGGACGCGGACACCATGACCGCCAAGGGCGCACACGAACGCCTGCTGAATAAATTCGGCAAAGGCGAAGCCGATATCCTTATCGGCACCCAGATGGTGACCAAGGGACTGGATTTTGAGAACGTCACGCTGGTCGGCGTGCTGGACGCGGACCAGAGCCTGTACGCGCAGGACTACCGCGCACATGAGCGCACGTTTTCGCTCATCACGCAGGTGGTCGGCCGCGCCGGACGGCGATTTGACACCGGACGCGCCGTGATCCAGACGTACAGCCCGCTGCATCCGGTCATCCTGACCGCCGCGCGGCAGGACTACGAGGCGTTCTACGAGAGCGAAATGCAGACGCGCGAAGCGCTTCGGTGCCCGCCCGTGTGCGACATCACCATGATCACCGCCGTCGGCGAACTGGAGCAGCAGGTGCTCAGCAGTCTGCTCGCGCTCAAAACACGCCTGCAGAGTCTGATGGAAGGGCAGTTTGCCGATGTGAAAGCACCCGTGCTCGGCCCCGCCGCGGCGCAGATGGTCAAGGTGATGGGACGGTATCGCTACCACCTCACCATCCGTGCGAAGGACTGTGCAAGATGGCGCAGGCTCATCTCGGGCGTGCTGCGGGAGTTTATGCAGGACGGTAAAAACCGGGGCGTTACTGTGTTCGCGGATTCCAATAATGAAATGTAGCAGTAATTGAGACCCCGGCAAAGAAGGTTAATTTAATGAGCAAATTTGTAATTCGCAAGGCAACAGAAAACGATGCAGAATCGCTTTTGAAGATTTACGAGCCTTACATAACGAATACAACCATCACGTTTGAATATGATGTGCCGACGGCTGAGGCGTTTGCGGACCGTATCCGCGAAACGGCGGCGGCGTTCCCGTACCTTGTCTGTGAGCAGGACGGGATGATCATGGGTTACGCCTACGCGCACCGCATTCGTGAGCGCGCGGCCTACGACTGGGATGCGGAGCTGTCCATCTATCTGGCACAGGGCACCCACGGACATGGTGTGGGCACGACCGTGCTGGCGTGCCTGATCGACCTGCTCGAGCTGCAGGGGCTGCGCCATCTGTACAGCTGCGTGACCCTGCCGAACGAAAAGAGCATCCGCATGCAGCGCAGACTGGGCTTTGCGGACGCAGGCGTGTGGCACGACTCCGGCTGGAAGTTTGACGGCTGGCACGATGTGGCATGGCTGGAAAAGCATATCGGCAGCGGAAAACCGCAGCCGGTGACGCCGTTTCCGGCGCTCGATGAGAAAAATATACAGGAATGTTTACAAAAATGCATGGATAAGCTGAATCAAGTGGAGGAATAAAACAATGGCACTGAGAAAGATTTTGACCGAGGGCGACGAGCAGCTGCTCAAGCACAGCCGCAAGGTAGAGAAGTTTGACGACCGTCTGCACACGCTGATCGACGATATGCGTGAGACGCTCGAGAACTCCGGCGGCGTTGGTCTGGCAGCACCGCAGGTGGGAATCCTGCGCCGTGTTGTTGTGCTGCTGGATGTGAACAAGGAGCCGGAGGAGATGGTCGAGCTGGTAAACCCGGAAGTCATCGAGCAGAAAGGCTCTGAGCGCGTTGTCGAGGGCTGCCTGTCCGTGCCGGGCGTTTACGGCTATGTGACCCGTCCGACCTGGGCGAAGATTCGCGCACAGGACCGCAATGGCAACTGGTTCGAGCGTGAGGGCGAGGGCATTGTAGCGCAGTGCTTCTGCCACGAGACCGAGCATCTGGACGGTCATCTGTTCACCGAGAAGGTCGAGGAGTATATCGACCCGGAGGCAATGCAGGGTGGTGACGAGGAATAATGCGTATCGTATTCATGGGCACGCCGGACTTCGCCGTGCCGAGCCTGCAGGCGCTCATCGATGCCGGACATGACGTCTGCGCCGTGTACACCCAGCCGGATAAGCCGCAGGGCCGCAAGCAGATTCTCACTGCACCGCCGGTGAAAACGCTCGCACTCGCGCATGATATTCCGGTTTTCCAGCCGAATACCCTCAAAAATGAGGTCGAGCAGGCGCGTCTGCGCGAGCTGGCACCCGAGGTTATCATCGTAGTGGCATACGGCAAGCTGCTGCCCAAGGCGGTGCTCGATATCCCGCCGCACGGCTGCATCAACGTGCACGGTTCGCTGCTGCCGCGCTGGCGCGGCGCCGCTCCGATCCAGTGGGCGGTCATCGCGGGCGATGAAATGGCAGGCGTTACCACCATGCAGATGGCGGAGGGTCTGGACACCGGCGATATGCTGCTCACCTATGAGACCAAGGTCGGTGAGAAGGAGACCGCAGGCGAACTTTTTGACCGCCTGGCACAGTCCGGTGCGGAACTTTTGACCCAAACGCTCGTCAAATTAGATGAGATCACGCCGCGCCCGCAGGACGATGCGCAGAGCTGCTACGCCCATATGCTGGATAAGCAGATGGCGGTGATCGACTGGAGCAAGTCCGCACATGAAATCGACTGCCTGATTCGCGGCCTGAATCCGTGGCCGATCGCGCTGACCAGCCTTGCGGGCGAGCGCCTGAAGGTGTTTGCCGCCGAAAAGGCAGCCGGCAATGGCGAGCCGGGCACGGTGCTCGAAGCCGACCCGAAAAAGGGTCTGACCGTGGCGTGCGGAGAGGGTGCGCTCAAACTGATCGAGATTCAGCTGGTCGGCGGTAAGAGAATGAAGGCGACGGACTTTCTGCGTGGGCACGTAATCGAAGTCGGCACTAAGCTGGGAGACGAATGAAAAAGCGTGAGGAGTGAAGAACGGAGAGGACGTAAGTTCCAATCTCCAATTCTCCACTCCGGTATGGAGGTTTTCTTATGCCCTATCATGGTTACTACTACGGCATTGACATGTACTACATCGTACTGGTTCTGCCGTGCGTTTTATTTGCATTCTGGGCGCAGAACAAGGTAAACAGCACGTTTAACCGCTACTCGCGGGTGCAAAATCTGCGGGGACTGACCGGCGCACAGGCGGCGGAGGCTGTCCTGCGGTACAACGGCGTTTCCGGTGTGCGGATCGAGTACGTTTCCGGCAAGCTGACCGACCATTTTGACCCGAGAAGCAACGTCATTCGGCTGTCGAGTGCGGTGTACTCGTCCACGTCGGTGGCGTCCATCGGCGTTGCCGCGCACGAGGCAGGGCATGCGGTGCAGTACGCCATCGGCTATGCGCCGATCAAGCTGCGCGCGGCGATCATCCCGCTGACGCAGTTTGGCTCGATGGCGGCGATGCCGCTGCTGATCCTCGGCCTGATCCTTAACACGAGCACGCTCGTCACGATCGGCATTGCGGCGTTCGGTCTTTCCACGCTGTTCCAGCTGGTGACCCTGCCGGTGGAGCTGGACGCATCCCGCCGCGCTTTGCAGACCATTCAGCAGAACGGCCTGCTGACCGCAGACGAGTACCCGATGGCGAAAAAGACGCTCACGGCGGCGGCGCTGACATATGTTGCCGCGCTGGCGACATCGCTGGCACAGCTGCTGCGTTTGGTGCTGATTTTTGGAGGAAGAGACCGCAATGATAGATAAACGCCCCAAAACACCGCGTGAGGTGGCGGCGTTCTCGCTGTTTTCCATGGCAGAGGAGGCCGCCTGGTCGGATGGTGCGCTGCACCACTATTTATCCCGTGCGGGACTGGACAGCCGCGACGCGGCGCTGGCCTCGCGGCTGACCTACGGCACGGTGCAGAACCAAATTTTACTGGACTGGTACCTGCGGCACTTCTCGAGCGTGCGGCTGAAAAAGATCGCGCCGCGTGTGCTGGCGTGCCTGCGGATGGGTCTGTATCAGCTCATCCTGATGGACAAGATACCGGCGCATGCGGCGGTTGCCGAGGCGGTCGCGCTGGTCAAGCACTACGGCCACGCAAATGACCGCACGGTCGCCTTTGCCAATGCGGTGCTGAGAAATGCCGCAAATGCGGCGCAAAACGGCTCTTTGCCGCGCCTGAACTGCCCGGATAAGGAAAGCTACTACGCGCTGCAGTACAGCCACCCGGAGTGGCTCGTGCGCCTGCTTTCCGAGCAGTACGGCCAGAAGCTGACGCAGAAAATCTGTCAGGCGGATAACGCGGACGCGCCGATTTCGGTGCGCGTGAACACGATGAAATGCACGCCTGCCGAGGCTCAGGCAGAGCTGGAGGCCGCCGGACTGACCGTGCAGCCGCACGAGGCGTTCCCGGAAATCCTGCTGTGCAGCGGCGGAGACGCAGCCGCGCTTCCGGCGTTTATCGAGGGCCGTGTGACCGTGCAGGACGCGGCAAGCGCACTCGCGGCGGCGGTCGCTGACCCGAAACCGGGCAGCACCGTGCTCGACTGCTGCGCGGCGCCCGGCGGCAAGAGCTTTGCCATGGCTGAAAAAATGCAGGGGAAAGGCAGCGTCACCTCGTGCGATATTTACGAGCACAAGCTGAAGCGCATCCGCGACGGCGCAGCTCGCCTCGGACTGTCGAATATCCGCACCGAGCTGCAGGACGCATCGGTCTGCCGCGAGGAGTGGAAGGACAGCGCGGACGTTGTGCTGTGCGACGTGCCCTGCTCGGGACTGGGCATTATCCGCAAGAAACCCGAAATCCGGTTCAAGAATCCGGACGAAATCCGGACTTTACCGGAGATTCAGGCGAGAATCCTTGCAAACTGTGCACAGTATGTAAAGAAGGGCGGCACGCTCGTCTACTCGACCTGTACCATCCTGCAGCGGGAGAACGAGGACGTTGTCCGCGCGTTTCTCACCGAAAACCCGGAGTTTGAAGCGGTTTCGTGGACGCATCCGGTCTGCGGAGAGAGGGCAGACGGTATGGTGACGCTGCTGCCGCCCGTTCACAATACGGATGGATTCTTTATTGCGAAAATGCACCGGAAGGTTTAATAATGGAAAATTGAGAATGGAGAATTGAGAATTGTGGTATCGCGCAAAGCGCGATGATTCAATAACGGCGCTATGCGCCACACAGACGCAGCGCGGACGGAACTCGCGCAAGGATAGCGTCATTTTCCATTTTCCATTCTCAATTTTCAATTAAAAAGGTGAAAATAATGACTGAAATTAAATCATTATCAATAGATGAACTGAAAAGCGCTTTGAAGGAAATGGGCGAAAAGCCGTTCCGTGCGGGACAGATCTTCAAATGGCTTCACGAGGGTGTGGAGTCCTTTGAAGAGATGTCCAACTTATCCAAGGACTTACGGGCGCGTTTAGCGGAAAATTTCCTGCTGACCGTACCGGAGGTCGCCCGCAAGCAGGTGAGCCGCGTTGACGGCACGGTGAAATACTTATGGCGTCTGCGGGACGGCAACTGCGTGGAGTCCGTACTGATGCACTACGAGCACGGCGTGTCCGTCTGCGTTTCGACGCAGGTCGGCTGCCGGATGGGCTGCAAGTTCTGTGCGTCGGGACTCAACGGACGCACGCGCAGTCTGTCCGCAGGCGAGATTCTGGACGAAATCCTGTTCATGCAGAAGGACAGCGGCGAAAAGGTCTCCAACATTGTGCTGATGGGCACCGGCGAGCCGCTCGATAACTACGACAACGTGCTCAAATTCCTGCATCTGGTGAGCTGCCCGGAGGGAATCAACATCGGACAGCGCCATATCTCCTTGTCAACCAGCGGAATTGCTGATAGAATAGAGATGTTAGCACGGGAAAAGCTGCAGATCACGCTGTCCGTATCGCTGCACGCGCCGGATGACGAAACACGCTCGTCCATCATGCCGGTGAACGATGCGTATCCGGTCGAGCGCCTGATGAAGGCGTGCCGGTACTATTTCGACACCACCGGACGGCGCATTTCCTACGAGTACATGATGGCGCGCGACAAGACCGACCGCCCGTGGCAGGCCGACCTTCTGGCCAAGCTGCTGAAAGGAAGACCGGCGCACGTCAACCTCATTCCGCTGAATGAGGTGGCGGAAAGTCCGCTGAAGCCGTCCAGGCCGGAAACCGTCCGCAGGTTCCAGCAGGCGCTCGAGAAGCGCGGCGTTACCGCGACCGTGCGGCGCAAGCTGGGTCCGGATATTGATGCGGCCTGCGGTCAGCTCCGTCAGCGGCAGCTGAAGGAGGACGGAAAGAGCAGTTCTCGTGATTAACTTGAATATTCTCACATATAAACACAATCGAAGGAGGTTGTGAAATGGAATATTTCGGCTTGACCGATAAGGGACGGGTGCGCCCGACCAATCAGGATATTTTTCAGATCGAAGCGCGGGAGGACAACCAGACCGCGCTCCTCGTCGTGTGCGACGGCATGGGCGGTGCAAATGCGGGCAACGTAGCCAGCCGCTTCGCCGCGCAGAGTTTTATCGAGTCCGCGGGTGACGCTTTAAGCGGCACGCTGGACGAAACGGCTCGGCAGAACCTGCTGACGCAGGCGCTCAAGCAGGCGAACGAGACGGTTTTCTCTCTGGCGGGCAGGCAGCCGGAGTTCCGCGGCATGGGCACGACCCTGGTTGCCGCGCTCATTCAGGGCGACTGCGCGACCGTTATCAACGTGGGCGACAGCCGCGCGTACCGCTTTGACGGCGAAGCCATGCACCAGATCAGCGAGGACCACTCCTATGTGGAGGAAATGCGCCGCCGCGGCAAGATCACCGAGGCGGATGCGCGCACCCATCCGCAGAAAAACCTCATCACCCGTGCGGTAGGCGTGGAGCCGTGTGTCGAAGGCGACCTGTTTGAAGTGCGCCTGAACGAAAAGGACATGCTGCTGCTCTGCTCGGACGGTCTGACCGGCATGGCGGAGGACAGCCGGATCGCGGAGGTGCTGGCAAACGCGCCGACGCTCGAGCTGGCCGGTGACGCGCTGCTGCAGCTGGCGCTTGACGGCGGCGGCCGCGACAACATCACCGTTGCGCTGTTCACCCTCGGCAAAAAGCAGGGAGCGTGACGGACTATGGATAAATATATCGGCAGTATGCTCGGCGGACGCTATCAGATTGAGGAAATCGTCGGCGTCGGCGGCATGGCGGTCGTTTATCGGGCGCGGGATACCATTCTCGGGCGCGATGTGGCACTCAAGGTGCTCAAAAAAGAGTTCGCGGAGGACCCGGATATCCGCAAGCGGTTCTCCATTGAGTCGCGCGCCGTTGCCAAGCTGAGCCACCACAATATTGTTTCCGTGTTCGACGTCGGCAGCGAGGACGGCACGGATTATATCGTTATGGAGCTGATCGAGGGCATCACCCTCAAGCAGTATCTGCAGCGCAAGGGCCATCTGTCGTGGGAGGAGACCATTTTCTTCGCTGAGCAGGTTGCCCGCGCACTCATGCACGCACACTCGCGCGGCATCATCCATCAGGACGTTAAGCCGCAGAACGTTATCATCCTGCGGGACGGTACGGCAAAGCTGACCGATTTCGGCATTGCCTCGTTCGCTGCCGCGCAGGAGACCCGCGTGGTGCAGGAGGCCATCGGCTCGGTGCACTATATCTCGCCGGAGCAGGCCAAGGGCAGCAAGATCGACTACCGCACCGACCTGTACTCGCTCGGCGTGATGATGTACGAAATGCTGACCGGCAAGCTGCCGTTTGAGGGCGAAACCGCGCTCCAGATCGTCATGCAGCACATCAATGAGGTGCCGATCATCCCGAGTGCGTTTGTACCGGGCATCCCCAAGGGCATGGACGATATTGTCATGTACGCCATGAGTGCGCACATCAGCCGCCGGTATGAATCCGCGGAAAAGATGTACGAGGACATGGAGGTGCTGCGCTCTGACCCGAACGCACGCTTCCACTATGTGGCAAGCGAGGACAACTCGGGCGAGACGCAGATCATCGGCGCGGACATTCAGCGCGCGGCGCGCCGCAGTGCGGCAGAGCATGAAGCCGCTTCCGTTGAGGGCGCAGCTGCGCCGCGCACCCGCACCCGCACGCGCACGCAGACCCGCACCCGCACCGGTTTCCGCAAAAAGGAGCAGGATGAGCCGGACGGCTTTTTTGAAAAGCTGGCCGAGCGCCCGGGCATGGCGGTCGGCATGGCGGTCGGCGTGATCGCGGTGATCAGCCTGCTGCTGGTCGGCATTCTGGTCATCACCGGCGGCGGCGACAAGTCGGAAAAGATTATCGTGCCCGACCTCATCGGGCGCAATATCGACGAAGTGATGGCCGACCCGGATATAACCGACAACTTCACGGTGAAGGAAGCGACCGAACGGCAGGAATCCGACCGTCCGGTCGGTGAGATACTCGAGCAGGACCCGGACGGCGACGGCAGGAAAAAGGCCACAAAGGGTACGATCATCACGGTAACGGTATCCTCGGGCGGCGAAAACGTCAAGGATACCTACAAGGTGATCGACTTTACCGGCAAGACGCTCGATTATGTGCAGGCGGCGCTGGCGTCGCACGATATCAAGTGCGAGGTCGTTGAGGAATACAGCGACGACGTGGAGGAAGGCAAGGTCATCCGCACCGACCCGGAGGCGGGCGCCGAGCTGGAAAAGGGCGCGACGCTGACCGTCTATATCAGCAAGGGCAAGCAGAAGGACGATAACGAAAACGTTGCTGTGCCCGGTCTGCTCGGCATGACAAAGGACGATGCGGAAAAGGCCCTGACGGAAAAGGGTCTGTCCATCGGCTCGGTGAACGAGGTCGAGAGCACCGCTGAGGCCGGTTCGGTTGTATGGCAGTCGCAGGATGCGGGCGCGGAGGTCGCAAAGGGCACTGTCGTCAACATCCAGATCTCCAAGGGCAAGAGCACATCGAACAATAACTCGCCCGATAATAACAGCGGCGGCAATTCCGGCGGTCAGGACAACGGCGATGGCGACTACGATGATACGCCGAGCCTCGGCAGTGCGACCATTCCGGTTTCGCTGCCGGACAACACGGATACCGCGCATGTTATCATCTATGTGGACGGCGTAATCCAGTATGACGACACCTGCAGCACGAGCGGCGGCAGCACGTCCATCTCGGTGAGCGGCTCGGTGGGCGACCATGATGTTACGGTCAGCGTGGACGGTTCGACTACCTCGCAGACGTACACATTCAGTTAAAAAACGGAGGAATTAAGTTTGATCGAAGGGATCATTCTGAAGGGCATCGGCGGTTTCTACTATGTGGATACCGCCGAGGGTCTCATTGAATGCAAAGCACGCGGACGGTTCCGCAAGACCGTGGGCAAGCCTATCGTCGGGGACCGGGTAACGCTGGAAATCCAGCCGGAGGACGGCACCGGCTATCTGCAGACGATCGCGCCGCGCAAGAACAGCCTGATCCGGCCGGCTGTGGCGAATCTGGATCTGGTCGTTGCCGTGGCGAGCGCGGCACCGCCGGTAACCGACCCGTTCCTGATCGACAAGGTAACGGCGATCGCGGTGCACAAGAACATGGACGCACTGGTCGTCATCAATAAGACGGACGCGAATCCGGGTGACGAGCTGTATGAAACCTACCGCAAAAGCGGCATCGAGGTGCTGCGCGTGAGCGCGCACACCGGCGAAGGCATTGACGCACTGCGCGAGCGCATCCGCGGCAGGGTAAGCGCGTTTGCGGGCAACTCGGGTGTCGGCAAGTCGAGCGTGCTCAACCGGCTGGACAGCTCGTTCGGCGCCGAGGTCGGTGCGATTTCGGATAAGATCGGCCGCGGCAAGCACACCACCCGTCATGTGGAGCTGCACCCGATCGAAGGCGGCGGCTATATCGCGGACACGCCCGGCTTCTCCTCGTTTGAGACCGAGCAGATGGATTTGGTGCTGGCCGAGGATCTGCAGTATGCGTTTCCGGAGTTCGAGCCGTACATCGGGCAGTGCAAATTCACCGGCTGCGCGCATGTCAAGGAGAAGGGCTGCGCCGTTCTCGCGGCGGTCGAGAACGGAGAAATTGCGAAAACCCGTCACGAAAGCTATGTAAAGCTGTATGAAAGTGTAAAGGATCTGAAGGAATGGGAACTTACCAAGGGCGGCACGCGCTGATTTTTGCGGCTGCACCGGAAACCGATTACGGTTACATCCGCGCGTTTCTGCGCGAGCATCCGGACGCGCTCGTTGCGTGTGCGGACGGCGGCCTGCGGCATGCGCGGGCGCTCGGTCTGCACCCGGATTTCATGATTTCCGACCGGGATTCCATGACCGATGTTGAGGGCACGGACATTGTGCTGCTCAAACCCGAGAAGGACGACACGGATTCGCAGAGCTGTCTGCGGGAGGTGTTCCGCCGCGGCTGCCGCGAGGCGACGCTCGTGTGTGCGACCGGCGGGCGCATCGACCATATGCTGGCAAATCTCTCGCTGCTTGAGGAAGCAAAAACGCTCGGCGGTCACCTGACCATCCTCGATCCGTACAACCGCGTCGAGCTGCATCAGGGCGGACGGCAGGAATTCATCATGCCGGAGACGTTTACATACTTCTCGGTCGTGCCGATGGACGCGGTGCTCGAGGGCGTGACCATCGAGAATGCAAAATATGAATTAACGAACGGCACGGTTACCCGTGTCGGCATGATCTCCACCTCGAACGAGGCGAAACCGAACAGCCGCTTTGCCGTCACGATTGAACGGGGAACGGCTCTGATTATCTTCTCACGCGACCGTGTTTTGTGAAAATTCCACACCTGACCCGCCAATATCGGCGGGTTTTTCTATTGTGTCGATTTTGCAGTTTGTTAAGTCAGGACTTGCAAAAATAAATTCGCAGGCATATAATAAAAGCACATGATAACTGATGAGAGATATAAGGGAGTGCTGAGCATGGCATTGAAGCCGATTTCCAAGATTGCAGCAGGTGTGCAGGCGTCCACGACGCTGGCCATTGATTCGCTGTTCAAGCAGATGAAGGCAGAGGGCAAGGACGTTGTCGGCTTTGGTGCCGGTGAGCCGGATTTTCCGACGCCGGAGCACATCAAGCAGGCCGGTATCGAGGCCATTGAGAACAACCAGACCAAGTACACGCCGGCAGCCGGTCTGATGGACCTGCGCAAGGCAGCCTGCTACCGTCTGAAGGAGGACTGCGGTCTGGACTACGAGCCGACGCAGATCGTTGTGGCTTCGGGTGCAAAGCACTCGGTTTATATCGCGCTGATGACGCTGTGCAACCCGGGCGATGAGGTCGTTATCGCGGCTCCGTACTGGGTAAGCTACTCCGAGACGGTAAAGCAGGCAGGTGCAATCCCGGTCATCGTAGCCGCAACCGAGGAGGCGGACTTCAAGATCACCGCAGAGCAGCTGGACGCCGCCATCACCGACAAGACCAAGGTGTTCATGCTGAACTCTCCGTCCAACCCGACCGGCATGGTATACACCAAGGCCGAGCTGGAGGCGATCGCTGAGGTTTGCTGCCGCCACAACATCTACGTTATCGCGGATGAGATTTACTGCAACCTTGTATATGATAACAATGAGTTCGTATCGTTCGCTTCTCTGGGCGAGGACGTGAAGGAGCGCACCATTCTGGTCAACGGCGTGTCCAAGAGCTACGCGATGACCGGCTGGCGTATCGGCTACAGCGCGTCCAATCCGCAGCTGGCCAAGGTGATGGCGAACTACCTGAGCCACTCCACCTCTGCACCGTCCACCATTTCCCAGCAGGCGGCTATCACTGCACTGACCGGCCCGCAGGAGGATATGCAGGTGATGAAGCAGGCGTTCGAGCAGCGCCGCGACCATCTGGTAGAGCGCATGAACCAGATCGAGGGCGTTTCCTGCATCAAGCCGGAGGGCGCGTTCTATGTTATGATGAACATGAAGGGCTTCCTCGGCAAGACCATGTACGGCAAGGTCATCGAGAGCGCCGAGGACTTCGCGCAGCTGTTCCTTGAGAAGGGTCTGGTTGCGACCGTTCCGTGCACCGCATTTGCCGCGCCGGGCTTCGTCCGCTGGAGCTATGCGACCTCGCTCACCGAGATTGACAAGGGTCTCGACCGCCTTGAGGCGTTTATTAAGAACGCGTAAGCATGCGTAATTCTGAGCAGCACTCTGAAAAGGGTGCTGTTCTTTTGTTTTCTGCACCGACCCTCTGGGGCACTTGAACCGCGCAGGCGGTTCACCCTTTCCGGGCGGCAGCTTTTTTCAGCCCCGGCTGAGCGGGGGACGCGAACTGCCGCAGGCGGGTTCGC
>ENA-UONU01002070-UONU01002070.1-human-gut-metagenome-genome-assembly--contig:-CS51-NODE-2070-length-12654-cov-4.200889_pt1 | contig 12654 bp, 10 predicted proteins | sample MGYA00242462_ERZ724009 | MGnify/ENA metagenome assembly ERZ724009 | reverse complement strand
TCGGAAACAATCAGGAAAAAACAGAGGAACCAAGAAAGCTCCCTGTGATGCGCACCGATATTATGGAAAAGGACGGATATTATATCCTAGAAATCGAGCTTGCAGGCTTTAAAAAAGAAAATATACGGGCCGAGTTAAAGGACGGCTATCTTACCGTATCTGCTGAAGCTGCCTCCTCCCAGGAGCCCAACACCAATGGGCGGCTGATCCACCAGGAGCGCTATACAGGTTCCTGCAAGAGAACCTTCTTTGTAGGAGAGCAGATCCGTCAGGAAGACATTAAGGCTGGTTTTGAAAATGGCCTGCTCCGCCTTCAGGTTCCCAAGGATGCCCCTAAGGTGGAGGATACCCCAAAATATATTGATATTCTTTAATCCATCCTCATATATCCCTATATGACCCACAAAACGCAGCTGGGAATCTCTTTTCCCGCTGCGTTTTCCTCTTATACCGGTTCTCACCCTCTGCAAAGGAGCTGAAATCTATGAGACACAAACACCTTTCTTTTCTTTCCTTTCTGCTGAAACACCCAGTCCCCCTTATCCTAAGCTTTCTTCTCCTCTATCTCATCGTGGGAGCTGCTGCCCCCTTCTGGCGTCCGAAATCCCTTTCCCCTGAGACGAAGAAGGCAATTGAGTCCGCTTCCTTCCGCCAGGAAGAACCGGGACAGGACCGGGCCATGCTCCTTGAGACCAACCAGAGCGCATGGGACGAACGGATGCGCCTCATGAGCATGGCAAAGGAGCGGATCATCCTTTCCACCTTTGACTTTAGGGACGGCGAAAGCCCCAGGGATCTCATGGCCCTGATGCTCCACAAGGCAGATCAGGGCGTCAAGGTAAGCATCCTGGTGGACGGCTTCTCCGGCCTTGTGCGCATGGAGCCCAGTCCCATGTTCCGCGCCCTCTCCACCCATCCCAATATCCAAATTAAAATTTACAATCCTATGAATCCTCTGCTTCCCTGGAAAACCCAGGGGCGGATGCACGATAAATACGTGATCGCCGACGATATTGGCTATATCCTGGGCGGACGCAATACTTTTGACTATTTTATCGGCTCCTACCCTGCCGCCTCCCGCAGCCATGACAGAGAGGTGCTGATCTACAATGAAAAACAGGGAACCCCGGACAGCGCCGGAAGCTCCCTGTATCAGGTAGAATCCTATTTTAACCGTGTATGGAACCTGGATGTCTGCCGGCTGTTCCATGACAGCCCAAAAGAGGGTCAGAAGAAAAAGGTGAGGGAGGCCTATTCCCTCTTAAAGGAACGCTACAAAACCCTATCCTCCCAATATCCTGAACTGTTCTGTGAAGCAGATCCCTCCCCTGCCCTTGGCTACTACAAAAAAGCCACCGTCCCAGCTGGGAAGATCACCCTGGTATCCAATCCCACAGGGATCTATGGCAAGGAGCCTGTTGTGTTCTGCACCATGGCTCAGCTTATAAAAGAGGCGAAGGAGCAGGTGGACGTCCACACCCCTTATGCCGTATTCAACGATTTCATGTATGATACGATGAAAGAGGCCGCATCCCAGGTCTCTGTGACTATGATGATCAACTCTGTGGAAAATGGTGATAACTTCTTTGCCTCCAGCGATTATCCCCTGCATAAAAAGAAATTTCTGGAAACAGGCATCAAGGTGCTGGAATATGACGGAGGAACCTCCTATCACGGCAAATCCATTGTCATCGACCAGGATCTGTGCGCTGTGGGATCCTATAATTTCGACCTGCGCAGTACCTACCTGGACACAGAGCTTATGCTGGTGATCGAAAGTCCCGCCCTTACCGCCCAATTAAAGGATCACATGGCTTCCTACGAAAAAGACTGCCGCACGCTGCTTCCTGACGGCTCTTACTACATTCCTGACCATGTGACGGTGGCTCCGGTCCCCCTGTGGAAACAGGCGGCCTGGAAGATCGTGGGCTTTGTGATGCAGCCCTTCCGGTTTCTGATCTAACTACGAGACAGCCTTCTCAAACTCGTCCAAAAGCTCCCCGAATACCCGAAGCGCTTCCTCCACCGGCTCCCCGCCGGACATATCCACGCCGCAGAGCTTCAAAAGGCTGATGGGATCCTTAGAGCATCCTCCCTTAAGGAACCGGCGGTATCCCTCCAGGGCGTCCTCCTCCCCTCTAAGGATCCGGCTGCTGATGGCCACCGCTGCGGAAAAGCCGGTGGCATACTGGTATACATAAAAGGGCGTATAAAAATGCGGGATGCGCTCCCACTCATATCCGATTTCCCGGTCAACGGTCATATCAGATCCAAAATAATCCTGGTTCAGTTTATAGTAATCCTCATAAAGCCCTTTGGCAGTCAGGCCTGTTCCCATGGCTGCCTTTTTATGGGCCATTGCTTCAAATTCTGCAAACATAGTCTGGCGGAACAGCGTCCCCCGGAAGCTTTCCAGAAAATGGTTCAACAGATAGGCCCGCTCCTGTCTTGTCCCTGCTTTTCCTAAAAGGTGGCGGATCAAAAGAGCTTCGTTGCAGGTGGAGGCCACCTCTGCCACAAAAATCCGGTAGCCTGCGTAGGTATAGGGCTGGGCTTCATTGGAATACCAGGTATGGAGGGCATGGCCCATCTCATGGGCCAGAGTAAAGACATCGTTTAATGTGCCCTGGAAGTTTAACAGCACATAGGGATGAACACCGTAAGTCCCCCAGGAATAAGCCCCGCTCCGCTTCCCTTCATTTTCATAGACATCTACCCAGCGCTCCTCAAACCCTTTCTTCAGGAGAGAGACGTATTCCTCTCCCAGAGGGGCAAGCCCCTCCAGCACGATTTCCTTTGCCTCCTCATAGGTATAACGGCGGTCTGCCTCTGCCACCAGCGGAACATACAGGTCATACATGTGAAGTTTTTCAACCCCCAATACCTTTTTCCGGACACGCGTATACTGGTGGAGCTTAGAAAGATTCCTTCTCACGGCAGCAATCAGATGATCATAGACTTCTTCCGGCACTTCGTTCCCGGAAAGATAATATTCCCGGCTGGAAGCATACTTTCTGGCCCTTGCATAAAATACAGCCTGCTTTACATTGGATGCGAAAGCGGCGGCCAGGGTGTTGGAAAACTGTTCATAGACGCTGTAAAGGCTTGAAAATGCATCCTTTCTCACACGTCTGTCCTGATCCTCCATGAAGGAAATAAAATTTCCGTGGGTGAGCCTCACCGTTTTCCCGCTGTGATCCTGGATCTTTGGAAAACGGACGTCGGCATTGTTAAACATGGTAAATATCTGTCCTGCACCCTGGGTTGCGTCCAGGGACTGGGCTAAAAGCTCCTCCTGCTCCTTTGGAAGGGTGTGGGCCCGGCGTGTCAAAAGCTGTTCCAAAAGGCGCTTAAAATGGCTGATTCCGTTGGGAGCTTCCATAAGCTCCCCCAGCCGTCTCTCGTCCATGGAAAGGATCTCCGGGGCAATAAAGGAACTTTTCTTCCCTGCCTGGACAGACAATGTCTGGGCTCTGGAAAACATATCCTGGTATTTGGCTGCGCTTGTGTCCTCATCAGAGCGCATTCTGGCATAGACATAAAGGCGCTCGATCTTCTGTGACAGCCGGTCATCCAGCTTCAGACCATCCAAAAGGCAGTCTGCCGACTCATGAAGACGCCCTCGAAAACTGTCATAATCTTCTATTTCACCAGAAACTTCATCAAACAGCTTTTCCCATTCCCGGTCATCAGGGATCATATCCTCTAATCTCCATGTATATTTTTCCTCTGCCTCACTTCGCTTTCCCATCTACCGGCCTCCTTTTTCTGTATTCTCTATTTTCTATTATTTTGTATGGTTCCTCTATATTTCACCATAAGATCAGATCCAATTTGCTACAAGGGGAACTGCCACTACGGTCATTAGACCTGCCACTGCAATGGATAAGCTGCTCATGGCCCCCTCGATCTCCCCCATCTCCAATGCTTTGGCTGTCCCCACCGCATGGGCACTGGTTCCCATGGCAAGTCCCTTTGCCACCGGATGACAGATTTTTAATACCTTTAATACCGTCTCCCCTACCATATTTCCCAATACTCCGGTCAGAATGATACTCATGACAGTCAGGGTTACAATCCCCCCTGCCTCCTCGCTGATCCCCATTCCGATCGCCGTGGTAATGGATTTAGGAAGAAGGGTCACATAGTGGACATGGGCCATCCCCAATACCTTGCACATGAGGAAAATACTCACTGCACTGGTAACCACACCGGAGGTGATCCCCACAGCCACAGCCGCCCCATGCTTCTTTAATAAATGAAGCTGCTTGTACAGCGGAATAGCCAGGCAGACGGTAGCCGGAGTTAAAAGCCACCCGAGATAAGACGCGCCCTTATTATATGAGCTGTAATCCATTCCTATTCCAAAGAGGACTGCAATGATCAGAGCCGCTGACACTAAAAGGGGGTTCAGTACAGCCAATTTTGTCTTGTTTTTCAGCCAGCACGCAAAAAGATAGGCTCCAATGCTGAGCACCAGCCCAAAATACTGGGTCTGCCCCAGCACTTCCCGGATTCCCTCTCTCATCTATTTTTCCTCCTTTTCTTCCTGTTTTCTCATAACCCATTGGGCCATACGCCCTGTGACTCCCATAACCAGCAAAGTGGACACACCAATGATGATCAAAAAAGGGATCAGCACGGCTTTTACCTGGTCTATGCATTCTATGATCCCTACCGTGGCCGGAATAAACATCATGGTCATGGTATCCATAAGAAAATTCCCTGTGCCCTCCACGCTCTCTAACTTCACCGCACCGCTGACCAGCGCTGCCAAAAGGATAAACAGTCCATACACGCCGGCAGGGACTGGAAGCGGAATCACTTGGTTTAAAATTTCCCCTGTCAGAGTGATCCCAAAAATAATCCCAATCTGTTTTACGTATCTCATGATCTCTCATCTCCTCTGTATTTCATATGGCCTATATTCTACCACCCTGTTTTTTCAGAATCAACGGATGGCAGGATAAATACATAAGAAATACAATCTTGAATTTTCATGTTTCCTGCCTTACAATACCCTTATGAAAATCACACACACATCCCAATTAGATGAACAACAAAAACAACAGCTGCGCTCTATCGTGGCTCAATGCTGTGAGGCAGAAGACCTGCATCTGTCCTTTCCCGAGGAAGGAGAGGAATTTTGGATCTTAGAGGAAAATGGACAGGCAGCCTCCTTTTTTTCTATCTGCAGAACCACTGAAAGCCTATGGGAATGCAGTGCCTTTACACTGCCTCACTTCCGTAAAAAAGGGTATTTTTCTTCCCTTTTAGATGAGGTGTGCCTTTACAGCGAACCGAACGGGGATCTGGAGCTGTGTTTTGTGACGGATCGCCGCTGCCCGGCCGCCCTGTCTGTCTTGCAGGAGCTGGGTGCTCAGCTGTTCCAGGAGGAATACATGATGGAGTATGACTTAACGGCCCTCCAGCCGCCTCAATCCTCCTCTATCCAGTGGGATCAAGCTTTCTCCCCTGAAATGATCCATCGCCTCTCCTCCATGGAGGAGGGAGAGGAATATTTCTGTTCCATGAAAGATCCTGCTTCCATGTCCCATGGCAGAGAAGGACAGAAAGAAGCGCCCTCTTTCTGTTTGTCCCGTTCTTCCTCCTTGCAGGAACTGCCTGTAGCCTGCCGCCTCATGGCTCAGGGAGGAAGCGTGTACCTGTATTCCCTTTATACCCTCCCCCGCCTGCGCCGCCAGGGACTGGCCTATACCTTTTTCCTCTCCCTCATTCCCGTTCTGTCTGCCGCCGGATTTGAAAAGCTCCGGCTTCAGGTATCAGGCTCTAACAAACCAGCTATGAAGCTCTATAAAAAAACAGGGTTTCATATCACAGAAACCCTGTCCTTCTATGTCTACTGATCTTGCCCTACTGGCCTTACTGCACTGACCTGCTGCCTAGGAAGGCTGCTGCCATTTAAACCATCTATTTTTCTGTCTGCGGCCAATAGAGATATACAGCGCTTTTAGTCCCTTCTAACTGCAACGCCCTGGGATTCAATCCTTTGGCGGATCTGCAGCATCTTCATATCTGTGCCGGCGATCACGTCGGCACACTGCTTTAATTCTTCGCTGATCTCTCCATTATCATCAATGACTGATTTCTTATATTTCAGCTGATGATCCAGGCTGGCCCAGAAATCCATGGCAATGGTGCGGATCTGAACCTCCACCCGCATAGGACGTTTGCTGTCGGAAAAAAACACCGGCACTTCAATGATCATGTGATAGCTGCGGTATCCGTTTGGCTTGGGATTCTTGATATAATCCTTTACCGCGATCACCTTCACATCATCCTGGCGGATCAGCATATTGGCCACCTCGTAAATATCATCTAAAAACGAACAGATAATGCGGATCCCTGCTACATCATCCAGATTCTTTTCCATGGACTCCAGGGACACATCATATCCCCGGCGCTGCAATTTTTCCACAATGCTCTTTGGCTTCTTGACCCGGGATTTGATCATCTCAATCGGGTTTCTCTGGTTCTTCACAGACAGCTCATCGTTCAGTACCTCCAGCTTTGTCTTGACCTCGCGGATCGCGCATGTATAGCGCATCATAACCTGCTGGAACTGCCGCGCCTGATCAATCCACATATCCGGCACCTGAGCCATATCCGGCACATGGACAATGGACTGATGAAGCTCGCTATTGGGATTTATGTTCATGTTCATCGGTTCACCTCATGATTGTCGGGAAAATATCCTTTGCAACAAAACCTTATAAATATAGATAGGATCTATCTCCTATAAAGATTCCACCGTTTTTACTGCTTCCCCAAACCATGGCATCTCAAGATACTCTACCTGCCCTCCGTCTACCATCTGAGCAATCGTCGGGTCAATGGGGATCTTTGCCAGCACCTTTAAACCATGCTCCCCGGCAATCTCCTCCACATGGCTCTCGCCGAATACGCTGATCTTCTTTTTGCAGTCAGGGCATTCCAAATAACTCATGTTTTCTACAATACCTAAAATCGGAATATCCATCTTCTCTGCCATATTGACCGCCTTTGCCACGATCATTCCCACCAGCTCCTGGGGAGAGGTGACAATGATGATCCCGTCTACTGGAAGAGACTGGAATACAGTCAGGGGCACGTCTCCCGTTCCCGGAGGCATGTCCACGAACATATAGTCAATATCCTTCCACAATGTCTCAGACCAGAACTGCTTGACCGCCCCCGCGATGACAGGGCCTCTCCAGATCACCGGATCTGTATCCTTATTGAGAAGCAGATTGGCAGACATGATGTCCACGCCCTCCATGGAGGTCACCGGCATCATCAGCTTGCCGTCCGGTGAGGTGACTACTCCCTCATTGCGGATTCCAAACGCCATAGGGATAGAGGGGCCGGTAATATCTGCATCCAGGATCGCTGCCTTCTTTCCCTGGCGGTTCATGCTCACAGCCAGCATAGAAGTAACTAAGGACTTGCCTACGCCTCCCTTTCCGCTGACGATCCCGATCACCTTTTTTACCGAGCTGGCCGGGTTTAACGCTTCTAAAAACTGGCTTTTATCCATCTTGCGGCTGTCGCAGTTTGCGCTGCAGGAGCCGCAGTCATGATTGCATTCACTCATGTTCATTCTCCTTCCAAAATCAATACTATCCTTCATTATACGGCTATTTTCATCTATTGTCCATACTTGAGTTTCCGCAGTTATCCATAACCTTTCTAGCTCCAAATTGCCCCCAGCAATGCTTTCATGGAAAAACAGCTGTCTTTCACGCTCCGTTCCTCCAAAAGGGTCTTGTTGAGATCTGAATGCTCCACTTCTCTGGAAAAGCGGTGGGACAGATCCGCCAGATCCTTAAAATCCAGGCTTCCCTCCCGCTCTGCAAAACACCCCATAACAAGCTCCTCAATGAGCAGGACGGACAGCACTGCCAGTTTCATCTTCCCATAAGGCGACCCATTGTAAACCGCGCCGCAGAAATAGGTAAATACAAAATAGACCATAAGCTGTTCCCGTAAAAGGGAAAGGCGGCCTGCTTCAGGGCTGTCCAGAAACTGCTTTCTCAAGAGCCCATACTTCTTCTCTCCCTCTCCGTAAAGGATCTCCTCTGTCCTCCTGCAAAGACTGGGCCAATCCTGATTCAAGACCTCCATCTCTGACAGCAGGGAAAAGGCAGACTTCATCAGATGGAATCGGGAAGGAGCTTCCTCTGACTGAGAAATCCCATATTTTTCCAAAATCTGATGGACGGGAACGGAAAGCCTGGAATCCTTCAGCATAGCCCCCACACGATTCAACAGCTGATCGGTTTCATAGAGACGGTTGTCCCGGATCCTTCCCTGAATGTCATGGGCCAGACCCAAAACCGCGCTTATGCGCACCGTCACAGGAAGAGACCGGTCCTGAAGGATCCGCAGGATCAGCTCCCTGGCATCCGCTAATTTCGTATAGAGGAAACAGTCAAATTCCTCATACGCCTCCTCCCGCTCATCTTCACGGGTAAGGAACCGCACCGGTTCCTCACAGCTTAAAATAATCCTGGCCGCCTCAATACAGGACATGCACAGGCTGATCTCCCGAACCCCCTCAAATTCCTCCACATGTCTCGGATAGGTGCGGCAGGTCCGGCACAGGGATTTTGGCCCCGCTTCCGTGTAGAGATCGCAGAGATTCTTCTCATTTAAGAAAGCGCAGCGGCCCTCATACTGGCAGAAAGAGCCTTCCCTCCAGTCAATGGAATGATAGAGGCGTCCGCCAATAGCGCCCTTCATGTGACGGTACTTTTTAAGCGAAGCCTCATCGATCATAATGGCCCACCCGGCGCAGCAGGTATCGGGGCAGTCTGAGGCAATGCAGTGAAAACGATTGTAATAATGGGGGGCTGTGTATATCATATGTTTCTCCTGTTCTATCCTGATCCTTGAGGCAGAAGGATCTTACTTGCGGACTTCTATTTTACAACAAAAGTTCCGGCTTTTCCATATATAAAATGTTTGAGCTTCCGCATTTTCCGGCCAAAACTTACGATAAAACCGCAAAGCCGGAATCCGCCTCTGATTCGCAGAAACGGCTTCCGGCTTTCCTGATCTTTTTTTCTGATCTTTTTCTGATCTTCCCCCTACTGGTTTCCCAGAGCTCTCAGCACATCCTCCGGGCGGATGGGGATCTTATAAAACTGTTTTCCCACTGCGTTTGACACTGCATTGGCAATGGCAGGCGCTACCGGGACAACAGCGCACTCTCCTACCGATTTTGCCCCATAAGGGCCGGTCTCCTCCTCAGAATCCAGGAAATCCACCTTGATCTTTGGCATCTCGTCCATGCCAAATACATGGTACTTTTTAAAGCTGGCTGTCTGGTTCTTTCCTTTTTCGTCCAGCTTCATTTCCTCACAGAGGGCATAACCAAGTCCCATGGAGATTCCTCCCTCTAGCTGTCCGCTGACGCCTAAGGGGTTCACCACACGTCCCACATCGTGGACAGCGGCATACTCTAACACCTTCACCTCTCCGGTGACCGTATCCACCTGCACTTTGGCAAAATGGGCTCCGCTGCTCATAGGGCCTGCCTCAGAGTGGAACATGTAGGAACAGCTGATGTCCTCCTGATGCTTCTCCCTTGCATGGGCCGCGATCTCTGCCATGGTCACATGCTTTTTGTGAATATCCATGCACCAAACAGCGTCATCATGGAAATCCAGGTTCCCTGTGTTTGTTTCCAGAAGCTCCGCTGCCAGGACAGCGATCTTTTCCTTCATGATCTCTGCTGTCTTTACTGCCGCATGGCCGCTGGTATAGGTTCCTCTGGAGGCGTAAGCTCCCAGATCGGACATGGCTGCATCCGTATCTGTTTTAATATAGGTAATGTGATCCAGCGGGATCCCTAATACCTCGGAGATCAGCATACACTGAGTTGTGACAGAACCATTTCCCATATCAGAGGTTCCCGTTGTAAATACAACAGTTCCGTCCTCATTCATCTTGAGGGTAATCCCGGTCACATCCGGCATAAATGGGAACATAGAGGTTCCGTGGGAACCGCAGGCCATTCCCAGTCCGATCAGGTATCTTCCTCCTGCCTTTTTGGACGCCTCCATCTCCTTCTTTGACTCATGCCACTCGATCAGCTCCCTGCCCCGGATCACGCAGTCCTTTAAGCGGAAATTTCCAAAGGATTCCCCGTCGTTGCAGGCTTCCTCGTAGGGATCAGCCAGGTTTCGCAAAAATACGTCTGTTGGATCCATATTGAGGCTGTTGGCGATCTCATTTAACATGGAAGAAACCGGGAAAAACTGCTGAGGAGAGCCGAAGCCTCTCATGGCGGAAGCTACTGGTGTATTGGTGTACACGGGGATCCCGTGGCAGCGCATATTCCGGGTCTTTAACAGCTTATAGAATTTTCCTCCTGCCGCCCAGCACACAGACATGGTGGCGCTGGTATGGGCTCCGGCATTTAAGATCATGGTCTCGTCCGCAGCAGTTACCACGCCGTCCTTCCTTACCCCCATGACCAGATCCACCTTAGCGGCATGGCGGGTGCGGGCGCTTGTAAATTCCTCCCTGCGGTTAAATGCCAGCTTCACCGGGCGTCCCGTCTTCATGGCTAACAGGGCAGTCACCGGCTCTGTAACCAGATCGATCTTTCCGCCAAAGCCGCCCCCCATCACCGGGCTGATCACCCGGATCCTGCTCATAGGAAGGCCAAAGATCCTCTGCAGGTTGATTCTCTGTCCAAAAGCATCCTGGGTCGGTGTCCACACCGTAAGCTTTCCGGTGGCATCGTAATCTGCAATGGATACGTGAGTCTCAATGGAGCAGTGGTTTACCGCCGGCATTTCATACCGATGCTTAAACACCATATCCGCTGCCCTGAGAGCGCTGTCCACATCCCCGCCGGAGTTATTGGATTCCATAATGATATTTCCGCCTGGATGGATAGGGTAAGCCCCCTCCTTCATGGCTTCCTCCGGATCCAGATAATAAGGGAGTTCCTCGTATTCTACCTTGATTAAGGACAATGCCTTTCTGGCAATCTCCTCTGTCTCCGCAGCCACGGCGGCCACCTTATCGCCTACATAGCGCATAACCCGGTCAAAAACCAGCTCGGAAGGATTGATGTCCTTATCCTCTCCATTTCCATTGTAACGGTTGGAAGGTGAATCCCGGTAGCACACAACAGCACACACTCCCTCCATAGCCTCTGCCTGGGAGGTATCAATGGATTTGATCTTAGCATGGGGCAGGGGAGAAAACAGCATCTTGGCATAAAGCATCCTGGGAAGCTTCATATCCCCTACATAGCGGATCTGGCCCGTTACCTTTAAAGCTGCATCCCGGACCGGTACATTCTTTCCGATCATTCCGTTTCTTGGTGTTTCACATGGCATGGCTGTGTTCCCTCCCTTCTCATGATCTGAGCTGCCTGCTTTACTGCATTCAGGATTTTAACATATCCGGTACAGCGGCACAGGTTTCCCTTCATGGCCTCCTTGATCTCCTCCTCCGTCGGATCCGGATTTTTGTCTAACAGCGCTTTCGCTGCCATGATCATTCCCGGAGTACAGAAACCGCACTGGACAGCCCCACAGTCGATAAATGCCTGCTGGATCGGATGAAGGCTGTGTCCGTCAGGGGAAACGCCTTCAATGGTCTCCACCTCTTTTCCCTCAAGCTCCACCACACGGACGGTACAGGAGTTCACTGCCTCCCCATCCACGATCACCTTACAGGAACCGCAGTCTCCTGTGCTGCAGCCGCATTTTGTTCCGGTGAGATCCAAAACCTCTCTCAGCGCATACAGAAGCGTCCAATTTTTTTCTGCAGCGATGCTGCAGGTTCTTCCGTTTACTTTGAATGTAACTAGCTCCATTTTCCCTGTCCCTTTCCAGAGCGCCTGAACCTTGGGATCCCATTTGCACCTTTCCCTGACTGACAAAGAAGCAACGAACCCCTTGGTTTTTTGCGCTCTAAGCTGATATGCAAATAGGCTGTCCCACCCCAGCCTTCCAGATCTCTTTTATAAAATAGATCGGAAGGCTGGAGCAAGGCAGCTTCTAAGCCAAATTTATTCTTCCTCTTTTTCCTTTGGAAGGATGATGTTTAGTATCAGTGCAGTGATAGCTGTTCCGGAGATACCGGTAAACAGAGTCACTACGGTAGGAGGCAGAAATGCCAGGATTCCGGCAGACTGGGCAAAGTTTCCGCCGATTCCGATGGCAGTTGCCAGGGATACAACAGTAAAGTTTCTCTTATTGTTCTTATCAAAGCCAATGATCTTAATACCGCTGGCAATGATACTTCCGAAGTTTACTAACAGGATACCGCCCAGAACCGGATTGGGGATCAGGGCAAGGATCTGGGAGAACTTTGGAAATACAGCCATCAGGGCAAAGATGATACCTGCAATGGCAGTTACCCATCTGGAAGCCACACCGGACATAACGGCTACGCCGGAGTTCTGTGCAGCTACACAGGTTGGAAGACAGTTAAACAGGGTGGAAACTACGCCGCCTAATGCATCGCCTCGTACAGAAGCTTTCAGAGTTTCCTTGGAAGGAAGTCCTACATCAGCAGCTGTTACCACACCGGTGGTATTTCCGGAGTTTTCCATGATCGTTGCAATATGGACAATAAAAATAGTAATGATAGCACCTACATTGAAAGACATTCCAAAGTGCATGGGAG
>ENA-UONU01002069-UONU01002069.1-human-gut-metagenome-genome-assembly--contig:-CS51-NODE-2069-length-12657-cov-6.753690_pt1 | contig 12657 bp, 1 predicted proteins | sample MGYA00242462_ERZ724009 | MGnify/ENA metagenome assembly ERZ724009 | reverse complement strand
GGTGGTCGTCGGGATCCCGCTCTTATTCTGGCTCATACAAAAGCATACGGGTTTATGAAAGAAGGCCGGAGGCGCAAGCCCCCGGCCTTCTCCGTTATCCCAACCGCGGCAGGGACAGGGTGGGGAGGTCTGCATCCTCCGCCGCCTGGCCCAGTCTCGGCAACTCCACGGTTTCCTCCGTGTCTCCGGCGTGCAGGGCATTGTAGACCTGCTGCCCGGTGATGGTGTCGTATGGATTGTTTGTGGCCTTCCAGCTCTTGTTCTGCAGCTGCCACAGGACCGCCCGCTCCCGGACGGTCAGCCCCTGGATGGAACTGATTGCCCGTGTCGCCTCGTCCTGGCTGGTGCTGCCGTTGTCGTCGATCTCGGCCACGCTCTCCCGCGCCTGGATGTACTGTGCCGGGGTTACGCCGAACTCGTAGCCGGTTTCCACCTTGGCATACTCGCTCTCACCCATGAGGGTACCCAGGGCGGTTAATTGCTCCCGGTCAGACAGGCCGGATGTCACCACCGCCTGGTATCGCTGCATATTGCTTACTGTGTCGGCGCCCTCCTCCGGCTCCAGGCCGGCGAAGATTTCCGTGAGGTTGTAGGCGCTCTCCACGTCCAGCCCCGCCTCGGTCAGCGCGGCATACCGCTCCGCCTGGGCCGGGATGATGGAGAAGAAGGCCAGCTGCTCCTTGACGGCCGTCGCCTGCTCCTCCGGGTGCCGCTCGTCCGCCCACCTGGCCAGCTCCGTTGCCTTGTCCGTGGCCTTCATGGCCTCGTCCGCGTCCAGCTCGGCGTAGCGGTCGTAGGCGTCCATTACCTCGTCCCAGGTCATGCCGGTGTCCATAAGGGTCTGGAACTTCTCTGCCCGGCTGTCCGCCCCGGTGAGGCCGTGGTACAGGCTCAACTTCTGCTCGTCGGTGAGGTTCAGCGCCCGGATAATGTCCCGCTCCTGCTTTCCCTTCTCCAGGGAGGACAGGGCCTCGTCCCCGGCCGCCGCCCGGTAGTCCTGGATGCCCCGGTACAGCTCCATCCCGTCCGCGCCTGCGGCCACCAGGTCGTTGTAAAGCTGTGTCTGCGCTGCGGACAGGCCGCTATCGCCGGAGGCGTAGAACTCGTTTGTCTCCTCCAGGGCGGAATTGCCGAACATAAGCGCCCGCACCACGTCGAAGAAGTCACCCTCCACTGGGTACTGCAGCCGTGCTCCGTCTCCGTAGCCATAGTAGCGCCCGCCGCGCAGGATGGTTGCCAGCCCCTGGACCGTCTTGGTTGCCTGCCGGCCGCCCGGCAGGAACTCCGCCGCCGCGGCGCCCAGGGCGGCCAGGGTTTCCATAGACAGGAGGCCGTCGTTTGCGATGGCGTCCACGATCCCCTCCCCGGCGCCGTAGAGATCCGGCAGCGGCAGGGTTTCGTCTCCCAGGCCCAGCAGCCCCGTCACGTTCCGCAGGTAGGGGATGTCGTTGGAGATGTTGTAGGACAGGTCTTCCGCCGCGGCGCCCCAGTCGAAGTCTCCGCCCAGGGCGGCCGGATCCGTGTCAAACAGGCGCTCGCCCGTCAGCCGCTCCCAGCCGTTGTCCATAACGGTCCGCAGCCACTCATTCGTGGTCAGCCCCTCGCCGCTGGCGATGAAGTTTGCCGACAGGCCCAGGATGTCGAAGGGGGCCGGCGTTCCGCCGTACACTTCCTCCGTCGCCCGGTTCAGCAGAAATGCGGCCAGCAGCATCTTCACAATGACGCCGGCCAGCGCCCCGGCCGCCGCGGCCTTTCCCCTGGTCCGCTCGATGGCCCGGAAGTCCCGCGGCAGATCCTGGGACAGGTGCTCCCAGGTGTTGATTGCCTCCACCTGGAACACATTGACCATCTGGGCCACCGGGTTTTTCGCCTCGAAGGCCAGGGGGCGGGAACCCTTGGCCCGGCTCCCCATGACACTCTTGCCCCAGGCGTCCGCCGCCTTCATGGCCTCCCGCTCGCTCTTTCCCTCCTGGATCTCCTGCAGGTACCGGCCCCGGACGGCCAGCGTGGAGACAAAGCCGTCCATGAACTCCGCCGGCTTGAACAGGGTGCTCACCACCATGTCCGCCGGATCTGTCACCAGGTAGTCGATGCCTCTTTTCCCGGTGAGGAAGTCGCTCTCCTGCGCCCAGCCGGCCCGGCGCAGTTTCCCGCTCCAGATGTCCGCGATGGCCTGGGCCGTATTCCTGGCCCCCAGCTCCGCGAAGATCTGCGGCAGCTGCGCCGTCTGGTTGAGGGCGGAGGAGAGGTTTCCGGCCACCTGCGCCCGGCCGAATGCCCGGACCAGTTTGTTCCCCAGGTTGAGGACGGTCCGGCCGGAGGAGTATTCCCAGCCGCGGTCCGCCATGCTCTGCTTGCCAGCCAGGATATTCGCGTAGTTATCCAGGTAGGACACCAACTCGCTATACTTGGTGGTTCTCGTGATGTCCTCGTACAGTTGGTCCACATAGTCGTCCATGGCCTGGCTGATGTCCCCCGGCGTCATGGCGCTGGTGGGGGAGATCACGTCGTGGTCCCGCAGGAAGGCCGCCTTCTCGTCGGTGTTCCGGTACCGCAGCTCCTCGGCCCAGGACAGGTTCTCCCGGATCTCGTCCGGAGCATAGGTCCGCCGGAAGTAGTTGGCCGCCTGGCGTACCCGCATAATATCGTCCGTGTGGTACAGGACATCGCTCATGTAGTCCACATAGCTCTCGAAGGCCGTGGCGATGTCATACTGGGTGATGTCGCTGGTCCGCTGCAGGAAGTAGGGGTTCCACCGCTTGTTGGGCCGGTAGTCTGCCGTCAGCCCTGCGATGGAGGACGGCAGCCGCGTCACGTCGGTGTTGATCCCCATGGCCTGCAGGGATTTGTTCAGCAGGTTCTGGTTGTTTTCCGGCTGAATGTGAGGGGCATACCCCTTGATGAAGCCGATGGGTTCATAGCCGTGGGCCACCAGGAAGTCGTTGATTGCCTCGTAGAACTGGTTGAACAGGTCCGTGTACTTCTTGACGGCGTTCTCCACCTTCACGTTGTCCACCCGGCCGCTCTCCAGGATCTCCTGGGTTTCCAGCCACCGGCTATACTTCTCCGCCAGGCGCCGCTGCTCCCGGTCCAGGCTGAACTCCGTGGCCGCGTCCGTTGGATCCGCCCCGTTTTTGATGTTCTCCGCCGCGTTTTGGATGGCGGAGGACATTTCCATGCCGGCCACGATCTCGCCCACGGCCCGGCCCTCAATCACCTGCTGGACAACCGCCCGTTCCTCCTTGGTCAGCCGCGTCACCTTGCCCGTGCTGTCCTTGAAGGCCCGTACCTCGTCGTGCATGCGGTTACGGAACCGGATCCGTTCCGCCTCGTTCACGGCCACCGGATCAAAGATGGCCGCGTTGATGGCCGCGCCCCGCTCGTCCCCGAAGATATGCAGCATGTTCCGCTCCGGCGTCCGGTGGTTCAGAACGATGGACCTGGAGGGCTTGAAGGCGTCGCTGTCCTTGAACAGCTCCTGCATCTTCTCAGACAGGGCTTTGTTGATGTCGGTGCGCTGCTGCCGGATCATATCCGCGGATACGGCCCGCTCGGCCCAGTAGTAGTCCGCCAGCTCCATTACCTTGTCCGCGTTCATGGTGGATGGGATGTCCTCCTGGGAGTACACCCCCGCCGCCACGCCGGAGGCGAAGTTTCGCTCCGCCGCCGTGGCGTTCAGCCGGCGCTCCGCCCGGCGCATTTCCTTTCGGATAGACTTTGCCGCCCGGTCGCTCTCGATAAGGGAGGGGATAAACTCGTAGATCCCCACGCTGTTTTCCACCTTGACCCCCAGGCGCTCCAGGGCCGGCGTCCCGGTGAAGTCCTCCTTGGAGATGTTCTTCATCCGCTCCGCCTTCTCCTGGGCGGCCCGCTGCTCCAGGGCGGCCGTGTACTCGTCCACCGTGTCGAAGTCCTCCCGGCGAATGGTCTGCCGCTGCCGGCGCTCCTGGTTCTCCCGCCACCGCTCGTTCAGATATTCGTACTGTTCGTCGGTCATTTCCTCGTCCCGGTAGAGGTCCCCCGGCTCTCCGGCCGGCCGCTCCTCCTGCCCGGTCTGTTCGATGGCCTCCCGCAGCCTTTCGCGGTAGTCCGGCGCCGGTGGGATCTCCGGCTCCGGCGCGGGTTCCGCCGCCGGCTCCGGCTCCACCTCCGGCAAACTCAGCCCTTCCGGTTCTCCGCCTTCATCGTCTCCAGCGTCTGCTTGCCGGCCCCGGCCAGGATCTCCAGCATCGGATCCCGGCTGGAGGCCGCCTTGCTCTCCACCGTCCGCAGCCACTTCTCGGTTTCCTTGATCTCGTCCGAAGTCGGGGCGCCCGATCTGCCTGCCGGTTGCGTCCTCGTATCTGGCGATGGCGCGTTCAAGGGTTTCTCGTAGGTCATGTGTCTCCCCTCCAAAAATGCTCTCCTGCTGCGGGTCCCCGTACTCCTGCACCTGGTCATACAGGCTGTTCAGCATGGTACGGATCTGTTTCCCGCTGCGCTTGTTGTTCTCGATGAATTGGGCCAGGTACACGTCAAAGGCCGGGTACTGCTCCAGAAGGCTCGCCTGGTCCGTGTACTCCTGCACCGTCTGGTTCCTGCTCTTTGCGTCGGTGTAGATCTGGACCGCGCCCAGGATCCCGTCCACCACCGGCACATCGTAGACCGTCCCGGCCTCAATGGCCGCCCGCATGGCCACGGCGTTTGCCGCGGTGTCCAGCAGCGCCTTGGTGACGTTTTTGGCGTCGTTGTCCAGGCTCTCAGACAGGCGGGCCAGCAGCTGCGGGTTCCCATAGGCACGGGCAAATACTGCGTACTGCGCCCGTTCCAGGCCCGCCTGGGACAGCATCCCCGTTGCCGTGGTCATGCCGCCCCGGTCAGATGCCGGGACCACCTGCTGGATAAACTGGTTGATAAAGGCCCGGTTGGCCTCGTTGTTGATGGTCCCCTCGTCGTTGGGGACGATCAGATCCAGGATGTCGCCCATTCTGGCCGCGTCCGTCATGGCCTGCTCCGTGGCGGAATAGGCCGCCGTGGTGGTTGCGTTCAGCTCCTGGGCCAGCCGTGGCCAGTCCTGCACCTCCTGGGCAACGCGCACCAGCACCGGCCGCTGCGGCAGGTTGGAGGTGTCCAGGCCGTACCGCCGGCCCCGCTCCCGCACGAACCGCTCATACTCCGCTGCCCGGCCGCTGTTGTAGGCCGCGATGATGGCCTGGGTTCTGGCGTTCCCGCCGATCACTGCGCCGTCCCCCCGAATGATGGGGGCGCCGTTCTGGGCCGTTGGGCTGTCTGCCAGCAGGCGGAGGTTCAGCCCCCGGCTCATTTCCTGGATCTGCAGCTGGCTTGCCGTCCGGCTCCGGTCCCTGGGCTGCAGCTCCGCCGGGTATGCCGGGTTCACAGCGCCATACTCGTCGTTGGACACCACCAGCGCCTCCGCCGGCACAACGGCATAGGTAATGCGGATGGGGGCGTTCCCCTCGGTGTAGGTTTCGTCCTGGTCCCCCAGCACCACGTCGCCCCGCTGGGTAAGGGCATTATACTCCTGTTCCGTCTCCTCGTCCACAGAAAAGCGGATGTCCGGGTTCTCCCGGTCAAAGGTCCCGCGGTTTGCCACGGCGCTTTTCACCTGGCCCGGCTCAAACACCGCATAGGTTCTGGTATCGCCCTCTCTGGCCATGATGCCGTCATAGCCGTTCCGGCGCAGGAGGCCCGCCGCCGCCGGCGTATTGATAACCTCCCACATCTGCTCCGGCTGCCCGGCCTCGTCCCACACGGCCCGCCATTCCGCCTCCGGGATGCCGGTTCGCTCCGCCAGGTCCGCCGCCGCCTCGTTGAAGGAGGTGTTCACCTGGCCCACGTCCGCCGGGTTCTCTGCGTGGAGGTAGGCGGGGATCAGCCGCGTCCCGCCGGTGTAGATCTGCGACGCCGGCAGCGCCCGCTCCAGCCGTCCGGTCCCGGTGGCATAGGTCCCGGCGTATGCCGCGTTTGGTGTGAACCATACGGGCCTCCCGCCGGCGTCGAAGGCGGTAAAGCGTCCGCCGGCGCCGTGGAATACCAGCAGCGGCCCGCCCGCCGTGTTCTGGATCCGGCTGCCTGCGAACCAGCGCCGGAATGCCTCGGTCTGCGTCATGGCCTGTGCCCTCTTGATCCGCCGCTGCAGGTTCGTGTCCTGCCGCAGCGCCGCCTGGGATAGGCCATACTCGCCGCTGCCGTCATCCGCGGCGGCCAGCAGGACCTCCGCCGCGTCCTGGTCCTCGTCCACGGAGTAGCGGATGTCCGGGTTGGTGGTGGGTGTCTTGTTGTCGGTCCGCTTGATCTGCTCCGGGTAAAAGGCCACAACCTCGTCCCCGGCTCTGGTCTGGAGTACGCCGTCAAACCCTCTCTCTTTTAGGGCCTCCGTGAACTCCGTCCCCATTTCCTCGACGTAGGTGTGCGCCATATGGAAGTTTGCGTACTGGTAGATGCTCCCAAACAAGAGATCCGCTGCCGCATCCACGCGGTTCTTCTCGGCCATTTCCCGCGTGCCATAGCCCGCTCTGGTGTTCGCGTAGTCGTAGCGTCCCGGTCCGGTTTTGATGTACCATTCATAGTGGTCCCCGCCGTAGGCGTCGGAAATTTCCTCGATCCGAAAACTCGGATCATTCAGAACCCGCTCCAGCTCCGTCCGCAGTTGGGACCACAGGATCTCCTTTGTGATGCCATAGCCTTCCTCGTCCCAGCCGGTGACCACCTCCAGGACGCGGCCCTCCGCCAACTCTGGGAATTTCTCCGCAAAGTTAATCATAAAGGCCAGGGACGTTGCATTTACTCCTTCCGGTTTTACGCCGTTGATGGACAGCATTTGCTCGTCGAACACAAATGGGTTTTTGATGTTTAGGTAGGCGTCAACCACCCTCTGCCCGTACATTCGGGCCTCTCCCTTGTAGAAGGTAAAATAGAACCCCCGCCCGAACCAGCCTCCGTCCGTCCGCTGCGTCTCGTTCCAGTCGAATACCGTAAATTCGCCGTCATTGGTCCCGTGGTAGACCTCCCGCAGCCGTCCCTGCTCGTCCCGGATCTGGCTGTCCCGGAAGAACTCCTGCTGCTCCGGCGTCAGTTTCTGGCCCTGGCTGTCCTCGGTGGCTGCATCCTCCACGGAGTATCTGGCCCGGCCGGCCGGCGCGTACTGACCCTGGGTGGGGTCAATCCACGCCACGTCCGTCAGCGGGACGCGCCGACTGAAGATCTGCCCGTCCCCGGCATAGCTCTCCGCCTCCATTCTCGACGGGGTAACAAAGCCGCCCGCCTCGATAGGATAGGAGCTGAACACCTCGATCTCTCCGCGCTCCAGGGCCTCCTCGGCCATGGCGCGGGTGTAGTCCGGGTTGTACTCGTCGTATTCCGCCCACTCCGGGTCCTGCATGGCCTCCCGGAAGGTCTTGATTTCCTCCGCGCTGCGGATCCAGGCGTGGTACTCGTCCGGCGCCGGGTTGCTCTCCTGGATCACCTGCATCTGCCGCTCTTTCAGCGTGTCGGTGTCCGCCTCCGCGGAGGAGAAGTCGTCCGCATCGGAGAACACGGTAAGGTCATTTGCCCCGGTCGGCGGCACGTCCCGCCGCACGCGCCGGTTCCACCGCCGCCTGGAGGCGGCGTCCCTCGCCTCGATCTCTCCGGCCGTGTTCTCATACAGGTCAAAGGCGCCCCGTGCATAGTTGCTCCGGCGCAGGTCCTCCAGGCTCCAGGCATCCAGGAAGTAGTTGTTGAAGGCGTCGGAGTACGGCCCGTCGCTCAGCTCCTGGGCCAGCTGCATCGCTGCGTCTGGATCTGTCCGCTCCAGGGCGGCGTACTCGCGGAACTGCTCGGCCACGTCCTCCGACACGGAGGCCAGGGTGGCCTCCACCCGCTCCTCCAGCAGCTGGATCCTGCGGTCATAGGTCCCGATCCGGTTTTCCCCCTGCTGGCGTGCCTGCCAGTATTCCGGGCTTGCCCCCCTGGCAAAGCCCTCGGCCCGCTGGATGGCGTGTTGGATCTCGTGTATCAGCACGTCCTCCGGCTCGGTCAGCAGGGTTTCGTTCAGCGTCACCGTGTCTCCGTCAAACTCCCCGCGGGTGTTGCCCGGCATGGGGCGAAACTCCAGGCGCACATCCCGCAGCTGCGGGTAGTTGGCGAACAGCTCCGGGTGGTTGATGTAGTCGGCCAGGGTACCGCCCCAGGGGTTGTTCCTGGTGGCGTTGGCCCGCTGCAGCGCGTCCACATAGGTTTCAAACATAAAGCCGAACTCCGTGGACGTCAATTCGTCATACAGGCGCTGCTGCTCCGCCGTGTCCCCGGCAATCTCTGCCCGGTTGTAGGCGCGGACCATGTTGGCCTGCTCCTCGGTGATGTTCCCGAACAGGTCCTCTCTGGCTGCCTCCAGATCCTCCATGGCCCAGCGCCTGGACCTGGCGCCCCGGAGGTCGCCCGTCGGGTCATACTCCATGGTGCTGTCGTCGATCTCAAACCGCCACAAGCCGTCGATGCCCCGGAACCACCCCGTCTCCCGCCGGATCTGCTCGGTGTCGGCGCCGCTGCGCTCCATCTCCTCGGCCCTGGCCAGGGCCTCCCGGTCCGCCTGGTTGGCGTTGCGCCCGGCGAAACTGTATCGCTCCTGGGGCGGCCCCCTGGTGGGCGCGGTTTCCGCCGACCGGCTGCCGCCCCGCCGGTCTACCACGTCGCGCACCGCCTGGGTGTACTCCGTGGAACCCGCGGCAAAGGCGTTTTTCCCGGCGTAGGCGTCCGCGAAGATTTCCTCCAGGATGTCCCGCACTGCCGCCTCCACCACGTCCTCGCTGGCGTTCTCCGGTATGTCAATGACGCCGCGCAGTTTCTGGATGTAGGTTTCCACAATCCCCGCAAACTGTTCCTCGGAGAACCGGCTTGTGATCTCCTCCTGGACGGCCTGCACCAGCCCAGGATCTGCCGCCGCCTCAATATGGAATTGCTCGTGGTTGCCGATCTGGTCAATGGACCACCGCATGTTGTCCGCCTGGATGTAGACCTGGCTGCCCTGCACGGCGCCATTCACCCGCACCGGCCCCGCCGGCGTGGCCACCTGCAGCAGCCCCGTGAAGTATGTCACGTTGTACCCTGCCTGGTAGAACCGCTGCGCCGTGCTCTGCATGGCCTCGTCGTAGGCCTGCCGGGGTACCGGCTTGACTGTCCTGGCGTCCGTGCCGTTGACAAGTCCCAGGTCGCGGGAGCTTACCGGCGTGACTTGTAGAGCATTGACACGATCCTGTCTCGCACTTGCCGCTCGGACCTGTTCAGACCGCCGCCGCGTTCCTGTGCCGCCGCCCACGCCTCCAGCCGGCCCTCCGGTACCGACACCTGGAACCCGTCCGACGTCTCCGCCTGGTACACCGTCTCCTGTCCCTGGGGCTGCTGTGCCCTGGGCCGCTGTCTCTGCTGTGCCATTTGTGATACCTCCGTTCAAAATGTCCGCCACCGCCGCCTGCTGCGTGCCCTGTGCCGTTTCCGGCGCCGGGGCAGGTTCCTGTACCGCCGCCCTCTGGAGGGGCTGTACGGGGCTTACAGGCGCCCCCGGCGTCTCTGTCTGTATGGTGCCGCGCTGCACCGCCGCCGGCTCGCTCCTCCGTACCGCCTCCTGGGTTTCCTCCAGGGTGGGAAGGGAAAGGCCTTCCGCCTCCTCGCCGGCAGTTTCCTGCTGCGCCTGCTCCTGGGCCACGGTCCGCACGTTCTCCTGGTAGAGTTCCCCCAGCTCCCGCGCCGTCACTGGCTGCCCCTGGGCCTGCTTGTTTTGGATCTGCTGGGCCAGTTGATAACTCCGGGTGGAGGGGTCGCTGGCCAGCCCCTCCTCGATGATGGCCGCCACAACGTCGTCGCCCATCTGCCGAAACTGCTCGCCCGCCTGCTGGTTCTGCTGCCGGTTGGCGATGGTGCCGCCGGCGTAGTTGAAGGCGTTGACCGTCCCGCCCATGATGCTGCCGGACAGGGCGCCGCCGGCGCCGGCCCACGCCACCTGGGCGATACTGTCCAGCAGCGCCTGGCGCTTGGCCTCGTCCTCGTCCAGCCCCTGCATCTCATACTGGGCCACGGCCTGCGCGAAGTTGGAGCTGTCCTCCATAATCACCGCGTCGGTCAGAATGTTGGAGATCTCGGTCAGCATTTCCTCGCTGGCCTCCACGCCGGCCTGCTGCACCGTCTCTTTCAGCAGGTCCTTCATGGAGTTTACGCTGCGGGTACTCAGCAGCCGGTCAATGCTCACCTTCTCGAACAGGGCCTCCGCCGCGCCCGCGGTCAGTCCGCCCCAGAAGGCTTGCCGGTTGGTGCCGCCCCGCTCGATCACGTTCTTTGCCTGGTTGGCTGCCGCCGACGCGCCCATAAGCCAGGTCGCGGCGCTGCCGAAGGCCGCCACCTGCGTCGCGCTGTCTGCGACGCTCATGCCGGTCTGGTAGAGGAAAGAGGCCATGTTCTGCCCGAACAGTTCCCAGTCCGTGTTCTCCTCGATCTCCTTGGAGACGGTGTTGCGGACCGTGCTCACATAGTTCGTGGCGTCCATGTTGTAGACGTTCATGGGGACGTAGGTTTCCAGGTTCCCGGTGTCGCTGGTGCCGATGCCGCCGGCCATGACCTTCAAGTAGTCTATGCCCTGGAAGGGGGAGATAAGCACCGTGTCCACGGATGCCAGGATCGGGTGTTCCCGTGCCCAGGTTTCCCACTCCTGCAGGTTGCGCTCGTATTCCTCCGCGTCCCGCTGCATCTGCTCAAACCGGACCATGCGGTCGTAGTCGTACTCCTCCTCCGCAAGGCGCTCCACCAGCTGGTTTTTCTTCCCCTCCAGCTCCTGCCACAGCTCGTAGATGTTGTTGTACCCGCCGTCTGTCCTGGGGACGTAGGCGCCGCCGCCTCCGGCGATGGCGTACTGGTCGATGGCCTTTTGATCCAGGCCGTACTTGTCGGCCAGGTAGGCCTTGTACTCCTCCACCTCCGCCGCGTCCCCGCTGCGGGTGGCGGTGTAGGCCATAACGGCGCTCACCTTGTCCATGTCCTCCTGCAGCAGCGTCGCCTCGTTGTAGAGGGCGGTCATGCCCTCGCTGGCGTCCAGGCTCTCCCGTTTGGCCTGGTTCTCGGCGTAGTAATACTGGGCGGCCAGGTTGTCAAGGGCCGTGCTGTACCGCTCGTAGTCGGCCTCCGCCGCCTCCAATTTCGCTGTCCATTCGTCCCGCTGGCTTTGGGTACCGCCCCAGCGGACGCCGCTCAGAATGGTCTGGGCCTCGTTTTTCTGCTTTTCCGCCGCCTCGGCCAGGGGTTTCAGCTCGTCCACCCGCTCCTGGATGCCCTCCAGGCTGTTGAAGTAGTTGTACTGCTCCACCAGGTCATTGTAGGCGTCCAGGTCCGCCTGGAACTGGGCCAGGTGCCGGTTGTAGGCGTCGGCGTTGGCCTGCGTCGGATCGGCGTCGTAGGCGGAGCGCAGGCTGTCCAGCGTCTCCCTGGAGGTGGTCAGCCGCTCCTGCCCGCCGGTCAAGGCCTCCGTCACCTGCTCGTACCGCTCGAAGGCCGGCACCGTCTCGTCCACCTTGGCAAAGCTGCTGGCCGGCCGCGTGTTGAACTGGTAGTTGCTGCCGCCATAGGCGTCCGCGCCGTATTCCGCGTCCACGCGCTCCCTGGCCTTTTGGGCCTGGGAGCGCAGGAAGGAACTGGCGCCGCCTGTTTGCTGCGTCTGGGTGGTTTTGGCCCCGCCGCTGGTGCTGTGCTGCTGTCTCCAGTTGCTGCCGCCGTAGGCGTCCGCACCGTATTCCCGGTCGATTTTCTCCGCCTGGCGCTGGGCCATGTTTTTCAGAAAGTCGCTTGCCATGGCGCCTCCTCCTTATTTCCCGTAGTCCGGGTTTTTCCGGTAGCTGTACTTCCCGGTTTCCGGGTTGTATGTCTCGATGATCTCCCCGCGGTTCACCATGGCCTCCAGCTCCTGCCATGTGATCCGGCTGTACCCCGCGACACGGATCCAGCCGTCCCCGGTCTGGTTGGTGACGCTGGCGCCCGGATCTTCTCCACCGCCGTCTGCGGTTTCTCCTCCGCCGTTCCCGGTTTCTCCGCCGGACATAATGGCCCAGGCCTGGTCTGCGCTCAGTCCGCCGGCCGCCGCCTGGGTTTCCGGCCCCCACATACCGTCCGGCGTCACACCCAGGGCCGTCTGCATCTGCTGGATCTGGGTGGTGGTGAGGCCGCCGTTGTCGTATCCGCTGCCGCCGCTGCCGCCCCGGCCTCCACCGCCGCTGCTGACGCTGGTTCTCTCCGCCGCCTCCCGCCGGTAGGCGTCCTCCAGGGCCTGGATATACTCGCTGGAGTAGCCGGAGGCGCCCACCAGCTCCGCGCTGGGGGTTCCGCCGGCGGCCAGGATGGCGTCCACCTGGGCCTGGACCAGGGCCTGGTCCTGCTGCTGCCGCTGGTACTCCGTCTCGTCCCGCTGGATGCCCAGGTTGATGGTGTCCAGGTAACGACCGTAGTCCACGTCGTCCTGTCCCTGGAGGGAGGCCAGTTGCCCCTGCAGGATGTTGAAGTCCCCCAGGTAGGTGTCGTAGGCAAAGTTCCGGTCCGTGTTGTACTGCGTCAGCTGGTCCAGGTATTTTGCGTAGTCCAGCTGTTCCTGGGTATTCACGGCTCCCAGGTCCTGAAGCATCATGCTGTACTCGTTCAGGTACC
>ENA-UONU01002067-UONU01002067.1-human-gut-metagenome-genome-assembly--contig:-CS51-NODE-2067-length-12675-cov-31.557765_pt1 | contig 12675 bp, 7 predicted proteins | sample MGYA00242462_ERZ724009 | MGnify/ENA metagenome assembly ERZ724009 | reverse complement strand
ACGGGCGGTGGTGTGGAAGGACGGCGGGGCCTAGCCCCGCCTCCTATCCGATTCCAGAGAATCCCTGTGAGCGCTGAGAAAAGCCAGGAGGCCACGGACAAAATGAGTCCGAGCGTTTTTCAGGCGGCCTTCGTGGTGATTTTCGTGTAGTGCGCGGCGTCTTTCATAAGCCGAGCGGCGGGCACTTTGTCAAGAAGCCTCACGGCGCCGTCGCCGTAGACCGCCGCCTCTTTGACGGCCGTCTTTCCGCAGCGGTTGACGGCCGCTGTTTCTTTGGCGATATAGGACGGATCACTGCGGATCGCTTGGGCTTCTTCCGCGAGTTTTTCCATTGCGGGTGTCGGGGTGAGGTCCGGCACCGAGGCGTAAAACGCCACGTAGTCAGCGAGATCCCTGTAATTCTTTTCCGCAAAAAGAGTCTGACAGTAGTTTTCCGGATCACGCACGGCAGCCTCCGCCAAATAGTCATAGCGGTCAAAAAGTACGTAATGCTCGCCGACGGCCGCGAGGGTTGCGGCCGGAGAAGCAATGAAAAGAAATTTCAGAAGGCGCATGACAGGCTGTTAGTGCGGGAAAAACCGGGACGGCTTCAGTGTAGCCAAAGCCCGGTGCAGGCGTTACAGAGTCCTTGAGCCCGCTTCAAAATTTTCCGCGTTTTCACGCGACATTTTGTGTCGCAGTCCTTCAGATAATGATTGTCCATAGAAAGGAGAAAAGTGACACATTGAATGACGACAGACAAGCGTTTGAAAACGGGGTTTGATACCCGTGCGGTTTTGGCGGGCCTCTCGCTTCTTGCGTGTATCGGCGCAACAGAGGTGCAAAAGCGCGTGCTCGCTGCTTTTCTGCCGGGCATGAGCACAGACGCGGAGACTGAGAAAGACGCCCGGGCCGTGAAAGCAGCACTGGCCTCAGGTGACGCAAAAGCTGCACAAAACCTTCCGGAGCAGTCCTGCGTCGTTGCCTTTGTGCTCGATTACTTTGAGACGGCTTACCGGCCCCGGGCCGAGGCAGCGGATGCCTTCGGTTTTTTGACGCGCGTATCGGACGAAAAGCAGGCGTTATGGAAGAGACTCGCCTCAAAAAGCGGGTTTTATTATGACGGCCTGATTACGGACAGGGCGAGGAGCCAGCGTTGGCGCGTGCGCTCAACGCATTTTGCGGAAGTACGGTTGCTGCGGCGGTTTCTGGCGCATTTCGGTTTTTCATTTCCGGGGACCGCGGATACGAAAGGGATCTTTCTGGTTGAAGACACCGGGGATGCCGGAGGCGATGCGGTTGCCGTGATGGCCTCGTTGGCGGCGCATACGGCCGGCATGTTTCAGATTGAACGGGTGAATGGCGCAACGACTGGCCCTGAGTCCGGCAGGGAACCTTTGTGCAATGAAGCGCCGGATCCTCCGGCGGCGTATTTTCTGCCGGAAAACGACCGTCGCGGCACGGACTTTGTCTCGGTTTTGACGGCGGCCGGCCGGGCGGTGACGGTCATTACAAGAGAAGAACAGCCGGACGATGCAAAGAGAGCGGCAGCTGCGGCATGCCGCTGCGATTTCCGGGCGGAGGATCAGTCTTACGACTGGGAAGCTGTGACGGAAGCCCTGTTCTCCCGGCCCGGAAGGAAGCAGGCCGCGCATTTTGCGGCGCTTGAAGTGCTTTTGTCAGAGCCGGATGCAGACGAGCGGATCCCCGCTTACTGTCGGGCCGCCGGCCTCATTGACGGAGCAGAGGATTCCTGGCGGGAGGCGTTTGAAAGTCTCATTTCCGCGAAATCCTTTGCCGCGGACGCCGTGGGTGTTGAAAGCGTGCCGGCAACTGTGCTTGAAGCGTATGCCGCGTATTTTTGGGGCAGGATCGTCTGCTGTGAAAGAGCGCGCTGCAGGCTCGGTGCAAAAAGCAAGATCCGTGGAACAGCAACCTTAAACCATTCAAAGCGCGGGAAACCTTCGTAGAATCGGACGTTTCCCGCTTTTGTTTTTGCTTCGGGCCGCCGACATGCTTTATACCGTTTTCAGTAATTCTTTTGAGGTCCTCAGGGAAAGCCTGGCCGTGAACCTCGCGGCAGACAATAAAAAAGACACCGGATTTGTCTTTAAGGACACAACGGTCGTGGTCCCCTCGCAGGCCGCGGGCGACATGCTGCGGCGGTTTTTCGCCGACCGCACGGGCGTGTGCGCGGGGCTTTCCTTTAAAACGCTCGGCCAGTGGTTTATTAAGTTCGGCAGACCCTTGATCGGCCTCGGGGAAGCGGGAACGGAACTTGAGTTTCTGATCTGGGATATCTGTCATTCGGATCTCCCCGAAAGGCATCCGCGGCTCAAAAAATTTCTGGACGGCAAAACCCCGGCGGAGCGCTTTGAGTTTGCGATGCACTGCGCGGCCGTGTTTTCGCGCTATGCAACATACCGCCTTGACTGGGTATTGCGCTGGATGGGGAAACCACCCCGGGCGCATGCTGAAAAAGATCCCCGCTATGCCGCGGAGGAAGCGGCTTTAAACCGGCATCCCGACTATGCCTGGCAGAAGGATATGTGGCGGGAGCTTGCGCGGCGCGTCACCGACATGCCCGAGGCCCGTGAGTTAAATGACCTTTTTGAGATAGAAGACCGCATGGTGCGCGCGTGGCACGAAAAGCGTGAGGAGCGCGTGCATATCTTCATGCCCTTTACGCTGCCGCCCCTCGTGCTGCCCCTTATTAAGCAGATGGCAGAAGACGCCGAAAGCGACATTTATCTCTACGTCTTAAATCCGTCGTCGGAATACTGGTATGAGGCACTGCCGCAGGCGGCCTTTGACTGGGATTACGGCTCAGAAGACAACGCGGTGTATCAGTACTTAAGGCGCAACGCCGCCTCAAGCCGCGCGATGATTGAGCGTGTCTGGACCTTTTTAAATCTGGAAGGGGGAGCGGACTTTGTGGGGATGGAACCGGAAACCAAACCGGACGATCCGGTCGCGGTAACCCACACCAGGCACTTTTTTGATCCGGTCACGGAGCGCCTGCAGGACTTAAAGCTTGAGAGCCCCCAGGACGCGGACGCTTACTTTGTGGATCCCGGAAAAGACACCTTTTTAAAGGCACTGCAGCGCTCGGTCTTGACGCTTAAGACCGCGCAAGGGGAGATGCCCGATCCCGCGGACGGCTCGGTGATCGTGGGGCGGGCGCCGTCGCTCATTCGTGAGGTTGAGACTCTCGTTGACTGGCTGCAGTACATTTTCCGCACGCAAAAGGACGTAACACCCGCAGACGTTCTTGTCGTCACCCCGGACATTGAAGGGGCGGCAGGCGTGATTGAAGCCGTGATGAATGCGCAGCCCGAGAGCCGGAAAATTGCCTGGACGATAGCCGACGACCGGGTGAGCGACCGCGCGATGGCGCTTGAGACGTGGAAGGCCTTGGCAGAACTTCTCTTTTCCAGAGCGGATGCCTCAGACCTGGAAGCGTGGCTTGAGATGCCGCAGGCGCAGAAGCGCTGGCAGATGACCGCAGACGACCTCGCGCTCATTCACGCGTGGCTTGTGGCCGGGGGCTACCGCTTTGGGTTCTCTGAAGCACATATTGAGCGGTTGGTGTCTGAGGGTGAAGCCGATGCGGCGGACACAGACGGGTCGCTCACGCGGGCTCTGGAGCGCCTCACCGCGGGGCTTTTTTTCGGCGAAAGCCGGGAGCGCGTCTTCGGAGACGTGCGGCCCGCGCCGGGCGCGGAGCGCCGCTGGGAGTCGGTGCTCGAGAACGAAGAACTCTTTGCGCGGCTCACCGAAGTTGCTGCACTGCTTGAAACCAAACGCGCGGAACTCGCGGCAATGGGTGAGGCAGCCGACCCGGAGGTACTTAAGAATTTCTTTGTGTCGCTTACAACGGAACTCACGGACTTTACGGAAGACGAAGAAGCCGCCCAGGCGATCCGGGGAAGCCTTGAAACGGCCGCGCGGGCGCTTGAGGCAACCATGAAGGGGCGGCCGGTGAACCCCCGCGTGTTTGCCAAGGCCGCAACAACGCACGTGGCGGACGCGCTTTTTCACAGAACCGGTAACGGCCTTACCTTTGCCGGCATGAAGGAATTCCGGGGGCTGCCTTATAAAGTCATTGCGGTCGTGGGGCTTAACCGTGACAGCGCTTTTCCGGGTACCAATACCGCTGAAGAGTTTGACCTCATGGCACCCGGTACGAGCGCGGGTATGCGCGCGCGGCGCGGTGACCGCGACAGCCGCAGCGACAACCGCAATATTTTCCTCGACCTCTTTCTTGCGGCACGGCGCTTCTTTTACGTCTCCTACGCCGAGGGGTTTGAACGTACGCAGTTAAAGCCGCCCTCCGTGGTGCTGGAGGATTTCCTCAGGTTTGCGGCAGCGGCAAGCGGGATCAGGGATGTGGCCGGGCAGGTGACGGTGCCTGCGGCTTTAACGCCCACGGGGCGAGCGAACTTTGTAACGGGCAAACTTAAACGCTGGAAGACCGTGAATACGGCAGCGGGTGACGCCTTAAACGCTGCCTGCGCCGTGCATTTTCGGGGGGAGGTGCCCCGTTTTGCCGATGCCCGCTCGGTGCTTACTCCTGAGCAGAACACGGTGACCGTCAACGATATTGCGCAGTACTTCACCAAGCCCTCAGATTTTGTTTTAAGAAAGTTCGGGGTGGTGCTGCCTGATGCCGGTGAAGCCGAAACCGTGCCCTTAAGTCCTTCTGACGACGGGCTGGGGCGCTATCAGGCATTAAACGCCGTGCGCGGGCCCATTGCTCAAGGCGTCTCGCCCGTGAGGCTCGCCGCAGCCGAGGCCCTTGATCCCTTAAATGGGGCGCCGGGCGTGCGGGAGTGGATCCGGCGCGGGATGATTGAGCAGACGGCCGCTTTTTACGCACAGATCCGGGATATGAGGATCGTGCAGGAATTCCCGGAAGAAACCGTGGAGATTCCGGCGGACTGGGGGCTGACGTATCTTAAAAAACTGGTCTTGCCGGCTCTCACGCTGTACGAAAACCCGGACGGAGGGGAACCCTTGGCGGTCCTTGTTGCTGTGAGCGGCTCTGAAGTCCGTCGTAAGCGTATCGAGTCGGCGATGATGAATGCGTTCGGGCGGACTTTTTCGCTTCGGGTGATGTACGTGATGAAGGGTAATGCCCCGCATGACGCGATAGCGCCGGGTTACTTCGGGACGATTCCGGGGATGGAGACACCGGTTTGCGACACGATTGCGAGAAGTCTTTTATCCCTTTACGAGTGCCTCTTTACGTCGGTGACAGTCGTTGCCGACAACAATGAAAACGGTTTTTCCGGAGGCGATGCCATTTTGTGGCGTGGGTATGAAGGCAGTGAGAGGCTTGCTGCCGCCGAGCGCTTCAGTAAGCCCTTGGATTTTCTGTTTGCCCCGGATCTGTACGTTGGTAAAAAAGGCAGGAAAAAGAGGAAGGGGGACATTCCTATTCTCGTAACAGCATTGAAAACCTACGCTGACGCGCTCGTTGCAGCGGTTAAAAATGAGGCTGGTGACGTAAGCGGAGAAAGCCATGGCAACTGAAACGATTTTTGACGCTGCGTCCACCGACCTCAGAGGGCGCCTTGTGATTGAGGCGAGTGCCGGTACCGGCAAAACCTGGTCGCTTTCGCGCATCGTGATGCGGCTCGTCGCAGAAGAAGGTTTCCCGATCGGGAGCATCCTTTTGGTGACCTTCACCAAGGCTGCCACCGAGGAACTGAAAAGCCGCGTGAAGGAACTGCTTACCGACGCCTCCGACGCGTTGTCGGGGCTTGACGACTGGCCTGATAATGACGCTTCGGATCTTGCGCCCTTTATGAAACGCTGGAAAGCCGCGGGCCTCACGGTAAGTGACTGTGCCAAGCGCCTCATGGCCGCAGTGGACAATTTTGATGATGCATCGGTTTACACCATTCACGGTTTCTGCCGTGAGATGCTCGATAAATGCCTTTTCTCGCAGGGCGGTCAGTTTGACTGTGAGTTTGGGGCGGATGATGAACTGCGCGCACAGGTCGTCGATGAATTCATGCGCCGGGAACTCTTAAACCCGGATTTTGATCCGGCGTTTAAAACACGCATCCTTGAAAAGTCGGACTTTGACGCGGTTTTAAAGACCGTCGTCACGCTCTCGCGCCGGAGCAAGCGGACGCAGTGGGAGCTTCTGGATGCGGAACGCTCACAATGTTCGCCCGAAGAGGAGGCCCTTTTGCGGCGCTTTATCGACTGGGCGCCTGCGCGCCTGGCCGAACTCAAGCACCGCGCCGGTATCCGTACGTTTGACGACCTCTTGGTTGATATGGATTCAGCGCTCACGGATCCTGATTTTGCCCGGGCTGTACGAAGCCGCTTTAACGCTGTTTTAATTGACGAGTTTCAGGACACCGACCCCCTGCAGTACGCGGTCTTTAAAACACTTTTTATGAGTGGAACGGGCGACCCCGCATCACTCGTTTTTGTGGGAGACCCCAAGCAGAGTATTTATGCCTTCCGAAACGCTGATCTTCAGACTTACCAGCAGGCGGTAAAGGATATCGGACGGACGCTGAGGCTTGCCACCAACTTTCGTTCCTCTCAGGCGCTTGTCGCAGGCGTCAACGCCTTTTTCTCGGGCAATCAGTCTGACGGTGAGGACGACCGCCGCCGGACGTTTCTCACCGACACAATTGCCTACAGCCGCGTGGGAGCCGCAGGGCGCGCCGAGCCCCTTATGCGTGACGGAAAAGAAGTGCCCGTGTTTGAAGTCTGGAAGATGGCTAAAGACAATGTGTACCCGGATACGGGGTCGGCTGACGGCGCGGAAGCCGCTTTTATCGCCGAAGACATTGCACGGCTTCTGGACGGCAAAACGACACTCAAGGGTAAATCCTTAAAGCCCCGCGATATCGCGCTTTTGGTGTCAAAAAAGACGGACGCCGACGCAACGGTGGCAGCGCTTGCGGCGCGCGGCATCCGCGTGCTTAAAACAGGCGAGGACACGGACGTCTTTCAGACCGAAGCCGCAAGCGAAGTTCTCTCGGTTTTAAAGGCCCTTGAAATGCCGCAGAACCGTGCGCTTTTTGCGGCGGCTCAGGCAACGAAACTTTTCGGACGCACGCTCAAGGTGATCCGGGAGGGGTTTGACGAGCGCATCGCCGACACGCTTTTAATGAAAACCATGACGGAGCGCTGGGAGAAGGGGGCGCTTGCCGCGGCCTTTGCGCACCTTTTTACTGAGCGAAATGTTGAAAACCGCCTCCTGCCGCAGGCGGGGGGTGAACGTTATCTCTCGGACGCCCGTCAGGTGGTGGAGCTACTTCACAAAGAATCCCGCCGCTACCGAACGCTCTCGGGGCTCGTAAGGCGCTTTGAAACGCTCAAAAGCCACACGATGAGCGAAGACAATACGGACCGTAAGTGCCGTGTTGAGAGCGACGAGGATCTCGTCATCGTGCAGACGATTCACTCGAGTAAAGGGCTTGAGTATCCTGTTGTTTATCTCCCCGGCGCGGCGAAGATGCAGATCTCGTCGAGCGGCAACACCGACGGCTACGCCGTTTTCCGCGTAAGAGGCCCTTCAGGGAGCGTGCGGCTTTTTTCGCCCTGCCGCGTAAGCCGCTCCACTGTGAAAGAGTGCTTTGCTGATGAGCAGGAGGAAGGCGTCAGAAAGGCTTATGTGGCTTTGACCCGCGCTTCAAGCCGCGTGGTACTGCCGCAAATTTACTGCCAAAGCAAGGGAAAAATTAACCATTACCGTACCAACAACCTCTATTTGCGGGCTCTGGCAGGTCTTACGCGTTGTCCTGAAGAGGCCACGAAGGGTGCCTTTAATGAAAAGGCCTGCGATCTGCTTGCAGAACTTGAGCATCGTTTTGAAGACGAAGCCGGGACCTTGTGCCGGGTCGTCACCAAAACGAAGGGCGAAGCGGAAAACCTGACCCTGCCGGCAGAAATCACAAAAGAAGCGGCCGGCGTGATGGAGGCGGATAAGTCAGCTGCCTATCCTCTCACAAGTCGGGTTTCAAGTTTTACTTCCATCGTAAGAAGAAGCCTCACGCCCGCACGCATGCCCGTATTGGCCTGCGAAGAAACCCCGGTTTTTGATGCCGCTGACGACGTGATTGACTTTGATGCCGACACGCAAGAAGCGCCCCAGGCGGGTCTTGCCTTATTTAACGCCTGTACGATGAGGGGACCCGATGTCGGCACGTTTCTGCACGAAATCATGCAGCGCGTGGACTTCACGGACGACACGGGCCGCGCGCGTCTGATTGACGCGATGATCCGCAAGTACGCCTATCTTTTCCCGGAAGAAAACCGCGAAGAAGCCCAGACGCAGTGGGCGGCCTACATTGAAAGGATGATGAAAGCGGTGCTCTCAGCGCATCTGACGGATGGTGATGCGCCTTTAAAGCTTTCTGATGTGCCTTTTGCGGCCCGTTACTCCGAGTGGCCCTTCACGATGAGCGTTGCCCGGGGCGCCGGGGGAAAGAAGGCTCCGAGGGCAAAGACTCTTGCGGCGCTTTTAAAAGCGTTCGGGCCCGAGTACGCGATTGATGAGCTCGACGATACGGCGCTCACCGGTTACCTCACCGGTACCGCCGACCTCGTTTTTAAGGCGCAGGGCAAATACTGGCTCGTTGACTGGAAGAGTAATTTCATCGGGTCGGGCACGCCCGGGGACTACACGGAAAAAGCCGTTCACGACGAAATGCGGCGGCATAACTACAGACTGCAGTACCTGATTTACCTCACCGCCATGAAGCGCTTCCTGGAAGTCAAAACGGGTGTTGCCGACGGCTGCGATCTGATCGGCGGCGTTTTTTACGTCTTTTTGCGCGGCGCTGGCGAGGGCTCTCCCACGCAGGGGATTTTCCGCGACAGGCCGCCCGCGGAATTGATCCGCGCGCTCGATACATTTTTTAAAACGGGTGAGCGTCCCGTGAAGGAGGCCCGCAAATGACGGACGTGACGGTTGAAGCGGCCTGGAAGGCCTACGGCGAACGGCTGCTGGCGGTTGCGGAGCGCTCCAAAAGGACGCTTGCAGAGACGGACTGCACGGCATTTGCCGCTGTGATTGAAGCGCTCGCGGCTGCGGACGCGCAAAAAAGCAGTTGCGCGGAGCTTCCTTCGTCGGTGACTTCAGAGATGCTTGACGCCTGGGAGGCCGCAGGGCTCCTCGTTTCCTACACGGGCGCCGAGGATCCCCTGAAACTTGCGGACGCGCCGCTTGTTGCGGACACCGTGCGCGGGGGCTTTGTTTATCAGTTAAGGCGCTTTGAGGAAGAAGCCGAACTCGGGCGGCTGCTCGCGCGGGCCGCGCAGTACGTAACGCCTGAAGCCAAACTCGCGCCGGCACTCAAAACAGCGTTTCTGGCAACGGACACGGCGCTCTGGCAAAAACACAACGCCTGCGCAACGGCTGAGCGCACGGCTCTTTGGCGCGAAGGCGCGGGACACCAGTATGAGGCCGTGGAAAATGCTCTGAAGCGGCGCCTTTCCGTCATCACCGGGGGACCGGGTACGGGGAAAACCTCAACGGTGGTGCGTCTTTTAACCGCGCTTCTGGCACGAAACGGAGCGCTTACGGTGGCGCTCGTAGCACCCACGGGTAAGGCCGCAGGGCGCCTTAAGGAGTCGCTGCAGAAGGAATGCCTGCGTGAGCCCGGGCTCTATGCCCTCGTGGATAAGGGCGTAAAGGAAAAGCGCATCACGGCGCAGACCATTCACCGGCTCTTGAGCACCCCCAACACCTCGGGCGTGCGGCTCGGCCCTCAGGCCCCCGTGGAAGCCGATGTCCTCATTGCTGACGAAGCCTCCATGATTGATGTATCGCTTGCCTTAAAACTCATGCGGTCCGTGGATCCTGCAAAGACGCGGCTGATTTTCTTAGGCGACAAATACCAGTTGGCAGCCGTTGGTCCGGGCTCGGTCTTTGCCGATATGACGGCTTCGGGTGGAGCGCTTTCTGAGGCCGTGACAGAACTTACCTACAGTTTCCGCTTTGGCGCGGACTCTCCGGTGGGAAGCCTTTCGCGGGCGGTGAATACCGGGGATGAAGCAACCGTACGCACGCTTCTTGCGCACGATAAAAAGTTTGACGCTTCTTACACGGACGATCAGAACGAAGAAATTTCGCTCTCGTTGCCTAAGCGATTTAAGTTCGGGGTGAATGAGGATTTGAGACAGTGGATACGGCTTGAAATGAAGCCCTATCTGGAGCTCGTTAAAAAACGCACGAAAAAAATTGCCGGGAGGGAAGAATCCGACAAACTCAATGATGAAATGCTTGCGGCCTTTAACGCGTTTCGTGTTTTGTGTGCCCAACGCCGGGGCCCGGACAGCGTGAGTGCCGTAAACCGCCTTGTTGAGGAGCATGTCAAAAACACGGCGGGGGCAGAAACGGACGCCGTCTTTTACCCCGGGCGCGTCATCATCGTGCGCGTGAACGATCAGCAGACGGAGCTTTATAACGGTGACGTCGGCATTGTCGTGCCGAACCCGCAAGACTGTACGGACGGGACCTTCTGGGTGTATTTCGGTGAGGGTAAGTACGTGCCTGCGGCGCTTTTACCGGGGCACGAAACAGCCTATGCGCTCACAATCCATCAGTCCCAGGGCTCGCAGTTTGAGCGTGTGGCGGTGGTACTTCCGGTTTCAGGGGACTCTGAACTCATCACCCGTGAGCTTGTCTACACGGGGATTACCCGTGCCGTGAAAAAGGCGGCGGTCTTTGCCAATATTGAGGTACTCAAAAAAGCGGTCGCTTCGCCCGTGCGGCGCATGAGCGGGCTGGGAGCGCGGCTTAAAGAGGCGACGCTGCGGTAATTTGTCATCGGTGTGTCATCGACGTAGCGCAAAATTACGGAAATTAAGGAGAGCGCCGGTGCGCGGAAATACAGACTTTTGCGCATTTTCGATAAACTGCGTTTTATCCGGCCGTCCGGAAGGAGACTTCCGGGCGGTGCCGAGGCCGGCTCACAGCCGGCCCAACCAACCTAGGAGCTGCGAATTGAATACGATTTCCAAGTACGCTGTTGCCGCGTGTGCCGTTGCCGCCACGGGACTTTCTGCCGCCGTCTGGGCCGCTGACGCCAATGTCGATGCGCTTTTAAAGGCCGCGCAGAAAGAAGGTCAGGTAAATTCCGTCGGTATGCCCGACACCTGGGCCAACTGGGTCGGTACCTGGAAGGATCTGCAGAAACTCGGCATCAAGACCCAGGACTCGGATATGAGTTCGGCCGAGCAGATCTCCAAAATCATGGCCGAAGGTGAAAACGCCACGGCGGACATCGGTGACGTCGGTTTTGAATTCGGTGAGTTCTCCCGCAAAAAGGGTATCACGATGCCCTACAAGCCCTCGACCTGGGATCAGATTCCCGCCTGGGCCAAGGATAAGGACGGTCACTGGTGTCTCGGCTACACCGGTACCGTGGCCTTCATCATCAATAAGGAACTCGTCAAAAATCCCCCGAAGAGCTGGAATGATCTTCTGACCGGCACCTACCGTGTGTCCGTGGGCGCCGTGGGGTCGGCTGCGCAGGCCAATTACGCGGTGCTCGCTGCAGCAATCGCCATGGGCGGCAACGAAAAGAATCTGAACCCTGCCTATGAGTTCTTTGCGAAGATCGCCAAGCAAGGCCGTCTCTCGATGGTTGACCCGGTGGTCGCCAACCTCGAAAAGGGTGAAGTCGAAGTCGGTATGCTCTGGGACTTTAATGCTCTGAACTACCGCGATCAGATCGACCGCAACCGCTTTGAGGTGTTGATCCCCGCCGAAGGGTCGGTCACGAGCGGCTACACGACGATTTTGAATAAGTGGGCCAAGCACCCCAATGCCGCTAAGTACGCCCGCGAGTTCATTTTGTCGGATCGGGGCCAGATTAATCTTGCCAACGGCTACGCCCGCCCGATCCGCGCGGCCTACGTGAAGATGCCTGCGGAAACGGCCGCGAAGATGCTGCCGGAATCGCAGTACGCCAAAGCCCGTCCGATCTCTGACTTTGACGCCTGGGCAAAGACGAGCAGCCGCATTTCGCGTCACTGGCAGAGCAAAGTCTCGATCTACATGAAGTAAGACGCATGGCTTTTTCGTCCAAACTCATCGTGGTTTTGGTCGACGGCCTGAAGGAATCCACAGCCCGCAAGTGCTGTGGATTTCTTAGTGTGCGCTCGGCATGAGCGCGTTCTAACGGGTGAAAGTCCCGAGTGCAGGGGGTAGCACCAAGCACATAGCCAAGAGCAAGGGTGTCCGCCGCGAGGCGGGATCTGAAGGAAGCTGGAGGCAAACCACTGACCTGACGTACAGAAACTGCATAAGGCATTTGAAGATGGGTAAGTCTGCTAAACAAGATGAAGCCCGAAGCTACACGGAATCCGAGGTGTAAATGCAGCAGGTACATGGTGGGAAAGAACGCGTTCTTACCCGAGGAGGACTCACGGACTTCAATGCAACAGCATTGTCGGAGTAAAGCTTGCCGTGAGTAGTCAGCAACGGTCATAGTAAGCAGGGCAGTACCTGACGAAGGACCAAATTTATAGGAGTACGGTGCCGTAGACACAAAGTCGCATGGCGCAGAAAACATAAGAAACCTGTCTGAGTTTTGGTACCCACGGAATGGGAAGAGGAACTCAGGAGGGCGCAACGGCCGTGATGGACATGGAAAACACCGCACATACCCTGCCTGCTTTCACGGGGATCACACTTGAAGCGATACTGAGCACTGA
>ENA-UONU01002050-UONU01002050.1-human-gut-metagenome-genome-assembly--contig:-CS51-NODE-2050-length-12783-cov-5.133642_pt1 | contig 12783 bp, 10 predicted proteins | sample MGYA00242462_ERZ724009 | MGnify/ENA metagenome assembly ERZ724009 | reverse complement strand
CGATATTGCCGATTTTTTCACAACCGGGGATGCGGATGAAAAAGTTGTCTTCACCCCGGACGACATGTTCGAAAGCGAAGATTCCGACCTTGGCTCAAAGGTCTGCTGGCTTGTTCCGAACGCTCAGAAAAATGATTTGGAACCCATTCTTGTGACGCTCGGCGAAGGAGGCAGAACTTTTGAGGATGAACCCCACGAGGGTGAGGAGTTCGGATATGTGCTTTCCGGCAGTGTAATTCTTGTTATCGGCAGCAGAAAGCTTAAACTTCACAAAGGGGACAGCTTCTGCTTTAAACCGACGGAGAATCACTATATTGCCAATCTCTCAAAGCGCGAAGCGCGCGTGTTGTGGGTCGTGACCCCGCCGTCCTTCTGATAAAGATGCAGGATGACTTAAGGTTTATGTTAGTAACTGCTTTTGCGGCAATGACATGATCCTCTTGAATACAGTTGGGCTGTGTCCGCCGAATACGCGGCAGCTCAGGTAAAAAACGAAAGATTCCCGCGTATGCCGACGGCACGGTGTGCGCAGACCGAAGGAACATGCCGAAATCGGAGAAAGGGTGCTTTCGCAGCTGCGGAAGCGGGGTATAAATATGGAAAACAAACGCCTGATAGAGCTTGTCAATGTTTCAAAGGATTATGACGGTGATGTTGCGCTTAACAACATTAATCTTTACATCCGCGACGGTGAGTTTTTAACCCTTCTCGGCCCTTCCGGCTGCGGCAAAACGACCTTGCTCCGCCTTATTGCGGGTTTCATTATGCCGTCATCGGGCAAAATAATGATGGACGGAAAGGAGCTGACAAATGTTCCGCCGTATAAACGCAGAGTCAACACCGTATTCCAGAAATATGCGCTGTTTTCTCATCTTAACGTATTTGAAAACGTTGCTTTCGGCCTGAAAATACGCAAGCTGCCGAAGGATGAAATCAAACGCCGCGTCACGGAAATGCTTGAACTTGTCAACCTTGCGGGATATGAAAAACGTTATATTGACCAGCTTTCCGGCGGACAGCAGCAGCGCGTTGCCATTGCGCGTGCGCTTGTGAACGAACCGGAGGTGCTTCTGCTGGATGAGCCCCTCGGCGCACTCGATCTCAAACTCCGCAAGGAGATGCAGATAGAGCTTAAGCGTATGCAGAAAAAGCTTGGCATAACGTTTATCTTTGTTACTCACGACCAGGAGGAAGCCCTCACCATGAGTGACACCATTGCCGTTATGAATCACGGCATCATTCAGCAGATCGGCTGCCCGACAGATGTTTATAACGAGCCCAAAAACCGCTTTGTCGCAAGGTTCATCGGTGAGAGCAATATTTTTGAAGCAACCATGCGGCGTGATTACCTTGTGAACATTCACGGAATTGATTACGAATGCGTGGATGCAGGGTTCGGCACGGAACAACCCGTTGATGTTGTTATCCGTCCCGAGGATGTTGATTTTGTGCCGATAGGCAAAACTCCGCTGCACGGCGTTGTAACGAGTGTTCTTTTCATGGGCGTTCACTATGAATTCACCGTGGATTGCGACGGGCGCATATTCAAAGTTCATTCAACGGATTTCGTGCCCGTCGGCGAAACCGTCGGAATCGAAGTTCTTCCGGATGCTATTCACATTATGAACCCGGAGCGCAAACAACCGACGGAAGCTGCGGCGGAAGAACCTCAGCAGAACTTATGAACGGAAATATGCAGCAAATAAAAAGGAGGCAAAAAGCAAATCGATGAAAAGAACCCGTCTTGCTTACCCGTATATTTTCGTATGGATGCCGCTGTTCATAGTTGCTCCGATGCTTTTTGTTGCATACTATGCGTTCTTTGACAACGGCACATTCACAACCGAATACGTCAAACAGGTTTTTTCAAGCACGACCTATCTTCCCGCGCTGTGGAACTCCATCTGGATCGCATTGGCAACAACCGCCGTGTGCCTTCTTGCGGGATATCCGGTTGCGTATATTCTTTCGAACATGAAAAAACGTACGGCGGCATTGCTTTCGATACTGTTCATAATGCCGATGTGGATGAACATGCTGCTCAGAACTCTTGCGTGGAAGATAATTCTTTATGATGACGGAATCGTTGCAACGGTGCTCTCTTGGTTCGGCGCGACGGACGTTCAGCTCATCTACACGCCCGGCGCGGTTCTGATTGCAACAATATATGACTTTTTGCCCTTTATGATCCTGCCGATTTATACAACGCTCATAAAAATCGACAGATCCCATATCGAAGCGGCGCATGATCTCGGTGCGAACGGACTAAACACATTCCTCCGAGTTGTGCTCCCGCAGTCCGTTCCGGGAATCATTTCCGGAATAACCATGGTGTTTGTTCCCGCAATGTCGACTTTTGCTGTTTCAACAATGCTCGGCGGCAAAAAAATCGTGTTGTTCGGTCAGCTGATCGAGGAAAAATTCCTCATTAACAAATCGTTCGGTGTCGGTTCAACATTGTCGCTCGTGCTGATTATTCTTGTTATAATTTCAATGGTCATAATGCGCAGAGCGGACAGAGACGAAGGCAGGGAAGGAGGAACCCTCTGGTGAAAAAGTTCGGCAAATTCTTAAAGGGAGCGTACCTCGGCATTGTCGTGCTGTTTATGTATCTTCCCATTGCGGTAATGCTCGTTATGTCGTTCACCGATTCGCGTTCGGCTGCAATATGGAACGGATTCTCGTTCGGTGCATACACTGCGCTTTTCTCCGACGGCGATGTTATGGATGCATTGCTGACAACGCTGCTCGTTGCAGTGATTTCAAGCATTCTTGCAACCGTTATCGGCACGGCAACAGCAATTGGTCTGCATTCCATGAAAAAGCGTCCCCGTGCCGTTGTTGAGTCGATAACTCAGCTCCCGATGGTCAATCCGGACCTTGTGACCGGTATTTCAATGATGCTTCTGTTTGCATTTATTGGCATAAAACAAAACGTGGGCATAACTCGAATGGTGATTGCACACATAACGTTTAATATACCGTACGTAATCTTTTCTGTTCTGCCGAAACTGCGCCAAAGCAGCGACTCGCTGTATGAAGCGGCGATGGATTTGGGATGCAGCCCGGTAAAAGCTCTTGCAAAGGTCGTTATTCCCGATATCATGCCCGGAATCGTTTCCGGTCTTCTGCTTGCGTTCACGCTCAGCATAGATGATTTTGCAATAAGCCTTTTCACCGGCGGAACGAGCACGAACCTTGCAATGCTGATTTATTCAAAAACGGCAAAGGGAGGCGTTCACACAAAGTTCTGCGCGCTTTCGGCATTGATGTTCGTGGTTGTCGGCACGCTGCTTCTGATTGTAAATCTGCGCAGCATTCGGCAGGAGAAGGAAGCCGAACAGCAGCGGCGGAAAGTTGCACAGAAAAACTGAATCCCGGCGCCGCACAGCCCGTCTTTTGCGGACAACGGCAGCAGCCGGTTAAATCTATTGGTTATTTTGCTGAAAAGCATAAAACATAAAAACGGAGGAAAAATAATGAAAAAACTTGTTTCACTGCTTCTTGCGGCAGCAATGCTCGCGCTGGTCGTTCCGGTTTTTACCGGATGCAGCTCGGACAAAACTCTCAACCTTCTCAACTGGGGCGACTATCTTGAGCCTTCTCTGAAGGATGAGTTCAAACGCCGCACCGGGATAACAATAAAAGAAAAAGTCGTCACCAGCAACGAGGAAATGATGATTCAGCTTCAGGCCGACGATTGTCCGTATGACCTTTGCATTCCGTCCGATTATGCAATTGAGCGCATGATCGGTGAAGGCCGCCTTGCAAAGATTGATTGCAGCAGCCTTAAAAACTACGAGAACATCGGTGAGGCATACCGCAACCTTGCATATGACCCGACGAATGAGTATTCGGTTCCGTACACATGGGGAGTTCTCGGCATTCTGTATAACAAAACGATGGTTGATGAAGCGGACCTCGGACACTGGAATGTTCTTTGGAATGAAAAGTATTCTCAGGAAATATACATGTACGACAGCGTTCGCGATGCAATGGCAGCAGCACTTATTTACTGCGGCTACGATATCAACACCGACAATGCGGACGAAATAAAGCAGGCTGCCGACGCTCTTATTGAGCAGAAACCCCTTGTTAAGGCGTATCTCACGGATGATGTTAAGGACAGCATGATTCAGGGCAGCGGCGCACTTGCGCTTGTTTATTCCGGTGATGCAGTATGGTGCATGCAGGAAAACGAGGATCTCGGATTTTTCGTGCCGGAAGAAGGCAGCAACATCTATTTCGACAGCATTGTTATAACCGCAACAAGCAGCAAAAAGGAAATGGCGGAACAGTTCATCGATTTCCTGCTTGAACCCGAAGTTGCGGCGAAGAACATCGAATTCATTGGATACTCTTCCGCAAACACAAAGGTTCTCGACATTCTCGGGGATGAGTGGGCAAACAACACTGCATACAATGTTCCCGAAGAGGCCGTTAAGAAGAGCGTTATTTATCGCGATCTCAGCGACAAGATCGATATCTATAACGCACAATGGGATAGAATTTTCAAATAAGGCCAATCCTTAATAGTATGAGCTTATACGCCGCAGCCGGAACCGACAGCAATGCCGCAGCCGTGTCTGCGGCGGTTTGCACAGCGAACGAGGATAAAAATATATAATCATTTATCTTGCAAAAAAGGAAGAATTATGATAGAATTCTTGGATAATTACAGTATACGAGGTGCAATATGATAAGGTTGTACGAATTGCATAAATGCCCCGAAAAGTATGTGGGCGATATTGAGGTTTCCGGCTGGATAAAAACCGCACGCGAGAGCAAGAACGTCGGCTTCATCGAGCTTGGCGACGGTTCGGCTTTCCGCAGCGTTCAGGTTGTTTATGAGCACGGCGAAATTCCCGAGTCCGTTTCAAAGTTTTTTGCAACCGGCACTGCAATAACGGTAAAGGGTGTGCTTGAACTCACTCCGGAGGCAAAACAGCCGTTTGAAATCAAGGCCAACGAGGTTATCATCGAGGGCGAATGCCCCAACGATTATCCGCTTCAGAAAAAGCGTCACTCAATGGAGTATTTGCGCACGATTCTGCACCTGCGCCCCCGCACGAACACTTTCCAGGCTGTTTTCCGTGTTCGCAGCGTTGTTGCACAGGCAATTCATCGCTTTTTCGATGAACGCGGGTTCGTTTACGTACACACCCCGATTTTCACCGGCAGCGACTGCGAGGGAGCGGGCGAGATGTTCCGCGTCACGACCCTTGATATGGATAATCCTCCCCGCACCGAGGACGGCAAGGTGGATTTCTCAAAAGACTTTTTCGGAAAACCCTGCAACCTTACCGTCAGCGGCCAGCTTCACGGCGAGGCATTTGCACTTGCGTTCCGCGATATTTACACGTTCGGACCCACATTCCGTGCAGAAAACAGCAACACCGCACGTCATGCCGCGGAGTTCTGGCAGATAGAGCCCGAAATGGCTTTCTGCGATCTCAACGGCTACATGGATACCGCAGAGGCGATGATTAAATACATCATCAAAACTGTTCTTGAGCGTTGCCCGGATGAAATGGAATTCTTCAATCGATTCATGGACAGCACCCTTCTTGAAAGGCTTAACCATGTTGTGAATTCCGATTTTGTTCGCTGCTCATACACAAAAGCTGTTGAGCTGCTTCAGGCATCCGGCAAGCAGTTCCAGTATCCCGTTTTCTGGGGCTGCGATCTGCAAACCGAGCACGAACGCTATATCTGCGAAGAGGTTTACCATTGTCCTGTGTTCCTCACGGACTACCCCGCAGAAATCAAGAGCTTCTATATGCGCCTCAATGATGACGGAAAAACCGTTGCGGCAGCGGATTTGCTTGTTCCCGGTGTCGGAGAGATCATCGGCGGCAGCCAACGCGAGGAACGTTATGATGTTCTCAGGAAGAAAATTGAAGATCTCGGCATGGACATGAGCTATTACGAGTGGTATCTTGACCTTCGTAAATACGGCGGAGTTAAACACGCCGGTTTCGGCCTCGGCTTCGAGCGCATCCTGATGTACCTCACGGGTATTTCCAATATCCGCGACGTAACCCCGTATCCCAGAACGACCGGCAGCATGGAGCTGTAAGTGTTTGCGATATTTACGGAGCGGGTTTTGATTTAAAACCGAAAACGATTTGAAAATAATAAAGGGCTCAATGTCGGCGGTCAAATTAATGACTTGCAGGCATTGAGCCTTGTTGCTTATTTAACTGCGCTTCACTTGCCGAGAACCTGAGGAACACCGAAACGTTCGGCATCCTCAATTGCTTTTGAAACATCAACAGTGAACCACCGTCCGTTTTCATACAGAATTTTTCCCTGAACGATCGTAAGGCAAACGTCAGAACCGCAGGCGGAATAGACGACAGTTCCGCATGGATCATAAACGGGACGCAGACGGGGAGAATGGGTGTTAACCATGATTATATCGGCATCAAATCCGGGAATCAGCCGCCCGATCTCGTTCTCTCTTCCCTGTGCATACGCTCCGTTCACGGTTGCGAGTTTCAGCGCAGAATATGCGGGAACGACCGTTGGGTCAAGGCTTGTGCCTTTTGCAAGCAGTGCGGCGAGCTTCAACTCTTCGAACAAATCGTGCGAATTGTTTGAGGCGCAGCCGTCCGTGCCGAGGGAAACGTTGACTCCGCTTTTGAGCATCGCGGTGACATTCGCAATACCGCTTGCGAGCTTAAGGTTTGATACGGGATTGTGTGCAACGGAGACGCCGCGCCGAGCAAGAATGCTCATATCCCGATTCGTCAAATAAACTCCGTGCGCCGCAAGTGTGCGTGTGTTGAAAACACCGTTTTCGTTGAGAATTTCGGTTGGGGTTTTGCCATAGCGTGCGATGCATTCATCGGTTTCGCGTTTTGTTTCGGAAAGGTGAATTTGCGTCACGAGATTATGCTTTTCGGCAAGCTCCGAAACCTTGCGCCAATGCTCGGGTCGGGATGTGTATTCGGCATGTATGCCGACATCGGCACGAATGCGCCCGTTTGCGGCAAGATGCCAGTCCCGAATCAATGCACGCGTTTCAATAACGGCTCTGTCCTGTTCAAAATCATAATCATCGCCGAGAGCGAGCACGGAATTGCAGAGCGAAGCGCGAATGCCGATTTCGGCTGCAACAGCGGCTGAATCAGGTTCAAAAAAATACATATCGGAAAAAGAAGTTGTTCCGCTTGCGAGCATTTCCGCAATTCCCAAACGAACGCCTGCAAGCACTGCTTCGCGCGTGAGCCTGCCTTCAACGGGGAATATTTTCTTGAAAAGCCAGTCATTAAGTGCGTAATCATCCGCATAACCGCGCATTATGCACATCGCTGTGTGCGCATGGGTATTGATAAGCCCGGGCATGACAATATTGCCGTCAGCGTCGATGATGCGTTCGGCCGCAATTTGCATTTCGGGCGAATTCTTGTCGGAAACAAAGCTGATTTTCCCGTTTTCTATGCCGATGCAGCCGCCCGAAATAACAGGCAGTGCATCGTTCATTGTGATGATGTTTGCGTTTTTAATTAAAATATCCAACATAATTCAATTTAAACCAACAAAGCCGACTCACAGCCGTAAATGCTTCGGCAGAGCCGGCATGGAGCAGACGTTCGGTTAATCAAGCGGCATGCGCCTTAAAAACTCCGCAACGTGCGAAACGAAGCGTTTGCTTGCGGCGTTTCCGGCTTCAATGACCTCTTCACCGGACAACGGTTTGTCCAAAATCCCCGCAGCCATGTTTGTAATAAGCGTTATGCCCAAAATCCGCATTCCGCAATGCCGCGCTGCAATGCACTCAGGGACGGTGCTCATTCCGACTGCATCCGCACCGAGTGTACGCATTGCGCGTATTTCGGCGGGTGTTTCGTAATTCGGACCCATGCAGTAGAAATACACGCCTTCGCGTACGTTTTCCTGAGCATCCGCACATACTGAACGGAAAAGTTCCATGTAGTCCCTGTCAAAAACGCGGCTCATATCCGGGAACCGCGGGCCGAACTCGTCTATATTCCGACCTGCCAGCGGGTTGACACAGTTGAATTTGATAAAATCCGAAATGAGCATCAACTCACCGACTTTAAAATCACGGTTTATTCCGCCTGCCGCATTGGTTATGATCATTTTGCCAATGCCGATAAGCTTTGCGAGCCTGACGGGGAAGACAACTTCCTCCGCCGACCATCCTTCGTAAATATGAAGTCGACCCTGCATTAAAAGCACACGCTTGCCGCCGAGCAAACCCGCAATGAAGCGCCCTTTATGACCGATTGCGGTGCTTGTCCGCATGCGCGGAATCTCCCCGTAGTCAATGAAAATCGGATTTTGAACATTTTCACCGAGCGAACCCAGTCCGGAACCGAGTATAATAAGTACATCTGGTTTAAATCCGCTCAGTTTTTCGCGCAGAACTGCCGCGCTTTCAACATAATCACTGTAGGTAAACATATTTTCCTCCAAAAGGCCGAATTACCGAAAACTTCAAAGGCTTGCATCAGAGCAATCCGATGATGAGCAAAACAACAACGCCGGGAACTCCGAATATGCCGGTTATAAGTGCCGTCAGCCATGTTATGTTAATATAAAAGAAGCTTAGATTCAGCAAACCTGCAAAAACAAAGTTAAAAACAAACAGCAGTGCTGCACCGATAAGTGCATTGATAAGCAGTTTGAAAAAAATCTTGATGCTCAGGTTGAAAATTTTGAAAATGATAAATATAACCGCAAGCACGATGATGAACGTCAGAATCTGAGGAGCCATAAAAAGAGTATCCTTTCCGGTTGATTTTAATCTTGGCGTTCGAACAATCGCTGCATCGGTAACCGGCGGGAACAGACAGAAAAATCTTAACCCGAGTCGGCTGCCGGCATTGAGCATGCACACGCCTATTGCTCTGCACGCCTTTGCTCCAGCAAAAAAATATATCGCCTTCGCGCCGCTTCGACTTCAAGCGCAACGATTTTTGCTTCATCCGGTGCAGCGGCATCAAACCTTGCCATTGCAGCTTTCCATTTGCGCAGTGCTGCGGCGGGTTCGTCGCTGAATGCTTTTTTGCTGTGCTTATCCATATTTTACAATACCTCCCTGTGCTTGTCAAATGATATGAAAAGCATCTGCAAAAAATGCGGGAAATATACATATTTTCAATAAAACCACAATGCCCGGCGTGACGATGATTGCGATGCGGATTAATGTGCGGCGATTTCTTAATCTTAAGCACAGCACGGTAATTCAGGTGCGTTGATGCAAAAAAACCGGACAAACCGCAAGGGCAGTCCGGCATGATTGACATATGGAATTTCTGAAAGAATTAATCCGTCGATTCGAATATTCAATAAGATTATTTCCCGTTAAGGTAGGCTTCCTGCTCCGGTGTCAGCGAATCGATATGCAGCCCCATTGCATCAAGCTTCATGCGAATAACTTCGTTGTCTATCTGCTTCGGAACGTCATAAAGCCCGGGTGCCGTTTCTCTTCCGTGTTTTGCAAGCCAGCATGCGGAAAGAGCCTGAATTGCAAAGCTGAGATCCATTATCTCCGCAGGGTGTCCGTTGCCTGCAACGATATTAACGAGCCTCCCGTCCGCAAGCAGGTTCAGTATGCGTCCGTCTGCCGTTCTGTATCCGGTTATGAAAGGTTTGCGCTCGATTTTTTCAACAGCAATTTTCTCAAGATCTTCTTTGCTGACTTCAACATCAAAATGCCCGGCGTTGGCAAGAATGGCATTATGCTTCATCTTTTCGAAATGCCTTGCGGTAATGACGTCGCGGCAGCCGGTAGCGGTAACAAAAATATCGCCGATAGGTGCTGCCTCATCCATAGTCATAACGCGGAATCCGTCCATTACCGCTTCAAGTGCGCGGAAAGGATTTACTTCCGTAACAATAACATTTGCGCCCAGTCCTTTTGCGCGCATTGCAATGCCGTTTGAACAAAAACCGTACCCTGCAACAACAACGGTGCGCCCGGTTACCATGTTGTTTGTCGTGTACATGATTCCGTCCCAAACGCTTTGCCCCGTGCCGTGGCGGTTGTCAAAAAGGTGTTTGCAGTCGGCATCATTGACCGCAAGCATGGGGAAGGGCAGTGAGCCGTCCTTTGCCCGTGCACGGAGCTTGTGAATGCCGGTGGTCGTTTCTTCACAGCCGCCGATAAGGCATTCTGCATATTCCGGATGCTGTTCGGTAAGCATCGTCACGAATTCACCGCCGTCGTCAATAATGATATGCGGTTTGAACTCAAGGACGCGGCGAATATGTTCATAATACTCTTCTTCGGTTGCGCCGAAAAATGCATGAACATCCATCCCGTCCTCGACAAGTGCGGCACAAATGTCGTCCTTTGTTGAAAGCGGATTGCTCCCGGTCACGGAAACCGTTGCACCGCCGTCACGCAGTACGAGCGCAAGATATGCGGTCTTTGCTTCAAGGTGAACGCATACCGAAATCCGCAGCCCGCGGAAAGGCTGCTCGCGGACAAAACGTTCCCGCAGTGTACTCAAAACGGGCATAAAGTCCTTAACCCATTCAATACGTTTATGCCCCAAAGGAGCAAGTGATATGTCACGAATCGTACTCATTGTTTCCTCCCTGCCGCTTGCTTGCGCAAAACGAAACTTACCTTTTTTATAATTTAATAACACATCTTTGAAACAGCTTCTGCTTCAGCAAAAAGAATTCTACCATATATCAATGCAAATGGCAATATATTGAACCATACGAATGCTCCGGGAGGGTAATCGAAATGATATAATGTTCAAACCTCTTGCAATGCCGCAAAAGAGGTTGTAAAATAATAAGTTGTGAAAAATCGGGAAGATGAACAAAAACACCGATTGCTGAGCCGATATTTTCGGTGAAAGTGAAGCATTTGAATATTAAAAATAGCTGAAAGGACGCTTTCGCAGCGGCGGAAGCGGTAACTGTAATATTATGAACGAAAAGATTCGCAACGTTGCGATCATTGCGCATGTTGACCACGGTAAAACGACCCTTGTTGATCAGCTTCTGCGGCAGAGCGGTGTTTTTCGCACCAATGAACAGGTGCAGGACAGGGTAATGGACTCCAATGACCTTGAGCGTGAGCGCGGCATCACAATTCTTTCCAAAAATACGGCGGTAAACTACAAAGGCTATCGCATAAACATTGTTGACACTCCGGGTCATGCCGATTTCGGCGGCGAGGTTGAACGCATTCTGAAAATGGTTGACGGCGTGCTGCTGCTTGTTGATGCATTTGAGGGCTGCATGCCGCAGACAAGATTCGTTTTGCGCAAAGCATTGGAACTGGGCAAGGTGCCAGTTGTTGTCATCAACAAGGTTGATCGTCCCGGTGCGCGCCCGTACGAGGTCGTGGACGAAACACTGGATCTTTTCATCGAACTCGGCGCAAGCGAAGAGCAGCTGGATTTCCCGATAGTATATGCTTCGGCACGCAACGGAGTTTCAGGCTTTGAACCCGATGAAATGACGGAGAACATGCAGCCTGTGTTTGACACGATTATTAATCATGTTCCCGCTCCGGGGGGTGAGGAAGACGCACCTCTTCAGCTGCTTATTTCAACGATTGATTACGATGACTATGTCGGCAGGATCGGCGTCGGCAGGATCGAACGCGGCGTTGCAAACCGCAACCGTGCCGTGACGGTCTGTGCTCTCGGCGGTGTTCCCCGTGAGGCGAAGCTTTCCCGCCTGTATCGGTTCGAGGGATTGAAGCGCGTTGAGGCGGAGTCCGTCGGAGCGGGTGATATCGTTGCCGTTGCGGGCATTCCCGGGATTTCCATCGGTGAAACGGTCTGTGACCCCGCATGTGTTGAACCGCTGCCCTTTGTTCATATCGACGAACCGACTGTAAGCATGGATTTCATAGTCAATACAAGTCCTTTTGCGGGCAGAGAGGGAAAATACGTAACTTCACGCAATCTGCGCGACCGCCTGTTTAAAGAGGTGGAAACGAATGTTTCAATGCGGGTTGAACCCACTTCTTCAACCGATGCTTTCAAAGTCAGCGGCAGGGGCGAGCTGCATTTGTCGATTCTTATCGAAACCATGCGCAGGCAGGACTTCGAATTTGCGGTTTCCCGCCCGAAAGTAATAATGAAGCGCGACGAGCAGGGGCATCTGCTTGAGCCCATAGAGGAGCTGACAATCGACGTCCCGCAGGAATACATGGGCACGGTTATGGAAAAACTCGGAACGCGGCGCGCTGTTCTGAACAACATGATTAACGAAAACGAGGGAAGTGTTCGCTTAATTTTCGATATACCTGCGCGCGGACTGATGGGCTATCGCAGTGAGCTTCTGACCGACACAAGGGGCAACGGCGTAATGAGCCATATATTTAAGGATTATGAACCGTACACGGGCGAAATTGCGGAGCGTACACGCGGTTCGCTTATCGCTTCCGAATCCGGCGAGGCGAACTCATACGGTCTGTTTAACACTCAGGAACGCGGAAGACTGTTTGTTCGTCCCGGAGATCCGATTTATGAGGGACAAATTGTGGGTGAATGTTCCCGCAACGAAGATATTGTTGTTAACGTTTGCAAACGTAAACATGTCACGAATATGCGCGCTTCCGGTTCGGATGAAGCTCTGCGTCTTACACCGTCGGTTGATTTAAGCCTTGAACAGTGCATGGAGTTTATTCGCGACGATGAGCTGGTTGAGGTAACGCCGAAGAATATCCGTATGCGTAAACGCCTTTTGACGAAGGACCAGCGGATAAAGGAATTTAACCGCAAGCAGTCACAGACAATCGAGTAAAATTAACTCGCCGAAACGGATGCTTGCGGTCCC